>Ga0255338_1002709_pt1 | contig 24240 bp, 22 predicted proteins | sample MeOH1_35cm_T4_19_FD_203715 | JGI IMG/M metagenome (GOLD analysis project Ga0255338, IMG submission 203715) | Sandy soil microbial communities from University of British Columbia, Vancouver, Canada - MeOH1_35cm_T4_195 | ecosystem: Engineered > Artificial ecosystem > Sand microcosm > Unclassified ...
GGGCTCGCCGCTTCTTCTCGCTGCTCGCTTTCACCCCTCCCTTACAACCACGCCATACCCATCAAGTCGATCCTTTTGCTCCCTACCCTCCGCGTCCTACCCCCCCTTTTTCGACAGGCTCCTTGTCGGACAGGTTTGAGCCAGACAGGGCGCGGCGCGGACCGTGGAACTCTCAAGGGAGTGGAGTGGCGCGTCTCTCCAGCGAGACGGTGTGTCTCCGTTCGTGGACTCCCAGCCCAGCCTTCTGCCTCTGGCACTTGCTTGGCTCGGGAGTTGCTTTGGCGCCTGGGCGCATGACAGGCCCGCACGACCGCTTCTTCCGCTACATCTTCAACCCTCCCGCCCGGGCCGAGGCGCTGTTGCGCCACAACCTGCCCGCGCATCTGGCCGCAGAGGTGGATTGGTCCTCTCTGCGGCGCGAGTCAGGGACCCTCGTGAATTGGGAGCGGGAGACGCGCCAGGATCTGCTCTTCTCAGCCCAGTGCCTTCACTCCGCCGAGAACGAGCCGCCACACTTCTTCCTGATCGAGCACCAGTCCTCAGTCGAGCGGTGGATGGCGCTGCGGCTGCACGATTACGCCTGGCGCCTCATCACTCACTGGCGAGAGATGCACCCCCACAGCCGGTGGATTCCGGAAGTCACTGCCTTGGTGGTCTACCCCCGGCAGGGCAAACGCTGGTCAGCTCCGCTCCGGTTGGAGGACCACTACAGCGTGCGAGCCAGGGATGCGAGGGCAAGACACCGCCAGTGGTCCCTGCGCTCCGAGTACCGGGTGGATGACCTCTCGACCCAGAGCGAACAAGCGGTGCGGGCACGCCCAGGTCCTCCATTGGTGCCCCTGGGATTGCTGGTGCTCAGCTTCGCAGGTACCGAGCAGCTCGCCCAGAGGCTGCCCCACTGGAGCGACTTGTTCGCCCGGGTGCACGCCAGCACCAACGGTCCGCAGACGCTGTATCGGGTTGTCCGCTACCTGCACCATCTGGGCGATGAGCGGGTGCATGGTGCTGTTGAGCGCGTGTTACATTCCATCATGGAGTCGGAGAGGGCAGAGGCCATCATGAAAACCATGGCAGAGGTACTCAGGGAGCGGGGACATAGCCAGGGCCTCGCCAAGGGGCTGGCCGAGGGAGAGGCCAAGGGGCTGGCCGAGGGAGAGGCCAAGGGGTTGGCCAAGGCCTTGCTCCGGTTGCTCGATTTGAGGGGCGTGCGCGTGGACGACTCCTCCCGCCAGCGCATTCAGGGCTGCAAGGATGTACCCACGCTGGAGCGCTGGCTCGAGCGCGCCCTGAGCGCCGCCCGCCTCTCTGACGTGCTGGACAGCCCGGCGCAGTAGCCGGGCCTCTGTTCTCCTCCAGCACCGTGCCCTGAGGCGCGGCGTCAGGGCAGCGTGAGGATCTCCACGCCCTGCTCGGTCACCAGGATGGTGTGCTCGAACTGGGCGCTGCGGCTGCCGTCCGCCGTGACGGCCGTCCACCCGTCATCCCACGTGCGATGGTGCCAGTGGCCCAGGTTGATCATCGGCTCGATGGTGAACGTCATCCCCGGCTTCATGATCGTGTTGGCGTCCTGCTCGTAGTAGTGGGGGATCTGCAGCGAGCTGTGGAAGCGCTCGCCAATCCCGTGGCCGCAGTAGGCCCGCACCACGCTCAAGCCGTTCTTCGTCGCGTGGTCCTCGATGGCCCGGCCGATGTCGCTGATGGGCCGGCCGGGCTTCACCGCCGCGATGCCCAGGTCCAGGCACTCGCGCGTCACGCGCACCAGGCGCTCGGACTCCGGATCCACCTTGCCCACGAAGAACGTCGCATTGCAGTCGCCGTGGACGCCCTCGAGGAAGATGGTGATGTCCAGGTTGACGATGTCCCCCTCCTCCAGCGTGCGGTTGTCGGGGATGCCGTGGCAGATGACCTCGTTCACCGAGGTGCACAGCGACTTGGGGAAGCCGTGGTAGTTCAGCGTGCTCGGGTAGCCCCCGAGCTGGATATAGGCCTCGTGGGCAATGGCATCGAGCTCGTCGGTGGTGATGCCCGGGCGCACGGCCGCGCCGGTCAGCTCCAGCACCTTGGCGGCCGCCTTCCCCGCCCGACGCATCCGGGCGATGACTTCCTCGCTCTTCACATCGGACATCTCGCCCGAGCGGCTCGGGCGCCCCGTCTCCGCGTAGTCCGGACGAGGGATGTGGATGGGCACGCTGCGACGGGGGCTGATGACGCCCGGCCGGATGCCCTGCCGCTGGGAGTCCGCTCCCTTCTTGCGGGCCTCGACGGCGTCGGCGCCACGGTGGCACTTCTTGTACTTGGTGCCGCTTCCGCACCAGCAGGGATCATTGGCCCCGGGCAGGACCGCGGGAGCCTGACGGGCGAATTGGGTCGTCATCACTCCTGTCTATAACCCGTAGACGCACCGCAGCGCACGGCTCTTGGTAAAGGGGGGGCCAGGCGTGCACAGGCCCCCCCCGTCCGTCCTTCTCTCTCCTAGCGCGTCAGGGTCAGCGAGGTGTCATCCACCAGGAAGCTCGTCTGGTTGGACCAGTCCTCGGTGGCCGTGAAGGAGATGCGGATCGTCTGTCCCTTATAGGCGGCCAGGTCGAAGGTCCGCTGGACGTAGCTCGTCCCCCCGTTCAGGTTGCTGTAGGTGGCCAGCGTCCCCAGCACCGTGCCCGAGCTGTTCTGGAGCTCCACCGCGAGCGTGTCCCACGCGGGGCCCGTGGTGAACTCGTCGGTGCTCACCTTGAGCCAGAAGCTCAGCGAGGCGGTGCAGGCCGTCGCAGGGATGGTGAGCTGCTGGTGCAGGGTGAACGTCTCGCCGCTGGCCCTGCCCCCCAGCAGCGCCCTCCAGCTGCCCGTGCGGGCCGTGGCGGCATTGCTGGCAATCACCCCGGTGGTGGCGGTCCAGCTCACGTTGCCGCTCTCGAAGCCAGGGTTGAGCAGGAGCTGCTCGGTGATGGCACAGCTCCCCGCCGCGTTGCTCACGGTGACGGACACCGCCGCCGAGGTGCCCACGTTCCCCGCCGCGTCATAGGCCTTGCTCGTCAGCGAGTAGGCGCTGTTGGCCATGCTCGCGGTGTTCCAGGAGATGCTGTACGGCGCCGTGGTGTCGGTGCCAAGCAGGGTGGTGCCCGCGTAGAACTCGACCCGGGTGACGCTCACGTTGTCCGAGGCGCTCGCGCTGACTGTCACCGTGCCGCTGAGCGTGGCCCCCGAGGAGGGCGCCGTGAGCGACGTCACCGGCTGGGTGGTGTCTCCACCGCCGCCACCGCCACCGCCGCCCACCGCGAAGGCCAGGTCGTCGCGGTCGTCGTAGCTGCCCGAACTGCAGGGGCTCGCGCTGCCGAAGAAGCGGAACACGCCGCGGATGGCCTGGAGGCTCCCAGCCGGCAGCGTGTACGAGGCGCTCAGCGTCTGCAGCCCACTCGTCGAGGGCACCAGCGTCGTGAGGTACGTCCAAGACGGGTTGGTGGCGTCCCCCGCGAAGTACAGGTCCAGCGAGTCAGAGCCATGCGTCGAGAAGGCCCACACCTTGGCCTCGATGGTGACGGTCTTTCCGGCCGCGAACGGGGTGCCGTCGTTCGTGGAGACCTTCAGCGCCTCGAGGGATTCGTCACTCTGGTAGACGCCGCCGGTGCCGTCGGCGCAGGAGTTGTTGATCGTATTGGGCGCGTTCAGCTCGGGGCCGACGGGACCGCGGCCCTTCACCAGGGTGCCGGTGTTGCAGAGTGGGCCCGCCGTGCCGCACTTGGGCACCTTGAGCGTCGGGTCGTACACGGCGGCGCCGGGGTTGTTGACGGTGAGGGCGATCGAGGCACTCGCGCCGAAGTTACCGGCAGCGTCATAGGCCCGCGCCACAAGGGTGTGGCTGCCGTTGTCCACGGTGGTGCTCGCCCACGAGAGCGAGTACGGAGCGGTGCTGTCGCTGCCGACGGCGGTCCCATCCACCTCGAAGTCGACGCGCGTCACGCCCACGTTGTCCGAGGCGTTCGCAGAGAGCGTCACGTTGCCCGCGACGGTGGCCCCGCTGGTGGGCGCGGTCAGCGTGGCGGTGGGCGCGGTGGTGTCCCCGCCCGTCTCCGGAGGAATGAAGCCCGTGTACAGCAGCACGTTGGGCGAGCCGGTGCCTGGATTGGTCACCTTGCCGGAGGTGCCGTTGGTCACCAGCGCGTCACGCACCTGCTGCGGCGTCGCGGTGGGGTGCCGCTCCAGGTACAGCGCCGCGGCGCCTACCACGTGCGGCGTGGCCATCGAGGTGCCGCTGATGGTGTTGGTCGCGGTGTTGCTGGTGTTCCACGCGGAGGTGATGTCCTCACCCGGGGCGAAGATGTCCACGCAGGTGCCGTAGTTGGAGAACCACGCCCGGGCGTCGGTGTTGTTGGTGGCGCCCACGGTGATGGCCGCCGGGGTGCGCGCCGGCGAGTAGAGGCACGCATTCGCGGTGTCGTTGCCCGCGGCGATCGCGTACGTCACCCCCGCGCTGATGGAGCGGGTGACCGCATCATCCAGCGCCTGGTTCGCATCGCCTCCCAGGCTCATGTTCGCCACCGCCGGCGACTGGCGGTTCGCCGTCACCCAGTCCACGCCCGCGATGACGCCCGCCTCCGTCCCCGAGCCCTGGCAGTCGAGCACCCGCACCGGGTGCAGCGTCACGTTCTTCGCCAGGCCGTAGGTGGTGCCACCCACCGTGGCGGCCACGTGCGTGCCGTGCCCGTTGCAGTCCGTGGCGTTGCCACCCGGGGTCATCACGTCATAGCCGTTGCCGATCCGGCCGGTGAACTCCTGGTGCGTCTGGAAGATGCCGGTGTCGATGATGTAGGCGTGAACGCCCGTGCCCCGAGCGTTGTAGACGTAGCTGGAGCCGAGCGGCAGATCCCGCTGGTCCACGCGGTCCAGGCCCCACGTCGCGCCCGTCTGGGTCGTGTTGATGGAGACAAAGCCGTTCTCCTGGACGTAGCTGACCCGCGGATCCGCCGCGAGCGCCCGCGCCTGGGCCTCGGTCATCCTCGCCCAGTAGCCCTTGAGCGCGTGGCCGTAGGTCATCAGCACCTTGCCGCCATGGGCGGCCGCCATCGCGTCCGCTGTCGCTGTGACGCTCTCGACGCCGAGCCCCGGCGTCTCGTGAAACACGACGATGTACTCGCCGGGGACAGCCCGTTCGACGCGCAGGAGCTTGCCGTGGGTGGAGAGCGGAGAGACAGCCTGCGTCGCCTCCTCGAGCCCGGGGCCACAGGCCGCCAAAGCGAGGAAGACGAGCAAAACAACTGCCCGACGGTGATACATGGAGGTGCTCCTTTGTAGGAGTGCTGCCGCGCCCAGGTGGGGGATCGAGAGAGGAGCGCTAAAGAGAGTTCTCGGTCTTGCGCCGCTCGGAGTTTCCTCGGTCATTCCCAGGGACTGCGGTGCGCCGAGGGGGTTCCTGTGCGACCCCCCCGCTCTCCCGCTCAGCGCCCCACCAACGTGCTGCACGTCAGGCAGTAGCGGGCCTCTGGAATCGCTCGCATCCGGTGGTGGCCCAGCGCCCCTCCACACCGAGAGCACCGGCCGAACTCACCCGCCTGGATCCGAGCCAGCGCGTCCTCGATGTCATGCAGCTCGCGGCGTTCTCGCTCCGACAGCGCACCGGCTCCCTGTTGAACAGGAACGCCAAGCGCCTGCAGGCGGCTGCGCCGCTGCATGAGCGCCTCGCGCGCGTTCTTCACCAAGCTCTCCATGGTCGCCTCCACACTCCCGGCGGCCTCGCGCCGACACACGGAGGAGCCCCTTCAGGAACCATGCCTCCCCGTGTCCCTCCAGGATCGCGGGGAGCCGACGCAGGCTTTGCGCGATCCCTCTGACACGCCGCACCGGGTGCGCTGATCCGGGCACCGCTGAGCGCCCGGCAGGCGCGGGCCCGCCTCGGCTTCACCCAGCGGGCAGGCAGGCACTCACGGAGCCTTGGGCGCCGCCGGCTTCGCCTTCTTGCGCTCCTCGCCCAGCTTCTGCGCCCGCTTCTCCACCGCCTCGAGCGTGTCCATCACGCCGTCCTTCTGCCCGAAGCTCGCCAGCCAGTCGGGGATGGAGCCACCGGGATCCACGCTGAACTTGTAGACGATGTGCGTCTTGTTCTCGCCCTTGGACGTCACCTGCCAGGTGCCCTCGTTGTGCTTGAGCCGCACCACGCCCTTGCGCTCGGGCAGGCCCCCATCCACCACCTTCCACCGCTGCACGTACTCGCCCTGGCCGTCCTCGGTCAGCTTCTTCTCGTCCACCACGGAGATGACGTAGTCCCGGTCGTCCACCATCGGGAAGTCCAGCTTGGCGTACGCCACCCGCGAGCCGTCCGCGTTCGTCGACACCACCCGCGACTCCTTCACGTACGGCATCCACAGGCGGAACGAGGCGGAGTCCATCAGCGCCCCCTGCACATCGTAGGCGTTCGCCTCCACGTCCTTCTCCGCCCAGACCTCCTTGCCGTTGATGTCCGACCGGGCGCGCACCTTGATCTGCGCATCCTCGTCCTCCACCGTCTCCCAGTCGTCAGCGGCCCGGGCCACCCCCGCGGCCAGCACCAGCGCCAACGCCCCGCACCACCACAGCCTCTTCACCTCGAACATGCGCTCCTCCTTCGGAAAACAAGGCACGGCCACCGCTCAATCACACACCGTCACGCTGACCTGGCCCTCGACCCGGTCTGACCCATTGATGGCCCGCAGCCGCAGCGTCCCCAGGGCGCCCTTCGCCGCGGGCGTGTCGACGAGCTCCAGCCGGCCTCGCGTCACGATGTGGTTGTCCGGCGAGTCCTCTCTCTGGAGGACGAAGGTCACGTTGTTGCTGAACGAAAGCGGCTCCGAGCGCGGCATCCACTCCCGGACCATCAGGATGTGGCGCGTGCCCACCGGCGGGCGCGAGTAGTCCCCACAGGCGCGCTGGATGTCGTAGATCGCCACGAACCTCTCGTTGGGCTCGAAGCCCGAGCTCGAAGCCAGCGCCGAGACGGCCGTGAAGCTCCGCCCGTCGATGGTGCCGCTCAGCGGCTCCGAGGAGACGGCCTGAGTCCCATCCGGATTCACCGGCTCGGCGTCATCGCCTCCACAGGCCGCAAGAGAGAGGAGGGCTGCCAGGCCGCCTGCCATCGAGAGTGTGCGCATGGCGACGGAGCTTAACCGCAAGGCCGGACAGGCAGGCAGTGGCAAGCCCATGAAGTGAACGCCTGGAGTTCCTGGCCTCTGGGATGGCTGTCACGTTGCTCGACATTTGAGCGGGGGCAGGGCAGGAAGCGGCCCCATGAGCGGCTACCTCGCAGCCCCCCCTCCCGAGCGCGGCATCTTCTGCAACCGCACCCTGAACATGCGGGCCATCAAGGCCATCGGGTACGACATGGACTACACGCTCATCCACTATCAAGTGGAGGCGTGGGAGAAGCGCGCGTACGAGTACATCCGCGAGCGGCTCGAGGCCCAGGGCTGGCCAGTGGGCCACCTCCGGTTCGATCCGGTGCTGTCCATCCGCGGCCTCGTCATCGACACGGAGAAGGGCAACCTGCTGAAGGCCAACCGCTTCGGCTTCGTGAAGAAGGCGCTGCACGGCACGCGCCCCATGGACTTCGAGGCCCAGCGCACCGAGTACACCCGCACCATCATTGATCTGTCCGAGAAGCGGTGGATGTTCCTCAACACCCTCTTCTCGCTCTCCGAGGCCTGCATCTACGCGCAGCTGGTGGACCTGCTGGACGAGGGCAAGCTACCGGGGCCCATGGGCTACGTGGACCTCTACGCCATCGTGCGCAGCACGCTGGATGCCACGCACATGGCGGGCAAGCTCAAGGCGGAGATCGTCGCCAGCCCCGAGCGCTACGTGCAGCCGGAGCCGGAGACGGCCCTGGCGCTGCTGGACCAGCGCAGCGCCGGCAAGAAGCTGCTGCTCATCACCAACAGCGAGTGGACCTATACCGTGCCGATGATGCACGCGGCGTTCGATCCCTACCTGCCCCAGGGGATGACGTGGCGCGAGCTGTTCGACGTGGTCATCGTCAGCGCGCGCAAGCCCGAGTTCTTCACCACGCGCTCGCCGCTGTTCGAGGTGGTGGAGACGTCCACGGGCGAGGGGCTGCTGCGGCCGCACTCGGGGCCGCTCAAGGCGGGCACGCCCTTCTTCGGCGGCAGCGCGCTGGAGCTGGAGCGCCACCTGGGCATGAGCGGGGACGAGATCCTCTACGTGGGCGACCACATGTTCGGCGATGTGCACGTGACGAAGAACGTGCTGCGCTGGCGCACCGCGCTCATCCTCCGCGAGCTGGAGGAGGAGGTGCGCGCCATCGCCGCCTTCCGCGCCACCGAGGTGCGGCTGGCCGAGCGGATGGTGGTGAAGGAGCGGCTGGAGGCCGAGGCCTGCCAGGTGCGGCTGGAGCTGCAGCGGCGCCGGCTGCAGTACGGCCCGCGCTCCGAGCTGCCAGAGGATCAGCTGATAGCGAGGCTGACCGCCCTGCGGACGGAGCTGGAGGCGCTGGACGCGGAGCTGGGGCCCATGGCGCGCGCGGCCGGAGAGCTGTCCAATCCGCACTGGGGCCTGCTCACCCGCGCGGGCAACGACAAGAGCCACCTGGCGCGGCAAGTGGAACGCTACGCGGACATCTACACGTCGCGCGTCTCCAACTTCCTGTTCGCCACGCCCTTCGTCTACCTGCGCAGCCCGCGCGGCAGCCTGCCGCATGATCCGAACGTCCCCGGCGGGACACCGGTGTTTCCGACCTCGGACACACCTTCGACCACATAACACAAGCATCTGAAACTGTTGGGCTTTCCTGGGAATCAAGTCGAAGGGCGAGCTGACATCCGAGCGCTGATCCGGCCGGCCTCCCAAGGCGATGTCAGACGTCCCCAGTATGACTTGTCCCCGTGAGCCACTCGAACGATCAGAGCGCGAGCGCGACGCATGTCCTGGAGCAGCGCAACCTCCTGGGCGGAACCGACGTGGTTCCCATCATGGGTGGCGGCAAGCGCAAGCGGGCTCGTCAGTTCCACGTCGCCTCCGAGAAGCGGATGGGCTTCGCCGTGGCGCTGGCGCTCGTCGTGGAGCACGGACGCCAGCAGGCCAAGGAGCACGGCGTCACCTCGCTGAGCCGGTGCCCCAAGTGCGACCACGTGGGCCCCACGGCTCAGGACTTCGGCTACCGCGTCATCCGCGGCGAGCGCCGCCCCCAGTCCTGGTGCCGGGGCTGCCGAGGCCAGCACCTGCCTCCTTCCGAGGCCGGCGCTCCCCTCAAGTGGTCCACCCCCAGCACGGCCAACGAGTCCAAGGAGTCGGCGGACGGCTGGCTCTTCCCGCCCGAGACGCTGCGCGCCCGGCCTCGCGAGAAGAGCAAGGGCAAGGGTGGCAAGCGCAACGGCTGAGCTGCTCCCCCGCCTGGCCAGCATCGGCACGCATTGAGGCCCTCGTCCCGCTCCCCGGAGGGGGATGGAAAAGCCGGGGCTCCGTCCCTACCTCTCTCAGAGGAGGGCACCATGGCCGTACGGACGAAACTCGTAGGCATCAAGAATAAACGGCGTGCGGATGCAAAAGCGGCGCAGCCCAGCCAGCAGGCCAGCAAGGGCAGGAAGACGCTGCCCCGCGATGAGGCCGCCGCGCTCCGGAGAGAAAAGGCGCTCGAGCGCGTGACGCTGGGCCCTGCCGCGGAGATCCACGAACCCAAGAGCCACCGCCGCAAGACGTCGCTGCAAGGCCGCAAGAAGGCACCCAGCCAGATGCGCGTGAAGCACACGGGCGGCCCCGCCAGGCGGAGCCCCCTTCACGGTGGCTGAAGTTCGCTGTCCCCCAGCGATCCGAGGCCGGTGAGCCATGCGCCCGGGACGAGCTCTCGCGGCGCATGGCCCCGGCCTCACGTATGCGCACCCCCCGAGTAGCGCCGGCGGCGCAGCTGCTCGAAGGCGTAGTAGGAGAGCAACACCAGCACCGTGAAGAGCGCGGTGATGCCGAGCAGCTGCGGGTTCTCCCCGGGCTCGCGCAGGTGCGCGAGGATGGCCTCGAAGAAGGGCCGCGGCTCCGTCAGCACGTCCCAGCTGTTCCACCGCTCCACCCGGCCCAGGTAGATGCCGTAGCCGCACAGCACGGACACCAGCGCCACGCCCACCCAAGCGCCCGCCCGCCCCACGCGCTCCTCGAGCAGCCGCTTCCACACCTCCAGCGAGAGCAGCCCCAGCATCCAGCCCGTGGCCGCGAAGAGCCCCAGCAGCGCCGCGTCGAACCACAGCGGAATCCCCTGCCGGGGCCGCAGGTGGACGAAGTCCGTCAGCAGGTAGGGCGCGTTGGGGAAGACGAGCAGCCACGCCACTCCCAGCGGCGCCAGGCTCCACCACCTCGCGAGGCCTTGCGTGTGGAGGAAGCTCGCCACCAGCGCCAGGCCGTAGGGCACCCACGCGAGGAAGAGGTTCCAGAGCAGCCAGAGGTAGACGCTGTGCTGGCTCCAGTCGACGCGGGCCTTGACCAGCCCCACGCACACGGTGGTGCTCAGCAGCGCGGGGAGGAGTCCGTGGTGGTGCAGGAAGCGGAGAGAGCGGTGGCGCATGGCGGGGTCGTGGCCTCCAGGCCTCGCGCCGTGGCCAGCCAGCCACGCCGCGCGGTCCAGCGGTGAGGTTGTTCACGGGCTCGGGGCTGCGGAGCCCGTCTCTCCTGCTTGGAGCAAATCCGGGGCCAGCGCTCGCACGTGCAGCAAGGCTGCACGAAGGCGGCTGCCGTGGCGTATGGTCCGCCCCGAGCATGCCTCGCCCTCAGCTCCCTCCCGCCCAGACGCTGGACCCCGAGGTGGCGCGAGCCTGGCTCGTGAGCCACCACGGCCTCGCCGCCCCCCGCTTTCCTCCCGGCGCCCCAGGCACCCGCGCGCTGCTGAAGGCGCTGCGCTGCATTCAGCTGGATCCGCTGGACGTCATCGGCACCAACGCGGACCTGGTGGCCCTGGCGCGCGTGGAGGGGCTCGTCCGGGGTGACGTGTACCGGCACCTGATGCCGGGCCACGCCTTCGAGCACTGGGCCAAGGAGCGCTGCATCCTCCCCGCGTACGCCTTCCCCTACTACCGCGAGCGCACGCGGGAGACGCCGTGGTGGAACCTGGCCACCCGCCTGGAGCGGCTGCCCTCGCGCGTGCTGGAGGCCGTGCTGGAGGAGGTGGCCGCGCGAGGCCCCATCTCCGCCGCGGAGCTGACCGACCATGGCGCGGTGAAGCCCCTGGACTGGAGCGGCTGGAAGGGCACCGGCAAGGCCACCTCCATGGCGCTGGAGGTGCTGTGGACGCGCTGCCAGGTGGTGGTGTGCGGACGCGGCCCCGGAGGCAAGCGCTATGACGTGCCCGAGCGCGCGCTGCCGGGGACGGCTCGGGCCTCCCTGGCCGCTGGGCCGGAGGCCTTCGAGCGCTGGGCCCTGCTCGAGCGCGTGGAGGCCGCGGGGCTCCTCTCGCGTGCGGCCGGGCCTCACTGGTCCGTCCTCTCCGACGTGCGTACCTCGGAGCTACCGGATGCGCTCGTGCGCGAGGGGCTGCTGGAGGAGGTGATGTTGCCCGGCTCGCCTCGCCGCTACGTGGCTCCGCTGGGCTTCCGCGACCGTCCCCTCACCGAGCCGGATGAGCGCATGCGCATCCTCGGACCCCTGGATCCGCTGCTGTGGGATCGCGGGCTGGTGAAGCTCGCGTTCGGCTTCGAGTACGCGTGGGAGGTCTACAAGCCCGCAGACCAGCGCCGGTGGGGCTGGTACGTGTGCCCGCTGCTGCACCGGGGCCGGCTGGTGGGCCGGCTGGAGGCGCGCGTGGAGGAGGGCGTGCTGCGCGTGGACAAGCTGTGGCGCGAGAAGGGCGTGAAGCTCGACGACGCGGCGCTCGATGAGGTGCTGGCCCGTCACGCGAAGGCCTGTGGCGCCACGCGGGTCCGCCGTGTCCGGGCCCGCGTGGGTTGAGCCACGCTTAGAAGCTCCAGCCCACCGCCAGCGTGGCGCGCTCGGAGACTCCCCATCTCCGCGAGCTGAACTCGGTCTCCGTGGGCTGCCCCGAGGGCAACTCGAGGCCTTGCATCGTCGACCGATCCCACATGTACGCCGCGCCAAGCCCCACGCCGGCCTGGACCGTCAGCCCTCGAGACACCACCATGCTGTACCCCACGAGTGCTCCCACTCCCGCGCTCCAGTTCCGGCCGTGGCTCTTGAACGTGTCCGTCCCCTGGACGTTCTCGTTGTCGAACAGCCCGTAGGCCAGCTCGAGGTGAGGACCGATCCACAGCCCGTCCAACGCAGTACCCGTCACGTAGTAGCGAAGCCCTGGCTCGACGCTCAGGTTGAGCGTCGCGTTGCCCCCATCTCCCGCGGCGGCCTGGCTCTTCGAGACTCCGGCGCCGATCCGAATCCCCGTCCGGAGCGACAGCCTGGGGCCCACCGCATGCTCAGCGTCGATGGCGACAAGACCGCGCCCCAACGGGATGGGCGCCAGCCCCACGAACGTCTGACGCGCCTCGGCCTCTGGCGACGCTTCCTTCTCGGCTGCGGTCGCCACCGTCGCGAGCAGCACCGCGCAAACCAACAGTCCCCTCTGCATGTCTGTCCCCTCTGTTCCCCTCCGGGATCCGGCCGGCCCGGCTGGGCGTGCGGAGCAGGCTGCAAGCCGCATGCACAGGCCTTGCGCCCAGGGGAAGGCATGCGCTCCGAGGGACATGCCCCTTCCTGGCCGCCGCGCCGCGACTCCGTGTCATCCCCAGCACGGCGGAGCGTTGCCAATCTGGCAGCGCTCGATGGGGGGACATTCCGCCTGGTGGCAGACATGAACTCCGGGGCCTGCTCGGTCCTCTGCCCCCTGGCACCTCCGCCGAGCCATCCCTACCTGAGTTACCAGGAGGGTCCATGCCAGAGAAACCACAAGCGTTCCGCGCGAAGACCGCCAAGAAGAAGGGCACCACGATGGCGCTCAAGGCCACGGATATTCATGAAGCCGAGGGCCAGAGCATGCACAAGGCCAAGAAGCTCGGAGGCCGGGATCTGGGCGGTGCGGGGTTCCTGGACCGCAGCGTCAGCCCTCGCAAGCCACCCGGGCGAGGCCTCACCGCCAAGAGCCGGAAGCTGCCCCTGCCCGAGACCGGCAGCAGCACGTCGCGCCGCAAGACGCTCCCCGTCGAGGCCGCCGTCGGCTACCGCAAGGAGGGGACGCGCAAGCGCACCACGGGCCGCGGGGACGAGTCGCCCCTCAAGGCGAGCAAGAAGCTCACGAAGCCCAGCCGGAAGAGCCTGAAGGGCCCCCGGTAGCTCGCACGCGTCTGCGGGCTTGCGCCACGAGGGCCGCCAGCACTCCCATCCCGAGCAGGGCTGGCCCCGGTGCGCTCGCACAGCCACCCGCGTCCGGCTCGGGCGCGAGGCCGCAGGGGACGAAGCAGCGGCAGGCTCCGTCCCCCTCTGGCTCCAGCCGCGCGCACAGCCCGCCCGCTCCGCATGCGGCGTCCTCCGCGCAGGGCGCGCCGTAGTCTCCTCCTTGGAGCGCTGGGAGGAGACACCGGCCGGGAGTGCCCTGCGCGAAGTCGCACGTGAGGCCCGAGGGACAGTCCGCGTCCCGCGCGCATGTCTCGCGGCAGAGGGACTCGGGAGCCAGCGTGGGCACCCTGGGCTCTGGGGCCTCGGAGAGGAACGGCTGGAGGAACGTGTCGCGCAGCACGTCCACGCGAACGTTGACGGCATCCGTGCGGCAGGCCACGTCTCCGCTCACGGTGATTCCGGCGAGCACCTCGCGCGTGCCGTCGCCCACCAGCACCGGCCCACCACTGTCCCCCACGCAGCTCATCCCCGGTGAGGGGCCTGCACGGAAGGCGCTCGCGGAGGCCTCCAGCACGGAGAGCATCCCCTGACGGCGGCGGCCCGAAGGGGCGCTGGCATCCTTCGTGTCTCCAAAGCCGACGACTCTCACAGGAGTCCCGGGAGCCAGGGCGAGGCTCGCGGGCTCGGGCAGGGAGAGCGGAGGCACCTCCACGGGAGTGGCGAGCCGCAGCAGCGCCGCGTCGAAGGCATGGGTCTCGGGCACATAGTCCGGGTGGCGCACCGCACGAGCCACCCGGACGAAGCGCCCCTGCGGCTCCGGCAGCAACTCCGCACCGAGGAAGATTTCATAGGGACCCTCTGGCCCGAAGACGTTCAGGCAGTGCGCCGCCGTGAGCACCACGTCAGGCGCGATGAGCGCTCCGGAGCACAGCAGCGTCAGGGGCTCTCCCGAGCACCGCGTCCGCCGCGCCACGAGCGCCACCACCGCCGCGTCCTCCGGCGCGTCCGTGCCATTCACCACCCGCTGCCTCACCGTCACGGGCGCCGCGTGTTCCTGGGCAGGCCTACACCCCATGAGGCCCAGCACCAGCAGGAGCCCGCATCGAGCGAGCGCCATTCGAGCTCGGAGGACTCTCGGGGCGGCTCCGAGGCCGCTCGAAGGCCTGGAGCTCATCGCTCGGGAGGCTCGCGCTCCGCTTCGCTGGCGAGCTGCTGGAGCTCCTCCCTCAGCTTCTTCATCCGGTCCCGGTGCCGCTGGATGAGGATGTCCAGGCGCTGGCGCTCGGCTTCATCCCCCCGCGCTCCCGCGGCGTCGCGCTCGTGCTCCAGCCGCTCCACGTCCTTCTCCAGCAGCGCCGTGATGCGCTCTGTCTTCCCGAGCCGCCACCGCGCCGTCTGGGGCTTCTCCGGTTGGATCGGATCATTCACCTGCGGCAGCGGGTTGGGCGACTCCGGCGAGGGCACCTCGTCCTCGGGCCCCATGGGCACCACTGTGGCCCTCGCGGGTGTCTCCGGGGCAGGCGTGGACGCGGAGGGCTCGGCGCTGGCGGCTCGCGCAGGCTGCGGCGGGGGAGGCTCCGGCGCGCGAGGAGCGGACGTCCCCGCAGCCTGGGAGACCGGAGCGGCGGAGGGCCTGGGCTCCTCGGGCTGCGGCGGCGCGGACGGCGCGGGCCAGAGCACCACGGCGAGCACCGCCATGGCGAGCACCGCGGCACCGGCGAGCGGAAGAAGGAGACGGGCTGAGACTCTCATGAGGGGAACGCCCAGGAGCGTACTCCAGACTTACAGCCTTAACTTCCACTCACCGTCCTGGCGCTCGACCCGGAGGACGAAGGGCTCCGCTCGGACGGCGCCATCGCGGGCCAGCTTCGCCCGGACGAGCACCGCGTTGGGGTCCCGCCCGTCCACCACCGCGTCCAGCACCTCCACGAGCTCCATTCCATGCTCGTGGAGCTCGCGCACCGTGTCCTCGCACGGCCGGGCGCTCCCACCCGTGGCCAGCATGGGCCCGAGCACCTTGCAGTCCCCGGTGGGCAGCGCGGTGAAGAAGGCGCGCACGGTGGCCTGCGCCTCCTCCTTCTTCCGGGTCTCCAGGGAGGAGCAGGCGAGCGCGGCGAGCGCCAGCAGAACTCCGCAGGCTCTCGCCAGGCCCACCGCGCCTCCGTGCCGTGGGGAGCGGTTCATCGCGCTCAGTAGCAGTTGGGAGCGAACAGCTCGTCGTCGCTGGCGGAGGTGAACTGGTCGTCGCAGTAGGCGCTGGCCAGCGCGTGGCCGTTGCGCACGCACCCATCGTGGTTGGTGGCGTCCAGCGTGTACTGGGTGTCGCCGCCGCAGCCTCCGCCGCAGCGCCCGAAGCAGATGCCCTGCACCTTCGGGCGGCTCCAGTGGTCCGGCTCGCCGCAGTACCACACGCCACCGCTCAGGTAGTACTCGTCCCCGCTGCACGTGGCGTGGTTGCCGAGCTGGGCGATCTGCTGGTTGCCCGTGTAGTCGAAGCCGCCGTGCTGGCAGTCGTGCTTCGCGTACGAGTACCAGTTGTAGGAGCCGCCGCAGCTCCCCGTCCAGGCGCCGTTGCACTTCGCGTAGCTGCACAGCATGGTGTAGCCGCGGCCCTGCTCACCCATCACCGTGCGCTGCATCTGCACCGTGCCCGGGTGCTCGGCCCACAGGCCTACCGCGCGCCGCAGGTACTTCGCCTCGGGCGTGGCCGCGTCCCCAGAGGGCAGCTCCGCGTTGAGCGCGGCATAGAGCGCCGCCACCACCGCGCGGTCCGGGTCCATCATCTGCGTATCCTGGCCGTTGGCCTCCGCGAAGCCATCCATCGTGGAGACGCCGTTCTCCGCGTCCACCAGGCTCGTGAGCGTCAGCCCGTTGAAGCGGACCTCGAGGCGGTACACGCCCGGCTCCACCTCACGCGAGGAGAACTTCACCTCGGTGCTGCCCTGGCTGGCCTCCGTCACGAAGGTGCCCTGGGCGGTGCCCGGCTCCACCGCGAGCTTCAGGCCCTCCGAAGGCTGCGCCGCGCCCGGCTCCGTGGACGTACCGCTGGGGCTTCCACAGGCGAACAACACCACTGCCGCAAGTGCTCCCAGAATCTTTCGCATACGACGAGACCCTCCCGGCCCAGGCACTCTCTCGGAATTTGAGAGAGTGCGGGGAGGTCGCGTGTAGCGGATATGTCACGAGCTGTTCAAGACCTCGCGCGTCAATGGCTTGCGTCATGTCCGGGCCATAACCCTGGGTATGGACTGACCTCGGGATCGGTCAGCCCGTGGGCTTGCGGAAGAGGGGCAGCGGCCCGGCGGCGCGCTCCGGGAGGGGGACGCCTTCGGGCAGGGACTCGTGCGCGCCGATGACGAGCAGCCCGCCGGGGACGAGCCGCTCCATCAGGCGCGCGAGCACCTCTCGCTGGAGCGGCGGGGCGAAGTACGTGAAGGCCACGTTGCGGCAGAGCACGAGGTGGAAGGGCCCCGCGGGCTGCTCCGCGCGCAGGTCCTGGGTCTGGAAGGTGGGCACCCCGCGCAGCTCGGGCGTGAGGCACTGCTCGCCCTCCGCCGTGCGAGTGAAGGCCCGCGCGGCCCACTCGGGGGGAAGTTCACGCAGGGTTCCGGGGGGGTAGCAGCCCCGGCGGGCCCGCTCCAGCAGCGCCTCGTCCGCATCGGTGGCGAGCAGTTCCAGCCTCATGCCGGGGAACGCGGGGGCGAGCCCGAACCGGAACAGCGCGGCCACGGTGTAGGGCTCCTCGCCCGAGGCACACCCGGCGCTCCAGACACGGAACACGCTCTCGCCTCGGGCGCGCGCGTCGCGCAAGAGCGCAGGCAGGAACTCCTCGCGCAGCACATCGAAGACGCGGTGGTCCCGGTAGAAGCGCGAGATGGTGACGCGGCAGAGCGCGTCGAGCACCTCCCACTCAGCCGGGTCCGCCTCCAGGCGCGCACGGTAGGCGGCGGCGCCTTGCAGCCCCAGCGCCTTCAGGCGGCGGCCGAGGCGCTTGCATACCTGCCCGCGCACCCGGCGGAAACCCTCCCAGCGCAGGCGCAGGCGCGGCGCGGCCCACTGCAGCAACTCCACGCACTCATGATCCGTCATGGCTGCCGCGTTCCCCACACCCTTGAATCATGGGGAAGCCGGTGGGCTCTTGCCACCGTGACAGCCTGCCTCCTGTCCCTCTTGGGGGCGAGACGTTCTCTCCCAGAGATCCGGCCCTTCCTTCCCGCTCTCCGGGAAGCGCCGGGTGAAGCTCGAGCGGAACCACTGCCTGCTCTGCTCGGAGAGCTGCCGCTCGCCGCGCCACCCCAGCACCACGAAGTCGCTCCGGCCCAGCAGCTCGCAGATGGGCTGCTGCGAGGCCGACGTGTGGAAGGTCTCCTCCGCATGCGCCAGGCGCTGGCCCGCGGCCATTCCGCTCTGGAGCATCAGCGCATAGGAGTCCACCACCAGCGGAGCCCCGGGGATGACGGGAGGCAGGCGTCCCGCCGCGAGCCCCCACGCCGGCTCAAAGGCGAAGAGGGGCGCGTCCGGCGAAACCTTCTCTCGAATGTAGCGACCGAGCGCCAGCTGATCCGGCGCCTTCAGGAAGAGGCCCCCGCGCAGCGAGTGCAGGGTGGGCAGCACCACGGCCAGGCCCAGCAGCACGACCACGACGCGGCCCTGGCGTGGCCACCAGCCCTCCACCCACTGGCAGATGGCCGCGGCCCCCACCCCCGCGAGGACCGAGTCCGAGGCAGCGAAGGTGTTGTACTGGTTCCAGTAGCTCGGCGAGGACAGGAACGCGGTGATCGTCAGGATATAAGTGACGGCGAAGAACCGCTCCGCCGTCCGGGTCGGCTGGGTGGTCCGGAACGCGCGGACGGCCACCAGGACGAGCCCCAGCAGCGCCAGCCCCAGGCCCACCAGGCGGCGCTCGGGGAACAGCTCGTACAGCCGGCCCATGTGGTTCAGGTCGCCATCCGCGGGCCGGAGCGCCTGGAAGAAGAAGACCTGGGAGAGGAGCTCCGAGGGCGCCTGCAGGAAGAAGGGCCCCAGGATGAGCGCGGCCGCGACTCCCGCCGCGGCGAGCAGGGTGGCCTGCGGCCTCCAGTCCCAGGAGAACGAGAGGGGACGCGACAGCAGCGCGGCGAAGAGCCAGATGCCTCCCAGCAGCTTCACCGAGACCGCCAGCCCGAAGAGCGCGCCCGCGACGATCCACCAGGTCCTCTCGCGCCCGGAGTCCGGCGGCACGAGCCACATATTCGCCGCGCTCAGGCACGCGAGGTTGAGGAGCGGCTCCAGGTAGGGGCCGCGCTCGATGAGGACCGTCTCGGGAAAGCTGGCATACACGAGCGCCGACACGATGCCCGCCACGGGGCCCCAGATGCGCAGCGAGAGCCGGCCCACCAGCAGGACATTGAAGGCGCCGCAGAGGGTCGCCATCCACCGGGCCGCCGCGAAGCCGGTGTCCGCACCCCACCCGGACCCCACCAGCGTGGCCGGCCACCAGAGCAGCAGCGAGCCCGGAGGGTGGACGAAGACGAAGTCCCGGTACGGCCAGTGGCCCTGGAAGAAGAGCGCCGAGGCCGAGTAGTAGAGGCCCTCGGCGTAGTCGATGGGGTAGCCGAAGGCGCCGCCCTCTCGCGCGAGGGGGAAGAAACGCAGCACCCAGGCCACCACGGCCACGAGCGCCAGCGCCCACACACCTCGTCGTTCCCAGCCCCGCTCCATGTCTCGCGGACGGTACCCATGCCCGCAGGAAAGTAAAAGGACGCTTGCTGTCCTATGCCCCTGAAGAAACCTTTCCGAACGGGCTCGCTCGGGCCCCGCGCCCATGGGCCGTTGCCTCTAAGGAAAACTCGCCCCAGGGTGGACTCAGGCGTTGCCCTCGGCCTCGCTCTCCTGCAGCGCGGCATCCACCTCGGCCCCCAGCGGGTAGATGGTGAGGTGGCGCAGGGGCTCGCTGCCCTGGCTCACCGTCTCCAGGTGGTAGCGGCTGACGAGCCGGTGCTGCAGCTTGCGCAGCCTGGGCGGCCGCGGGGCCAGCGGGACGGTCACGCCCTCGCTCAGCACCCGCTGGATGGCGTGCTCGGCCTCCGCCACGGCCTCGCGCACCAGGTCCTCGTCCACGCCCTCCACCAGCATGAAGGCCCCGCGCAGCACCCGCCGCAGCTCCGCCGAGCTGTTGCGCTTCACCACCTCCACCCGCGCCCCCGTCCGCTCCACCACGCGCCGCATCTTCGGATCGTTCGCCCGCGAGCGCAGCGTGAGGATGAGGTCCGCCGACTCCAGCCGCCCCACCACCCGCGCCTCCACCCTCAGCTCCCGCAGCACCCGATCCAGCAGATCCCGGCTCACCGCGTGTGCGTAGAGGCGCATGGGTCCGCTGTAGGGCGCGGGCGCCGCCGGGGCCACCTTGCTCCTCGGCGCGGGCAGGGGCGCCACGGACTGGGCTTCCTGTTCCACCTTCACCTCGCCGCCGTCCAGCCGCCGCCGCTCGCCGCCCACCTCGCGGCCCGCCAGCAGCCGGTCCACCGCCTCCGCCGTGTCGAGGTGCACCAACACCTCATCCCGGCCCACCATCTCCACCACCATGTCGAAGGTGGGAGGCGCCTTGCGCTCGCTGATCGTCTTCTGCGTGTTGCGCCGGCGCGCCTCCTCGTCGCTCAGCGTCACCGTGTGCACCCCGCCCACCAGATCCGAGAGCGTGGGGTTGAGCACCAGGTTCTCCAGCGTGTTGCCGTGCGCCGTCGCCACGAGCTGCACCCCGCGCTCGGCGATCGTCCGCGCCGCCGCGGCCTCGGCCGAGGTGCCGATCTCGTCCACGATGATGGCCTCGGGCATGTGGTTCTCCACCGCCTCGATCATTACGTCGTGCTGGCGATCCGGCCGGGACACCTGCATGCGGCGCGCGCCGCCGATGCCCGGGTGGGGAATGTCCCCGTCCCCGCCGATCTCGTTGGAGGTGTCCACCACCATCACCCGCTTGCGCAGGTCATCCGCGAGCACGCGCGCCACCTCGCGCAGCTTCGTCGTCTTGCCCACGCCGGGCCGCCCCAGCAGCAGCAGGTTGCGCCCGGTGCCGATGAGGTCCTTCAGCATGTCGATGGTGCCGTACACCGCGCGCCCCACGCGCAGGGTGATGCCCACCACGCGCCCCTTGCGGTTGCGGATGGCGGAGACGCGGTGCAGGGTGCGCTCGATGCCGGCGCGGTTGTCCTCGCCCGGAGGCCCCACCTGGGCCAGCACGTGCTCCAGGTCTCCCGGCGTCACCGGCTCCTCGCGCAGCCGCTGAGAGCCACTGACGAGCCGCGCCTCGGGAGGGCGCCCCAGGTCCATCACCACCTCCAGGACCTCCGCGGGCGATAACGCGCGCACAGCAGCCTGCAGGGGCTCGGGGAGCACGTTCACCAGAAGCTGGAAGTCGTCATCGGCCTCGGCGCGAGTCGGTTCCATAGGTGTGACCTCCAGGAAGATGGGGCCGCAGGGGCGGGGCTGCACTGCCCAGAGGTTGTACCTGCTGGCGGGCAGTCGAGCGCTCCTTTCTCGCTTCGCCTCAGGCCCCTCCGAGCCCCCTGGTAGCCCCTGCCCCTGTTCCACGCTTCAGGTACCCGACACGGGAAATGCTCTTCCTCTCGAAGTCCGCGAATTGCCCACGCGCCCGTTGGGCCGGCGACGCGCTGCCTCCCCCGTGGGCGAGGACTTCACCCTCCAGGGCGAGGGCCGCGGCTGGTGAGCTTCTTGCCAGGAACGGCAGCGGCGCCAGTCGCGCCAAGAGGAGGACCATGAGGAGACAGAGACACCGTTCGCGAGGACCCGAGGTGTGGGTGGGCCTGGCCTGCGTGCTCCTGCTCGCCGACTGTTACGGCAACTCCACCCAGAAGGTCTCGGCCACCGTCCCACAGCCGAAGCCCCCCTCCGAGCCCGTGGACAGCAACGTGGTGCCACCCGATCCGTGCCGGCAGCAGCGAGACCCGGGCCGCGTCAGCCTGCACCGCCTCAACCGCGCCGAGTACGACAACACGGTGCGCGACCTGCTCGGGGACACGACGCGACCCGCGCGGGACTTCCCCTCGGATGACATCAGCTCCGCGGGCTTCGACAACGACGCGGACGTGCTCAGCATGAGCCCGCTGCTGATGGAGAAGGCCTCCTCGGCGGCCGCGCAGCTGGTGGAGGAGGCCTGGAAGAAGCACACCGTGCGCTCCTGCGAGCTCGGTGCCGAGGACCCGATGCCGTGCGCGCGGGAGCTCCTCTCGCGCTTCGCCCGCCGGGCCTGGCGGCGGCCCGTGGCGGCCTCGGAGCTGGAGCGGCTGCTCTCCTTCGTCACGCTGGCGCGCCAGGAGGGGGACGCCGCGGAGCTGGGAGTGAAGCTCGCCCTGCGCGCGGTGATCCTGTCTCCGCACTTCCTCTACCGCGTGGAGCTGGATCCAGCGCCTGCCTCGCGCACACCGCATCCGCTGACGGACGCGGAGCTGGCGGCCCGTCTCGCCTACTTCCTCTGGAGCAGCACGCCCGACGAGCCGCTCCAGGCGCTGGCGGAGGCCGGGACGCTGCACGAGCCCGGGGTGCTCGAGCAGCAGGTGCGCCGGATGCTCTCGGACCCGAAGGCCCAGGCGCTGGTGGAGAACTTCGCCGGCCAGTGGCTCTACCTGCGCGCGGTGGACACCGCGGCGCCGGACCCGGTGCTCTTCCCCTCCTTTGACGAGCCCCTGCGGCACGCCATGCGCCAGGAGACGGAGCTCTTCTTCCGCGAGTTCCTCACCAGCAACCGGCCGCTGCGGGACATGCTGGACGCGGACTTCACCTACGTGAACGACCGGCTCGCGGCGCACTACGGGCTGCCGCTCCCGGGAAGCGAGGCTCCCCAGCGCGTGAGCCTCGAAGGCCACCCCGAGCGCAGGGGGTTGCTCGCGCAGGGCTCGGTGTTGACGGTCACCTCGCTGCCCACGCGCACCTCGCCGGTGAAGCGGGGCGTGTGGGTGCTGGAGGCGTTGCTGTGCTCGGCGCCACCGCCACCGCCTCCCAATGTCGAGGGCCTGCCCCCTGCCGTGGATCCCGGGGCCAGCCTCCGCCAGCGAATGGAGCAGCACCGATCCAGTCCGGTGTGCGCCGGCTGTCACCACCTGATGGATCCGATCGGCTTCGGGCTGGAGAACTTCGACGCCATCGGCCGCTGGCGGCTTACCGAGGAGGGCTCGGGTGCGCGGGTGGACGCGAGCGGCACGCTGCCGGATGGGAAGACCTTCGAGGGGGTGACGGGCCTGCGCCCGCTGCTCAAGGGAGACGCGCGGCTCAGCGAGTGCATCACCCATCAGGTGCTCACGTATGCCCTGGGCCGCGGTCTCACGGAGGCGGACACCTGCGCGGTGGCGGACATCACGCGGCAGGCCGAGGCACACGGTGGACGGTGGCAGGACCTGATCATCGCCATCACCCGGAGCGAGCCATTCACGCACCGGCGGGGAGAGCCGGAGGGAAACAAGCCATGAGGCATACGAGCCTGTCTCGAAGGACGCTGCTGCGCGGCACGGGAGCGCTGATGGCACTGCCGCTCTTGGAGGCGATGCTGCCTCGCACCGTTAGGGCCGAGACCACGGCGGCGCCGCGCCGGCTGGCGGTGTTCTACGTGCCGTGCGGCATCCACATGGCGAAGTGGACGCCCTCGGCGGCCGGGCAGGGCTGGGCGCTTACTCCCACGCTGCAGCCGCTGGCGCCCGTGAAGGAGGACGTGCTGGTGCTGACGGGCCTCTCGCACTGGCCGGGCAAGCCGGAGCTGAACGGGCACCATGCCGCGGGTACGGCGGCCTTCCTCACTTGCGCGCATGCTCGGAAGACAGCGGGGACGGACATCTACGTGGGGATCTCCATGGATCAGATGTTGGCCAAACACCTGCAGGGAGCCACCCGCTTCCCGTCGCTGGAGCTGGGCAACGACGCCGGGACGGGCGTCAGGGCGTGTGACGCCAACTACAGCTGCGCCTACGCGTACAACATCGCCTGGGCGGGGCCCTCCTCTCCCCGGCCGAAGGAGACCCGGCCCCGAGCGGTGTTCAACCGGCTCTTCGCTGGCATCGACCCGGGCGAGACGCAGGCCCAGCTCGAGAAGCGGCGTATGTATGGGCGGAGCATCCTCGACTTCGTGAGGGACGACGCGAGGGTGCTCCAGGGCCGGCTGGGAGCCACGGACCGGAGGAAGCTGGACGAGTACCTCACGAGCGTCCGCGAGTTGGAGGGGCGCATCGACGAGCTCGAGCCCGACGGGCCGGTGTGCCAGCCGGGCGAGGCGCCTGCCAACACGGACGATGTGCGCGCGAAGACGCGGGCGATGATGGACCTGATCGTGCTGGCCTTCCAGTGCGACCTGACGCGCGTGGCGACGTTCATGCTGGGCAACGGCCGCAGCGATCGCGTCTACGACTTCCTGGGCTTGAGCGATACGCACCACACGTACTCGCACCACCAGCGGCTGCAGACGAACTACGAGGCGCTGGCGAAGATCGACCGCTGGGAGGTGGAGCAGTACGCCTACCTGCTCCAGCGGTTGAAGGCGGTGCGGGAGACGGACGGGTCGACGCTGCTGGACAGCGCCTTCGTCTACTTCGGCAGCGAGGTGGAGGATGGCAACGCGCACGGGCACACCAACATGCCGGTGCTGTTGGCGGGCCGGGGAGGCGGGGCACTCACGCCCGGGAGGCACGTGCGCTACAGCGGAGAGCCCATCTCCAACCTCTTCATCTCCATGATGCAGGGCATGGGCACAAACGTGTCCACCTTCGGAGATGACGGCTCGGGCCCGCTGCGGGACCTGAAGGAATAGCCCCGGAAGGCTGCTCCTTCATAATGGCTTGGAGGCAGCGGGAATCGAACCAGCCGCTCGGAGCTTCCGGCGAGAGCGCTCCGAGTCCGGTGAGTGTCAACGTAGTTGTCGCGTGAAGGATTAGAGCTCCGGTGAGGGCCGCACCGTGTCGGTGCGGGCCGAGCCGGAGCCACAGGGGGTCTGGGGGCAGTAGGCCCCCAATGCGTTCGGGC
>Ga0255338_1002710_pt1 | contig 24235 bp, 25 predicted proteins | sample MeOH1_35cm_T4_19_FD_203715 | JGI IMG/M metagenome (GOLD analysis project Ga0255338, IMG submission 203715) | Sandy soil microbial communities from University of British Columbia, Vancouver, Canada - MeOH1_35cm_T4_195 | ecosystem: Engineered > Artificial ecosystem > Sand microcosm > Unclassified ...
TATGCCGCGAGCTCTTTTTGTGGTTTTCTTGCTAGTCTCTCGGTGCGTTTTCTACTTCAGCACTGGAGTCGTGTACACACCTTGCAAGTAGCGATTTTCATGATGGCCGTCGGGCTCATCGGTATGGGGTCCGTCGATCAATTTAACTGGCTTTTGGTTTTTTCCGGAATTCTTGGCGCGAGCCTTGGTGTTATCGGAGTTGTTCAGAATGTGCTTGTCAGCGTGGGATCTTCACCAAAGCGGCGTCAGCAAATGCTGGCGGGGTTGCATGCGAATTATGGAGTGTCTTCTGTCATAGCGCCCTTAGTTGTTGCGGGTGTGACTACTTTGCTGGGATCATGGCGATATGTTTTTTGGGTTGTGGCGGCGGTCCCATTGTCCCTTTTAGCGGGATCTCTTCTGTGGAAAGATCGCGGTGCCAATGGGGAGCAAACCTCAAGTCCACTCACTCCACCGATCCCGCAAAGCCGTCGCGATCATGGCGGGCAGATTTTTTTGGCGGTGAGTTTGGCGCTCTATGTGATGGCCGAAATCATGGTGTCCTCTCGGCTGCCTTTGTTTGTGCGCCGAGAACTTCAGCTCGATTTGGAGGATTCTAGTTTTTATCTGACTGGCTTTTTTCTATGTTTACTATTAGGCCGATTGCTTTTTACTTTTGTGCATTTCAAATGGCCCGTTCGTCGTATGCTGGTATTTTTCTTAGCGAGTTCGGCGGTATGCTGTGCTCTCGGTTTGTTAGGGCATCCCGTGTTTTTGGTGGTGTCAGGGCTGTTTATGGCGCCGTTTTATCCGCTCGCAATGTTGTATATTTCCAGTCACTATGAAAAGAATATGGATTCCGCTGTGTCATATACAATGGCAACGCAGTCTTTTTGCCTGGTGATTATGCATGGCCTCGTTGGTTATTTGACGGATGGCTTTGGAATTAGTATGGCATTATGGGTAGGACCCCTGGCATTGGTATTGTCTTGTGTCCTGTTGCTGAGTTTTGAAAGGCTTTTTAGAAAGACCGCATGAGATATTTATTCGCTCTCATTCTATGCTTGTGTTCTTTGCGTTCTTGGGCTGCCGAGAAGAGTCTTGCGTTCGATAATGACTGGGCACGCGCCTACGTCCAGTCCATCGATACGGCGACGACGATGACGATTCTTTCCGCCTATTCCGAATTTAAAGTCGGCGAGGTCCTCGTGGTTCAGAGCCGCGATGTCAGTCAAGGTATCATTGGTTTTGTGCAAATTGAAAGCATCATGACCCAAGGAGACGGGCAATATCACCTGAAGGTGCGCTTGGTCCGTCACTCGAAATTCGCTATGATACAGTTGGGTGATACGCTCTACCGCATGGACTTCAACACCTACCATCAGGAATATCGCGGCACCACGGAGCTCATCATGAAAAACGAAGATCCCACTTCGTCGGCCAGTTACAAGTCCCTGGTCTTTATGGGCCTTAGCGTGGGTGAGACAGCGCAGACGTTGCGCAAGGATGAGTACCTGATCAATATCTTCGGTTATTTCGATTATGGTGTGACCTCTCGATTTACTGTGGGCACTTTGTTGCCTGCCAACTTTTTCCAAGCGCCCAATGCTCAGGCCAAGTACAAGGTCTACGAATCGGATTCAAATATTGCGACTATGGGGATGAACTTCCTCCAAGATCCTGAGAGCAACACGGGATCTTTGAATATGACTCTGTTCTGGGATTCGGTTTCTTCCGAGAGCGTGATTTCCCATACTAACTTAACTTTGGCACTGGCGACCTTCGATCGGGCCAAAAACTTGACCGCCTTGAAGGGCGCGGGAACGAGCTCTTTGCAGTCCGGTTATGAATTTATTATGGCTGACTGGAATCGCGTCTTGCTGGGGCCTAGTTACAATTTCGAAAATAAAACGGTCGGGGGCTACGTGTCTTATATGTGGATTTGGGATCACATGCACTTGCTTGCCGGTGTCAGTACTACGGATATTTCCAATGTCATCTACAACGTCCGAGAAGGTTACTATTTCAACTTTGACCTCTACTGGAGATTTTAGTGGCAGAGGAAGAACTTTCCAGTTTCTACGTCTCTTGTACCTTGGGCTTTGAAGAGGCTGTTGCTTCAGAAATTCGCGAGGCCTGGCCCTTATTGATTGAAATCACCGGGCAGGCGAACACAGCTCCTTTGCCAGAGATGGTTTTAGAGAAGGGCGGTGTCCTCGTTCGCGCTCCTTTGGCGTTGGGGCTTCAATTGAATTTCTTTTTAAAGACAGCGCACAGAGTGCTATTACGTTTAGCGGAATTTAAAGTCCGTGATTTTCCAAGACTTTTTGAGAAAACTCAGAAAATTCCTTGGGGGAACTTTTTAAAAACAACAGAAGTTGAATGGCAAGTGGCCGCCAGCAAATCGCGTTTGAACAATGAAAAGCGCATCGAAGAAACCTGCGCAGAGGCCTTCGCAAAAATCGCCAACAAGATCCAAGGCGCTTCAAAACAAAAACAATCGATCTACGTGCGTATTCACGACGATCTCTGCACCATCAGCTTGGACAGCAGTGGAGAACATCTCCACAAGCGCGGTTGGGGTGTGCAAAAGGGCGAAGCCCCTCTCCGAGAAACGCTGGCAGCTTTTTTGATATGCGAAATGATGGGCAATGCGTCGACCAACAAAACTCAGCAAGTGGCTTTCGTCGATCCCATGTGTGGTTCGGGTACTCTGGTTTTGGAAGCCATCAGTTTGTGGCAACCAGTTTTCACCCGCGAGTTTTCTTTTTTGGGGTGGAAAAACGCACCGAAGATTTTTAAGAGCCCTCTGTTAAAGAAAAACTACAAGCTTTTACCAAAGCAGGCTCCGTTTAAAACTTACTGGGGCTTTGACCTCAACGGCGAAGTTTTGCGTGCGGCCGAAGAAAATTTAAAGTCGTTGGAAGGTAACGCAGAGATCGAAAATCTCAAAGTGCGTTTTGAAAAAGAAAATCTCTTCGAAGGCGAGAAGCGCACTCTCGGCCCGGTGTGGTGTCTGACGAACCCGCCCTATGGCGAGCGCCTTCATGTGCAAGGCCAGAAGGAATTTTCCTACCAAGATCTCATTCAAAGAATGGCCGACAAATTCACTGCCGAAAAAATCGGTGTGTTGCTGCCGAATAAGAATATTGTAAAACAGCTCAAGCCGCCGGAAGGGTATAAGAAGCAGAAGGAAATCCCCTTTAGCAACGGCGGCCTAGAAGTTTTGTTTTTAGTATTTGCGCGGAAGGCTTAACCTCCGCGCATCTCCGCGAATTTCTGCCATGCCGGACGCGATTTCATCTCCGCCATCCATGCCTTGATGTTTGGATACGCGCTCATATTTACGCCGAGACCCATTGCAAGGTTCATTGCAGAACCTACCATCACGTCGGCAACTGAGTAGGTGTTGCCGACGAGGAATTTCTTCCCTTTGAGTTCATTTTCGAGAACGGCGAAAATATTTGGGAGTTGTTTTTCTCTGCGGGCGATGAGCGCTTGATCGCGCTTATCTTCCGGCACGAAGACTGTTTGAATCAACAAGTCGACGAGGGGAGGCTGAGACTCCGTCATCGTCCAATAAGACCACTGCTGAACCAGGGCTTTATCTTTAAGCGATGCGCCCAGCATCTCAGGCTTATGCTTCTCAGCCAGGTATTGAACAATAGCTGCGGATTCCCACAACACAAAGCCGTCATCGACGATGCATGGAACCTTGCCGTTCGGATTGAGCTTTAAGAAGTTCTCTGTCTTGTGTTCCTTGTTCCCCATATCCAGGGGCATGGTTTTATAGGAAAGGCCCAATTCTTCTAACATCAAAAAGCAGCGACCAGCGCTGCTTCTCGGAGATCCGTAAATTTGAATCATGAAATCCTCACGCGGTAATCAGTTATTGTGGAGCTCCTTGGTCCACCCAGGCACTGATGATATCGCGTTGGTTCTGAGGTAACAAGCCGCCCTTAGGCATAGGATTCGCGGCATTATTTACGCGGGCTTTGATATTTGCCGCCGCCAGCTTCGCGTTGTCGTAGACGGTCAGATCCAAACTGCCCGCGGGAGCCGCACCACTATGGCAACCGAAACAGTTGGCGTTAAACAAGCCACCGTTCGCCGCGAGCTGAGTATAAGACACAGGGCCGATAGGTGTCGGCGTCGGAGTATTGACCGGAGTCGGTGTTGCGACAGGAGTCGGCGTTGCTGGAACACGTGTCGTTGGCGCGAGAGCCGAAAATTCAATGGCAATCATGTCTGTGGTTGCGGGAGTTCGCACCGCTAAAGCATTGGCGGTTCCAGGTGAAAGATTCAAGTCGGTGGTCGCTGTTACGATCAAGTTGAGATTCGAATACGTCGTGATCTCAGTTTGCATTTGGTCATTGATGTAGACATTCAAAGCGCGCGCCTCGTAATTGCCGGCCGTCGCATTTTTCAAACGCAGAGTCGGATTTCTAAACTCATAACCTTGAGTTACGCCGGCGATCACCGCACGGCGAATATCGATGCCCGCTATCAGCGGAACTTTATTATTACTTTGAGTTTCAAGGTCCCATTCCATACGCACAAATGTCGTAGCGAGAGTTGCAGACACCGCTTTGGAAGTGGTTTTTACGCCACCGATGCTACCGCCGGCGCCGCCATTAGCAGCCACGCAGCTCAAATAGTCTGTTTGCGCCGCTGCCCAATAACTTTTGAGTTCGGTAATCACGCCGATGTTTTGAGAGCCCGTATAAGGAGGTTTGTGAGCGTCATTGATCGCCTGGTTACTGATTTTTTCAACGCCCGCAGTGGCGAAAGCAGTATAGGATGTCGGAACATCTGGGCTGGCGAAGACGCCGATACCAGGACCGTTGATATGACAGTTATTGCAAGTTTGGCTCAGGAAAGGATGATAGGTGTTCGCATACACTTTCAAAAGGGCATCTTCGCAGCTTTCACCAGGTGCACGCGAGAAAAGCGCAGCGCCGCCGCTCACGCTTCGGAGGTTGGCTGCCACGAAACCTTCACCGCAATTATTAAAAGCTACCAAGAGCACGATGGCTCCCGTCGCCCAGCATATATTTTTAAAGCTTAATAATTGTTTCAATTCATTCCCCCAGAAAAAACGTCCTGAATTTAATTAAGCAATCTTAATAACTTTTGACTGTTGATTCGCATCCAGAATACGGCCTGCCACGCGATCAAATAAGTCCATACGTCTGTTCGCCTGACACCAGTTCGCAAACACTGCAGCAGCAGCCAACTCGGGGTTGGCGCCTGTCACGAATGTCGGATCGGCGGCTTGATTGTTGTTGAAGTTGCCGATTTGGAAGTCACTCGTTGCCGGACGACCTTTTGGATCGTAGTACAGCAAGTAAGCAACACCATTAGATCCACGGTCGCCTGACCAAGGTGCATTTCGCGCTGTTGAGTCTGCGCTCGAAACGGATCCGTCGGAAACGACGTAAATCATCACAGGTCGTTGCATGACCGCCGCACTTTGCAAGACGCGACCGATCACCACACCCGCATCCTGGTCTTTTGTATCTCCATTTGTGCGAGTGTTATCGTGATAGTCATAACCACCGAGCTCCAGACTAGAAGTGCCAGCCTGACCGATCAGTGTATTGTAAATCATAGAGCCGAAAATCAATTCGCGGTTGCCCGTATTAGTACCCGCAGCGATACCCCAAACTGCCGAGTAGGCCGCGTTTTGGCGAGGATCGACAATCGCCGAACCTTTTTGAACGACGTCGACGTTTTTAATTCCGGCGCAGTCGAGGACTTTCTTCACCCCTTCGCCGCCTTGAATTGCGGCTAATTTACGAGTCTGGCTTTGATTCAAACCATTCATTAGTTTCGCCAAGGAGTTTTTTTGATTTTGATTCAGAGCGGTCCCGAGAGATGCGCTATAACCAATCGAGGTCAGCAAAGCATTATAGTTGTTGACCACCAATGGAGCGGGAGGCGCCATGACAGCGGCCGCCTGATTGACTCCCGTACGCGTGTTCACCCGCCCGAGATTTGGCAGGTTGGTTCCAACCAAGCCGGCTTTGGTGATGGCGCCAGAGATATCAAACTTGTTTGAGTTCGTATCATTCTGCGAGTCACAAGGAATCCCAATAAAAGTCGTATTTGCAAGAGTTGCAGCCGCAGCCTGAGCGCGAACTCCGACGAGGAATTTACTGATACCGCCACCCGCGAAAGGGGCGTTGCCGAATTCTCGTTCAATCGGTACCAAGTTGTCGCCGAGGCCGAGCTTGCTGTAGCTCGAAATAGGTTCGCGGGCCACGTTCATTGGAACGTAGTTGGCGGCCATCGCAGCGCCGCCAGAGAGATTGACCGTTACAAAAGGAATCAGAGTTGCTGGAACCGGGCAGTCGGTCGCGGCTGTTTGGCCGTAAGCCTGATTGCCGAGAATCAATGACATCCAGTTCGGCACAAAAATATTGGCCGCGAAGGGAATAAGACCCGCAGAGAGGAAATCACGACGGGAGACCGGCTTTGCGTGCCCGGTTTTAACCCACATAGGTATTTCTTTTTTATTCTTACTCATCTTCTCCCCCCAGAGAAAATTACAAACGCGTCAGTTCATCTCGCAAGACTAGTAAGTCACGGCATCCACCGCGGAAAGCATCGCCGCGCATGTCGCCAACATCAAATTATTCGACGAAGCTGCTTGTGTGCGCGCAGTCGCCGCTAAGGCATCATTGAATTCAGTTTTATATTGTTTCAAGAGGGCCAACTCATCCACGGTTTCGTTGCGTCCCCAGAAGGAACGGGCCATCCCACGAATGCTGGCTTCGAAGCTCGCATCCGTGATGCTGGAGATTCCCGTAGCAAAATTAATACTCGTGAAGAAGTTTCTTGCTATTGGATCTGTGGCAGCTTTCTCTTGAATCAGCAAACTATTGCAAACCTCTCCCGCAAGACTTGTGGATCCAAGCATCAGCGGGCCGTTGGCCATACTGAGATCGTTTCCGGCAGCGAGAGATCCATAACGGCTATTGTATTCATTCACCAGCGCGGTGCTGGCCGTCGTCACGTTGGCGACTTTCATCATCGAAGTGATCGTTTGCTCGGCCGAGAGCAGGGCATAAGGAAGCCCCAGCTTTTCAGAGTTCAATTCTTCCGCGGCGCCAGCACTGCCAAATGAAGCATTGTCCGACGATTCTTCCAAGGCACCATAGCGGGAGCAGTTGTTGAAGCTCAGTGCGACCAGAGTCATCGAAGGAACTATTAGAAGAAGCATTTTTATGTATTTATTCTTCATCATATCCCCCTCCTTAGTCCAAACACTCTGGTTTAGTAGCGACGTTTTCGAATAATTTTTTGAGTTTGTAGCCGCTGGCTTCAAACTCATCGCCCCATTGTTTTAAATTATCTTTGTATTTCACCGGATCCAGTTCTTTACGGCAGACGGCTTTGAAAGCGCGTTTTGCCATACACTGACTGAAGCGGCGCGAATTTGCGACGACAGCTCCGAATCCTTTGACGCCGTTACCTGCAAGGGCGTCACCACGCCACTCAAAGAGATCCGTGTTTGCAGTGCGAATTGCGTTGTTCACGAAGGAATCGTTTGTCGTAATGTAACCCGACGGGAAGATGGTGCTGTTTCGATTCATCTTAATAACGACACCAGTGGTTCCATCGGAAGCAATCGTAAAGTCCGCAGGGCTTCCGCCGCGAGTGTTGACGGTGGAGTTCTTGATCCCCATGCCATCGAAGTCCCACTTTGCAAAGGCGCCGCGGAAACCATCCATCACCGTGTGGCAACCTTTGCAAGAAGTCAGGAACTTATTGTGGTCACCAGCGGGGAAGCGATCGATGTCACGGCCGATACGCAAGTCCGAAGCACCGGTATCCGCCCATTGGTCGAGAGGCACGCACATAAATTCACGGAACGTATATTCCACAAGACGACGGTTCGTTCCCATCAAGGCGTGGGCTCCCATGAAAGCGCGCGAAGTGAGAATACCCGCAGGATCTGGGTTCGCCACAGAGGCCGTCGCGCTTGTCGCGATTTGCTGGCCATCAACTCGAACCAAGTTTGCTGCAAGGTTCACACGCTGAGTTTCAAGGTCCGCATAGTGATTATTGGAGAGAAGCACGTCTGGAATCAAACCCACACGCACATTGGTGCCACTTCCAATGTAGTAGAAGTTTCCGGTGAGCAGCTCGCGTGCATCCGTTTGATCGCGAGTCACGCCAATGAATCCTGCCACCATGTCGTTCAGTGGTGTCTTGATAGTTTCATCACGAGTCGACATTTCCAAAGCCATGAGTTTCACAGTGATGTTCAAGAAGTTTGGATCCGCCGTTGCGATTTGCGCAGCTCCGGCAAGATCGCCCTTGTTTAAGAGGGTTACCATCTGTGCGACGAGAGGACTGTCTGCCGGTAATTTCGTACCGGTAAGGCGTTCATAGATTTTACGGGCTTTTTGCTCGATGGCTGTTGGCTCCGCCGCAGTAATGTCCGGCTTAACCTGTGCGTGCGCCTGTTGAACCACGGCGCCAGCAATACCCAAAAATATGAGTGAATAGACGATGAACTGCATTCCCCCTCCTGTTCATCACGACCTCAAATACCATTTTCGCCCACCTAGAATAGTTTTAACATAGAAAAGTCAGGCTCAATCTCAACTAGGGATTTCCGCTCAAAACAGCGACTGTCAATCCTGACGAGTTGTCAATTCGCTGAACAGTTCAAGTCTAAATTTCGACGCTTTTAAAGGAAAGCTTATGGAGAATCTTCACAAACTTGGAAAAAAATTTGAGGAATAGAGTTTTTTGTTAGCTCTGCAAAATGAATCACCCTGAGACATTCCCAGTTTTTTTTCGGAACAGATTGGAAGGAAAAAGGATATTTTTCTCAAAATGAGTGGCGTTGTGGCCTTGCAAATGCGGAACTTTCCAGCTAAACATCTCACCCCATAAAAGGAGCCTTTATGAAAATAAATCTTATGATGGCTGGCGCCGCAACCCTTTTGCTGGCCGCTTGCTCTCCGCAAAATCAAAACACTCAAGACATCTCTGCAGCCAACGCGCAAACTGCTATTTACGGCGGTGACGACGTTCAAGCGTCTGATGTGATCGCGACAACGACTGTCGGTCTTTACAATAAAAAGGCCGGTTATCTTTGCACAGGATCTCTCTATGGTAAGAACATGGTGATTACTGCCGCTCACTGCCTTGAGGGCAGTGCTTCAGACATCGAAGTTCGTTTTGGTGTTGATATGAGACATCCTTCGGTCACTCGTCGTGTCGTTTCTGGGCAAAGAAATAGTGGTTACACTGGTGAGATCAAGCAAAACATGGGTGACGTTTCTTTGTTGAAATACGAAGGGACCCTTCCTCCGGGTTTCACGTCAGCTCCGATTTTGACAGACTATCGCGGTCTTAGTGCCGGTGCAAAAATCGTAGCGGCAGGTTACGGTATCAGCGCTCCTAGCCGTGGTTCTGGTGAAGGCATTCTTCGTAAAATTACTTTGAAAGTAAAAGATGCGGGTTACTCTTCAACCGAAATCTCTGTAGACCAGGGTTTGTTCAACGGTGTTTGCAGTGGTGATTCCGGCGGTCCTGCGTTTGTTAAAGGCAATGACGGTAAATTGTATCTTTGGGGTGTGACGAGCAATGGTGCGGGGATTCCTGTGCTTCGTCCTTGCATGTTCTTCGCGGTTTTCACTCGCGTGGATTCTTATATGTCTTGGATTACGAACTTGGCTGGGCGGTTGTAGGGTTTTGGTTTGGGGGTGTCTCCGAACTAGAGCCTCCATCCATGTGAATCGAGGGCTATATCGCCCTCGAGCTCCCCTTACTGACGGGCATCGTGCCCGTCAGGCCGACGTTTTGAATGCGTTCTTAGAAAATATGCTGCAACTAATTTATTTCGCCGCTGATTTCGCGGGTTCTCTTAAGACGATTCTTGCGTAAAGCGGGAAGTGGTCTGAGACTCCTTCTTTGCTTTCGGGTTTGAAGCGTTTTGGGTATTGGCCCCATACGTGAATGGGGTCTTGGTTTACGACGGTGATTGTTTCCGGTTCGAGTTTGTAGGAACTGGCTCCCTGGTCAGCCATGTTTTTTGAGAACATTAAGGCGTCTAGGAAAGACCAAGATTTGCGGTAGTTGTGGGTGCCATCACAGGTTTTGCAGCCTACGAGGTGCGAGACCATTGCGACTTCCGAAAATGTGTCGTGAAAGAAGCGGGATTCTACTTCTTCGTTATGAGTGATGTTCAAGTCACCGCCTGCGATCACCATTCCGTTTACAGATTTTTCTTTAATGAGTTTTGTCAGATGAGCGACAGCTTGCTCACGCCAGTAGCGTGGGTTGGACTGAGATGGGAAGTGAGCTCCCAAGACCGTGAGAGTTTCTTGGTTCGGCAGTTTCAGTTTTACTTCTAGAATCCCGCGCGATCGCCCCATCCATTTTTTATCGTGATCTGTTTTCGGTACATACGGAATTTTATGAAGCTCGGGAGTTCCCACAAGCGGGAAGCGAGAAAGAAGCGCGATATCAATGCCACGCTCATCAGGTCCTTCAATCAGAACTTGCGTCTGATAACCCGCTTTCGCGAGTTGCTCTTTATTCAGCCGGCCGAGAATACGGTCGTTCTCGACTTCTTCCATAATCAGAATATCAGGCCCCTGGCCATCCACGCCCATGATGACTTGGCCGACGTTTTTCAGTTTGGCATTGACGACATCATCGTTCCAATCGAGCTTCATGCACTCATCACGGTAGCTGACGATATCCATTTTCGCACAGGCTGCATTTTGCTCAGGCGTTTGCTTTTTTGCGAGGGGCAAGTACGTTTGGTCCTCACGATTTTCATCATGAATATTGTCGAAGAGATTTTCGACGTTGAAATTCATCACGCTGATTTCATTGTCAGTCTTGGTTTTCCGGCCGGTGTCCGCTTTCTTAGAGGTAGTGCTGCAGGCGATGAAGAGGGAAATGGATGCTACAAAAACAGGCAGATTTAAGAGTAATTTTTTCATAGGCGGCCAGCATGAAAGAGTTTTTAGGGGGGTGCAAGCACAAGTTCCGTTAGGAATTGGTTATTGTTAAAACTGTCGCGTTGTGTCGTTTGCCGTTTTATGGCATAACCCCTGTAGTTTTTGTACGACCACCGTACAAAGCAAGCGAGTGGGGGATTTCATGGCTTTTAGGCATTTTCTTCTAGTAACCGCGGCTCTCTTCATGGCAGCCATTTCAGCTCAGGCCCAAGAGGGTACTTCGGGTATCCGAATGGTGGAAGCAGGCCCAGCGCCCGTTTCTCCTTGGGGTGTTAGCTTCTTCAGCTTAGCAACAGCTCCCCAAAATCAAGTCGGCCAAGGTGCTTCAGTCTTCGCTTACAACTACCTTGCTCTCAATTATAAATTCAATAAAACACAACGTCTGTCATTCCGCCCGGTGTTTCAATACACTTCTCAGGGGAATGATAATCGCGGCAAGCAAGTCACTAATGATGGCACTGTTTTGGGTGACGCGCACGTCGTTTATGCGGACTATGAAATCGCAACTTTGGGTCCTGCAAATGTTTCTACAAGCTTCAAATTCTACGCGCCAACAAGTGATTCTTCTCAGGCTACTGGCATGATTATGAAGTTCCGCCCAGAGACTTTTATCTCTATGAGTGTGGGGAGCTTTGATTCTTTGACGTACGTCATGAAGCCTGACTTCTACGTCCAATCACGTTTCTCAAACTTTACAACGGGCAAAGACATAAAAGAAAACACAACAAAAGTTTTCGAGATTGAACACTACGTAGAATACGGTTTGAGCTTCAACAAGACGTTCACTTTAAAGCCATCAGTGGGTTTCTTAGACACCTTCTACAATGTCTCTAAGGATCCAAGTGTGAAGACCCGCGCTACTTTAGCAAAGTTGGCTTTAGGCTTGGATATCTACGCGATGAAAGGCCTTAGCTTCACCGTGAGTACTGAGAATAAATTCTCAGTGGCGGACCGCCGTGATGACGTCGCCGTGGGCCGTCCCGAAGAATACAACGTTCTGCTGATTACGAACGCTTCGTTGTAAATTTAAAATCTAAGAATTCAAGAACTTCGGCCTCGAGATCAATCTTCTCGAGGTCGTATTTTTTTGGGGCTCCGTACATGACGTCGCCACAAATCGACGCTCCTAAAGCCGCGAGTTGCGCGCGGATCTGATGAGTCCGACCCGTCAACAACTCAACGCGTACTTCCTGCTCTTGAACTTCCTTAAAATTTTCAACACGCAAAATACGTAACTGACACTCTTGCCATTTTGGCTGAGGCTCACTGCTGACGTTTTTTGGGGCCCGCGGCGAAGGTTCCATGTAATGCGTGACAAGGCCCTCTTGAAGTTTGAGGCCATGAACGCGCGCGCGATAGAATTTCTTAACTCCACGTGTGGCTAAGAGGTGATTGAATAACGGCAAGAAATCGCGATTCTTTGCCAGCACCAAAAGGCCGCTGGTTGGTACGTCCAGGCGGTGAGTGACAAAGAGCTCGCTTTGCAAGTGGCTTGAAAGATACATCTGCAAGTTTTCAAGGCAGTTGTCGACGCTCGGGTGAACGGGCAGACCCGCGGGCTTATTCACCACCAAAAAATTTTCGTCGCTGAAAACGATTCTTTCTTCCCAACTAAAATTATTTTTAGGAAAACGTCGCGGCTTCGTGTGCACGCGAACATAAGTACCTTCAGAAATCTCACAGTTTTCGCGCAGGCGCTGACCTTCGAGATAAATACTTCCCAGCTGCAAAAGATCGGCGACGTCACTCGCTGAAAGTTCAAGACTGCTTATTAAAATATCATTTAATAAGCCCGACCTAGGACTGAGGATGTGTTTAACACCATACTCAAATCCGTTATTATATTGATTCTCGAGTTTGTTATCGCTGTGCATGACCTTTTGTTGTGATAGCACAGCGTGACGATTATGTTCAAGTGGTGCAATAAAGGCCATATTAGAAATCATAGGAGCCCCAAGCTTTGAGTATTTTCCAAGAGCCTATATTCCAGTGGTTATCTCAATACGCATACCAGCCAGAACTTGTTTATGCGGCCCTCATCGGCATGATGTTGATGTCGGCGATCGGCTTGCCGCTTCCCGAAGAAGTCACTTTGGTCAGCATTGGTGTTTTGGCCTTTATGGGAGCCAACCCCCATCACTTTCCGCCACCCTATGAGGGGGCCCCGGTCGTGAACATGCATACGGCGTCCATTGTCGCCGTGATTGCGGTCTTTGGGGCGGATTTCCTGATCTATGCTATTGGGCGGATCTGGGGGAGGAAAGTTCTTCAGAAGCCTTTCATGCAAAAAATTATTTCTCCCGAGATGATGGGGAAGGTTGAAAATTGGACGAAAAAATATGGCTCTTTTGCCTGCGGCATTTTTCGTTTTACTCCAGGGATTCGTTTTCCGGGGCACTTGGCCTGCGGTATGATGCGCTTTCCGGTTTGGAAGTTTGCCTTGATTGACGGCATTGCCGTTATTATCAGTGTGCCCACGCAGATTTATTTGTTAGCGATTTATGGTGAGCCCATTATCAAGCGATTGCATCAGTTCAAGATGGTGCTAGCCGGAGTGATTGGAATCCTGCTCATCGCCTTCCTGGCGAAGAAAATCAAAAATTATTTTGTTAAAGAAGAACAAGAGACCACTTAGTCGGGTCTCTTATAGGTCTAGGCCGCGTGAGTTCCACCGTAGATATCTGAATCATGCACTTCGCAGCAGATACTTAAATTCCCAGGCTTGAACGTGGGACGCTTTTCAATATCGTGCCAGAAGATCTTCTCGTAGCCATATTCAAGGCCAAAGAGTTCTTCACGGATCTTAAAGAGCAGGCCCGCATCCGAGCCGAGCAACCAATCGGTTTGTACCATGTAGAGGGCATCTTCAAGTTCGGAGTGGCTTAAAGAGGTGAGGAAGCTCTTTGGCAATTGCTCCACCAAGAAGTAAGCATTGTGAGTGTATTGCTCAAAAGCTTTCTGCATTGGTGAAACCAAAAGCTTATCTACGCGCACGTCTTGTTTCTGAGAGGCGAACGGCTGGCTCAGACGTTTGAAATTCAAATACAACAAAGCATCGTGAACGACGTAATCCGGTTTTTGCAAGTAATCGGAGATCGCATCGACTTTCACAGCTTCAAAGGTCGCATCTTGAGTGTGCGCATTGAAATCCAATGCGATCAAAGAACGCAAATGAAACAGGCAAGAGAAAATCTCCAAAAGTTTTTCATTCAAGCCTTTTGAGAAGTTCAAACCAAAATTGTAAATCAAGCGCATGCCGGATTTGTTTTCAAAATGAGTGATGGCATCATTGATCGCACAAAGCTCTTTGAGATCCACGCCCCAAGGTTTTTGTGCGTGAGTGATAATTTCAGTCAGAGAGGCCTCGAGGTTCGCCACCAATTTTGCATCGGCTTCTGGCGCATGATCTTTCAAGGAGTTTACACGAGAAGTCGTGCGCTGAAATAATTCGTAGTGAGGATCTAAAGCGCGCCACGCTTCTGCGCAGAAGTTGTAGTTGAGATCCGGGCACATCAACGGGCTTTTTAAGTAGTCATTCATTTTGAAGAGAGAAAGTCCCACAAGCGCATCCGCCATGTACTTAAACGGCGCTGTCTGCGTCCATTTTTCGTGGGAGGTCGGATTTTTCCAGAATTCCAAAGCCACAGGTTTGGCGATAGGGCCTTTTTCAACGATGACTTCGTAGCCGAGCTGAATTTTATCTTTTTTCATTTTCTCTCCGTGAAAACAAATACAAAGCTTTCTATTCGAATCTTATCGGTAGCATTAGGGATTGTATGAGTCGGGAATTGTGGTAATTTTTTGAACATGACCAACAACCAGTGGATCGATGCCCATTGCCATTTAGCCGACGAACGTCTCGAGAACTCACTGCCTGAAGTGATTCAGGAGGCTGAAAACCTCGGCATTCGCTTTTTCATGCAGGGAGGCGTCGGGCCTGACGATTGGCAACGCCAGCGTGAGCTCGCAGTCCGTTATCCCGGCAAGATCGGCCTGTGCTTTGGCCTGCATCCGTATTGGGTCGCGGCCCACGACGAAGATCTCTGCGAGATCGCGTTGGATCAGCTCGCCCCCCTTCTGCCCGAAGCCCTCGGGCTCGGGGAGCTCGGCCTCGATTTCCGCCCCAACATCATGAAAGACTCGAAGGTCCGCCAAATCGGCGTCTTTGAGCAGCAGTTGGAGCTTGCCGAGGCCACGCAGAAGCCCATGGTATTACACTTAGTACAAGCTCACGAGGAGGCTATTAAAATCATGGACGTGTGGGGCATTCCGGCGTCCAAAGGCCTCGTTCACTCCTTTAATGGCAGTTGGGGCAGGGCTCAAGATTTCTTGAAAAGGGGTTTGTGTTTATCTATTGGCGGGCCGGTGGTTTGGGCCCAGAATGAAAAACTTCACGAGGTCATCCGGCAAATGCCCTTGGAATTTTTACTGCTTGAGAGCGACTCTCCCGATCAGCCGCCGCCGCGGTTCAAACAAAGCTTGAACCAACCGGCCTCTTTGTGGGATGTTGCTGGCAAAATTGCCGAGATCCGCGAAATACCAACGCCCGAAGTGCTGGAAATCGCGACACAAAATTTTAAACGAGTGTTCAGAATATGATGGAAACAAATACGCAGAGCCAAAACCAGAATCCTGTTCAACCCGAAGAAACCAAATACGTATTGCACCGTCGTTTTGACCGTATGGGCCGCCTCATCGGCGACGATGCGATGTTAAAGCTCTTTAAGTCTCACGTGATGATCATCGGTATCGGCGGGGTGGGCTCTTGGGCGGCGGAATCTCTGGCGCGTTCCGGAGTAGGTAAAATTACCCTCGTCGATTTCGATGAGGTGTGCATCACCAACGCCAATCGCCAATTGCACGCAATTCAAGGCATGGTCGGCAAGAAGAAAGCCGAAGTCATGGGTGAGCGTCTTCGTAAAATCAATCCGCAAATGACCTTGGACGTGATGTCGATGTTCTACAACGCCGAGAATTCAGAAGAAATTCTCGCGCGCAAACCAGACATCATCGTCGATGCAATTGATAACCTCACGGCAAAAGCTCATTTGCTCAACACCTGCCGCACGCAAAGTCTAAAAGTCATCACCAGCGCTGGTGCGGCCGCGCGCCTCGATCCGATGCAAATCAAACGCGCGGATTTGGCAGACACTCACGGCGATCCGATGGCGCAACAATTGCGCAAAATCCTCCGTCAAAAATACGACTGGCCTTCCAAAGGCGAGTTCGGCATTCAATGCGTGTTCTCAGACGAAGAACCTATCCAGCCTGTAGAATTGAAATACGATAATGGCGAAGGCTTCAAATGCGTGTGCCCGCAAAACCAAAACAACTTGCACAGCTGTGAACATCGCAATGTGATTTGGGGAACAGCGAGTTTCGTGACGGGCGCTTTCGGCTTGAACATCGCCTCGTGGATCGTTCAAGAGGTGGTGAAGTCATGAGTATAATTATTTTTTTCGGCGGCGTGAGTATTGTCATCATCATCGGCGTTGCCACGATTATTCACGGCTATCGTCAGCACTACCTTGAAGCGCAAAAGAAAAAGGCCTCTCAGGAACCCGGGTAGGGTGAATGGATCACTCCTGCCTACCTTTCTCTCCCGCGAACATTTGTACTGTTTTTCTTAAGTGAGACGAACTCGGTGAACTGAGGATTTTAGCCTCGATAAAAACTCTCCAAAAAAGTACTGACAGTCGTCACCACACTTAGGATCGGTTATCAATTCCTCTCGTCTGCTTTCAATTTCTTTGATCAAGCTCGGATCTCTCTTCACTAAACTTACAAATTCTTTTGGGTAATAATGTTCCGGCCCAAGGAACAATGTTCGGCGTGTCTCGACTCGAACACCTTCTATACGTTTAGTTTTCCCAAAGGTCTCCAAGTCCGCGAAATCAAACTCTCTTCTTTCAAAGCTTTGTTGCATAAAAAAACCGGAAAGCTTGCCAGTTTTAGGATCTCGCATGGGCTGCAGAGGGGCGTCATCAAATCTTTTGAACGGCGCTCGAAATTTTACAATTGGCAACCTAAATTTCTTTGCTAAGCGAAATAGCATGAGATCGTTGCCTTGGGTTTTGCGGGTTAATTTACCGTCGATATCTGTATATACAAAAATCGCCTGAATCTCGACGGGCTTACCGGCTGGATTCGTCCCGCGAAGCACGACTTCATTATTCCAATAGTTTTTCGTGCCTTCCAGAATAGCTTTCGGACTCTGGATCGGATAGCGCGCTTGATAAGCCATAAATGCTTCCTCACGCCCTTGTAGGGGTAATATTCCATTGGAGCCAAAATTGTAGGTCGTATCTTCTACCGAAGTTCCAACCACATGGGATTGGTCAAACTTGAGGATTATTCCAGCGCTATCAAAAAATGACTTCACGTTATTGCTGGAGACTAACGATGAGAAAATGACTGGCAATGAAGTTCCAATTGCCAAATCATCTTGCTCATCCAATTTTTGACTTGTGCGAGTAGCTCGGAGGAGGAACTTAAAATTATCTTTATCATAATTTCTGGGATCCGATAGAGATTGCGAATTCCAAGCATCCACTCTCGACAAATCAACGTCTTGCAGCCGATCTGAAAAGATGAATTGACACTGTGGGCCCCCTCCCGCTGGAGTTCGAACTCCGGGAATTTGCTGAGCATGGGCTAGTGGAAGCCAAAGCATGAACGTTATGCTAAGGGCGAAGGCCTTGCGAGCTAATTCTACAGGGCGCCAAAAAATGTCATTTTTTTTAGTCAATAGCTTAACCAATGGCATCCTCCGCTTTGGATGGGGTGATAAGTGAACACATTGCACTTAGTGTTCCAAGAAGAGGTAGGCCGAATTAAACCTGGTTTTGAATCCCTCCAACACGGGCTTGGATCGGAGCTAAGGCATTGGAATTTTTTATTATACTCTCAATGAGAGAGAAGCACGTAGGAGTGATCCGCCCTACAAACCCTATTGAAACCCATCATTGATGGTGCCGCCGCGGAGTGATTTTCCGCGAAGCTCGTTTTGGAAGCTGGCTTTGAGTTCGTTGCGAAGAGCGGCTTTTTCGGTCACTCGCGGCAGCGGCGCAGAAGTGCGCTCGCCCAAGAAGCCGACGGGTGCTTGCGTGCGATATTGATTGGTCGCCACGGCAGCCGTGTTTTCTTCGCTGCGTGCAGCGGCCGCGGCAGCGTCCATTTGCGCGCGGCGATTTGCGGTTTCGGCGGCTTTCACTCTTTCAATCATGATTTTGGTTTCAGCAACATTGGAATCTGCGTTGGATAGCTCTTCACTCGACAGGGATTTTACTGAGCGGCAGCCGCTTTGGGTTTTCACGAAACCTGTCACGCACTCCGTTTCCGGAGCGGGGCCCATGCTTTGGCAGGCGACCAAAACGGCAAAAGAAAGAAGGCTGAAAAGTTGCAGCTTACGCATAAACATCGCTCTCTAGAAGTGCAGGGGCCGTGCCTGTATCTCTGCGGATTTAAATGGAAATGAGGAAAGCTGCCGCGAAGATTGTCACGCGGGTGCTGGGATTTTAGACGTCTCAAACTGAGACGTCGGCTTTTTGGCTTGTCTTTAGCTTTGGTTCTGGTATGACTTAGAGCTTCAAAAAAAGAGGGCTAAGCTATGAATACCAATGGAGTTATTACCAAGTTTATTGATCACCACTATCGCCACTTTAACGCTGCGGCTTTGAAAGACGCTGCTGTTGGTTACAAAAAGCACATCGACAACAAAGGTCAGATGCTTGTGACTTTGGCTGGTGCGATGTCTACTGCCGAATTGGGTTTGAGCTTGGCTGAAATGATCCGCCAAGGAAAAGTTCACGCGATCTCTTGCACGGGTGCGAACCTTGAAGAAGACGTGTTCAACCTCGTGGCTCACGATCACTACGTGCGTATCCCGAACTACCGTGATTTGACTCCCCAAGATGAACAAAAACTTTTGGAAAAGCATTTGAACCGCGTGACAGACACGTGCATTCCCGAAGAGGAAGCCATCCGTCGTATCGAAAACGTTGTGTTGGAATACTGGCAAGAGGCGGATCGTAAGGGCGAATCTTATTTCCCACACGAGTTCATGTACAAAATTCTTCTCTCTGGTAAATTGAACCAGTACTACCAAATCGATCCAAAAAATTCTTGGTTGTTGGCTGCTGCTGAAAAGAATCTTCCAATGGTTGTGCCAGGCTGGGAAGACTCTACTTTGGGTAACATTTTTGCTGGTCACTGCATTAAGGGTGACATCAAAAAATCAACCACTGTTAAAGGCGGCATCGAGTACATGAAGACTTGGGCCGAGTGGTATATGGGCGCTTCTAAAAGGAATCCTGTGGGCTTCTTCCAGATCGGTGGCGGTATCGCCGGCGATTTCCCAATTTGCGTAGTACCAATGCTCGAGCAAGATTTGGGTCACGAAGACGTTCCTCTGTGGAGCTACTTCGCTCAGATTTCTGACTCAACGACTTCTTATGGTTCATACTCTGGGGCGATTCCGAACGAGAAAATCACTTGGGGTAAACTCGCTCCGACAACTCCGAGCTATATCGTCGAATCGGATGCAACTATCGTTGCGCCACTGATTTTCGGTTATGTATTAGGCTGGTAGTTTTAATAGGCGCACGAAAAAACAAAAAGCCTCGAGGTTCCTCGAGGCTTTTTTGATTTCTAACTAGTTGCCGCCGTCAAACATGTGGCTGTTTTTACAGGTAATGCCACACGCGTGGAAGCCGTGGCTATCACAACAGATTTTGTTTACGGGCTCGTAACCGATAGGGCAAATACGGCCATCATCACAGCCGCCATTTGTTGGAACTGGGCCGGGTCGTTCACAAACGTCTACATACTCTTGACCTGCGCCAACGCGAAGTGGTTCCAAAACGTAAACAGCCTCTGCTGCCAAAGCTGATGTTGCAAAGAGCGTCATCAATACTGATGCTAAAAACTTTTTCATTCCAATCCTCCTTTTGGATTTTGTTGTTTGCCTGAAAGTAGTTTTTAGGATCAGCAACACCTGAACTCACGTGAATGTTCCGTAATATGCGAAAGTACAAAACACTAAGGTCCGCCACGGTAGATAGATTCGCAAACCGTACCACAACGGTAAAACTTTCCTCTAGAGCGGCTCCAACACATGCTGGCCGTTCCTTCCCATCCTGGAGGACAATTCTTTGTATTGCTCCAGCAACTTTCCGGATGGCGCAGATATTTTGAATCGCAACTGAGATACATAACCTGCAATTCGTCGCTCAGAGTTTCGTCCGCATTGTTTTGAGCGGAAGCAAAAAGGCCAAAGCTTTGCACGAGGATTAAAATCCCGATAACACGTTTCATGAGAACCCCCTTATTTAAGAAAGAATGTTACGAGATTGATTTGCTGAGCCTTGGATAAGTCAGCGGCGGTTTGGTCAAACCCGGTTAAACCATTGCCCGTCGCGGATCTGCGGGTATAGGAAGGAATAAATTACAACCCGGTGACAAACTAGGCCCCTTTTCCTGGGACTTAGGCTTAAATCGCACCGCTCTTCCATAGGGGAATCGTCAGTGAAATCAATGCAGTGGATTTTATTTACAAGTCTGGTTTTGGGCACAGCCTGCGCAAAAGAAACTTCTTCTCAATCTGAAGTTTTACAAAGACAAGGAGCAAATATTATAGACGGCACACAAGTCTTTACGCGTGTAACACCCGCCGCAAAAAGTGTCGTTTATCTAGAGTATTATAACAAAGACAATGAAGTTATTTGTTACTGTAGTGGCGCATTGATTGCGCCGAACTTTGTGCTCACGGCGGGCCATTGTTTCGATGAACGCGTGATTCCGAATGTGAAAGGTTTCAACGTTGTTTTCGAGAGTCACCGTATTGACTTTGGCCCACGCACCGTCCGCAGCGGCGTCGAGTATGAGGTGCATCCTCTTTACAACAGCATCGTCGCGAAGCCTCGTCTCTATGATCATGATATTGCTCTTGCGATGTTCGGTGGTGACATGCCAGCCGGCTTTGCTCCGGTCGCCATCGATACGGATACGAATGCGAATTACTCCAACGAGCAAATTTACGTTTACGGCTATGGACGCGCCAGCGATTACAAAGGCGATGCGAGTGATTATGACAGTGGGGCCTACGGGTACCTTCGCCGGGGCGTAATGAAAGTAGATGAGAAGTATTCCGAAACACCTGACAGATATTTTATTAGTCCTCTGTCGCCGACATTTCTCTGCCAGGGTGATTCCGGCGGCCCGCAATTTTATGACAAAGACAAAACTCTGAAAATCATTGGTGTGAACTCTGCAGCGATTGGGGCGTTTCTTCCTAATGGCAAGCAAAAGTGCAAGGGGATTTCCCAAGCAACGAAAGTGGCGCCGATGAGTTCTTGGATTTTTGATGAGCAAAAGAAAATGTTGAAACAGCTAAACTAGGAACAATTATGAAGATGACTTTGTGGATTTTCTTTACCCTTTTTGTAGTCTCTGTAGCAAATGCGGACGACTACGGCGTTTACGGCTATGGCTATTGGATGCCAAAAATGATTCATGACTATCTTGATATCGTTGATCATAACGCCCCGGTGGAAGGTCCACAAAAGTGCGAGAACGTCTATGCGAAGGCGATGGACAAAGGCGTTCTCGATATTCGTTATGCCTTGGGATATTTCGATGACACTACGGGGGAAGAGCGTATTCACAATGGTGTGAATTACGGACTTTCTCCGAGCCTCGACATCGAAGTATTTAATTCCCTTCGTAAAGAGCTCACATCGCCATGCCGAACCAAAACGATGCGTGTTTGCGGCTTTGAACAGAACGGCGAGCCTCTGACCGGCAAAGTGGTTTTGCAAAAAAACATCAACCTGCACGGCAAAAAGACCTTGGTTCGCATCACATTGACGCAAGCTTCGGCGACACCTAATTTTGAACAAAACAAGGGAATCGCGTCCGATCGTCAGCAAATCCTCACAGCTCAATCCGAAGAAAATTTCTTCGAAGGCCTCAAAAGCGCCGATATCGTGCTCTACAACGGCCACTCCCGCAACGGCGGCGGCCCTGATTTCAATCCACCAAGACTCATGTCAAACTTGCACGTAGACTACAAAGGCTACTATGAAAAGAAACGCCCAGGCATTTTAAGAGTGATGGCATCGCTGAAGGAAAACCCTGATAAGGAAATCATCCTGGGCCTGTTCTCATGCTACTCAAAAAAGCATTTCTACGACACATTCATGAAAGCAAACCCAATCCAAAGACTGATTCTTAGCGCCGACACCATCGACTACTTCGACACACTCAAAGCCTCAATTGGCTACCTGGAAGGCTTCCTCCGCGGCAGCTGCGGTCAAGACTTGGCAGATACAGCGAAGCAAGAAGACAAGCTGAAGCAAGGCTTCGAGAGTTATAATATTAATTAGAAGGACTTCGACTATTATAAGTCTTTGAGAGTTTTCCCGATCAATGCATTGAAGTAACGATTGCTATTGCTCGGGAAAATCTTATATCCGTACTCAGCATTCATCAGCTTAATCTGCGTATCCGCACTCACGAGTCCGCGCTGGCCGAGAGCTTTCATCCCAGGCTTCAGGCCCGTATCATTAGCGATGAGAAGATGAAAGCGATAAGGTTTTTGATTCTTCAAGTTCAACCCAGCATCAAAAATATCAAACAAAAACGTCGTACAGTTACTCGTCCACGTATCGTAGGCGACATCGTACTGAATCTGATTACTCATCATCAAAGCCCGGCGCAAAATCGCTGAGGTCTGTTCACTTGCCGCCGAAAGTTCAATCTCATAGACATTGAACTTGTTATCTTCAAAGCGTTTCTTTGCTTCATCTTGGGTCGAGAATATTTGCAGAACCGAAGCATACAGATCTTCGTTAAAACCCTTCACAGGATCATAAGGAACTCCGGCAGGAGCCATGTAATTCATAGAAACGATCACGTCCGTTTCGGTCGCAACAGCAGCGCCGCTATCATTTGCTCCAAGTGGGTAGAGTTCGATCACAGAACCCGGTTTCATTTTAAAGCGCATTTCCGTGTGCGAAATATTGAACAGGCTTAAGTAGTTCACTGGTTTGGCGTTGAGGTCGACAACGACGTAACTCAGCTTTTCAACTTGGTTCAGCGGAATCACTGCTTTATAGAAAACACCGGCCTTGCGGAAGTTCTCAATGGTGATGCTGTCAGCAGTTTGTTCCAAAATGTGAACAGCGCGCTTAGCGGAAGTGTCGATGCATTGGCCTTTGTATTTTCCAGCTTTCATCGTTGGGCAGGTTTCCGCCGTCCGGCCAAGAGCCGGCAGCAAGAAGAGACCTGTAGTGATAACGACTGTCGCGATTTTCTTATGCATATTTAAAATCATGGGGTGACCTCTTCCATTGTAACGGAATTCTCTTCAACCCTTAGAACTTTAAACCGTGTTCCGGGTTTAAAGAGGACTTCATCCTCGATGGGCGCAGAAGATATCGGAGCGATGTATACACCGGTTTTAGATTTAATAACAAATTGGAACGGAGCTTGGCTGTAGCTGTCATTGATCGTGGTGCTTAAGAAAGATCCCTCGGATACGATGCGTTTTTTGCGATAGTGGGCTTTCCATTTTGGTGTCATCAGAACACCGCGAGTAACGACGCCTTTGTAGGGCACGATCTTATCCATCGCAGCGATGATCGCTTTACTGAGGAACTGGAACTTTTCAATGCCGTCTTTATCATGAGTTCTGAGGGCTTCGTTCAGAGCTCGGTATTGAGAGCCCGTGTAAAGTGAGATTGCGAAGACGTCGAAGTCACTCAGGGAATCGCAGTGAACCGATTGCAAGTAAGGACGCAGATAACTCACGCGGCGATTTATTTCTGATTCCACGTAGCGGCGATGTTGTTCTTTCAGCGGCAAGGCGAGGACTGCAGCGCTCATTTTTTCGGTTGGATAGCCATAGGCCGCAACGTAACCCTCTGCAAACTCATCGGTCATTTGCGTGGCAGGGCCGCTGCTGGGTTTGCACTCGAGGTTACGACTTTGGCCATGTGCCAAAGTCGTGGCAAGCCAAAAACCTAAAAATGTGAAAAAAGCCGCCTTCATAAAAACCTCTCGGGGAGCTCCACGGGGCTCACCAAAGGGGTACAAATAGCAAGCCCGGGGCCATTCTCAGTTTCAACTGGGAGGTTTTAAGCGACTTTCTGTTCAGAGATTTGACGGTGGCCCGGCGAGAATGGGCTCCTTATGGGGCCTTCGAGGCGCCGTTCAAGATTTTTCGGCCGCTCAGCCGCTCAAACCGCAGCGTCAGGAAAATGGCC
>Ga0255338_1002711_pt1 | contig 24230 bp, 31 predicted proteins | sample MeOH1_35cm_T4_19_FD_203715 | JGI IMG/M metagenome (GOLD analysis project Ga0255338, IMG submission 203715) | Sandy soil microbial communities from University of British Columbia, Vancouver, Canada - MeOH1_35cm_T4_195 | ecosystem: Engineered > Artificial ecosystem > Sand microcosm > Unclassified ...
GGTAAATCTCAATCCGCTCGTTCAGATCGAGCTGAGCATATCGTCTTCCCATCGCAGCAACACCTTAGCAGGTGTTGCACTTGTTCCGTGAACCGGGGGGGTCCAAGCCACGCGTGGATAGGGCGCCGCTCGCGAACCCGGGCGACGCTGGCGATTTTCCCAAAGCTCCGCTTGGATGCCAGCCTGCGCTAGCATGACGGATTGGGTCCCGTCACGACCGGCAACGATGGGCGCAAAAAGTTGGGGGCCGACACTCGGTGGAGTGCCGGCCCCCGCCCCCGTTACGCGACTCGGGGGGTTTGGTCAGCGCCGGCCGAAGCCGGCGCTATTCCGATGTTCAGCAATCGCGGTCGATCGCCCGTCCGGCGAGCGCGCCGACACCCGCGCCGATGATCGCACCGGCGGTGCCGTCGCCGCGGCGGTAACGCCCGCCCTCGGCGATCTCCTTGCCGAGCAGGCCGCCCGCGATCGCACCCAGGATCGTTCCGGTGGTGCCCTTGTCGCGGCAGCGGCGGTTCGAGCCGTAATAGCGGCTGCGGCCGTAGTAGCGATTGTCGTAGCCGCGACGGTAATTGTCGCCGCGATAGTAGCGGTCGCCGCCATAGGATTGGCTGTAATAGCTGTTGCTATAGCCATCGTAATAGCGGGGACGCGCTTCGGCTGCGGCCGGAAGCGCGACGAGCGCGCTGACTGCAGCGGCTACGGTGAGGCTGATCTTCTTAAACATGGCACTAGCTCCTTGATCCATCGGTTCGCTGCCGGCCGGCCCGCGTCTGAGCGCGATCGCCGCGCCGGCCTCCGTCGACCAGGTGCTTATGCGTTGATTCGATTGAGCGATCCCTGAATGCGATCGTCAGCCGATGTTCAGGGACCGGGCGCGGTTTCCGGCTCGCCGCCGGCCAGCACCGGCGGTGCGAGCAGCACCCTGACCGCCTCGACGAACTTGAGCACCGAGATCGGCTTCGAGACATAGCCCTCGGCGCCGGCACCCCGGATCCGTTCCTCGTCGCCCTTGGCGGCATAAGCTGTGACCGCCATGATCGGGATCACCTTGAGCGCCTCGTCGGACTTGATCTGCTCGATCAGTTCCAGGCCGCTGATGTGGGGCATTTGGATGTCCATGATGATCAGATCGGGCTCGAAGCCGCGCGCCCGCTCGACCGCCTCGCGCCCGTCGCGGACCGGCTCGGCCGCATAGCCGTGCGCGCGCAAAAGGTCGCAGAACAGCTTCAGATTGAGTTCGTTGTCCTCGACAACGAGAATTTTTTGTCCCACGCGCTCGCCTTCAGGAACCCCGGGGCACCTTAGGCGATGGCCATGAGAGAAACAAATCGTGCCGACGCGAGCGAGAGTGATCTGGCGTTGGCGGCGCTCATCTGGACGCTCGCCGACCAGGGCCGCGCCGATCGGCTGCTCGCGCTGACCGGCCTCACGCCCGACAATCTGCGCGAACGGCTGGCGGAGCCGGCGCTGCTCGCCGCGATGCTGCGCTTCCTGGAAGCGCATGAACCCGATCTCCTCGCCTGCGCCGAAAGCCTCGGCATCGCGCCCGCCAAGCTCGTCGAGGCCCGGCGGAAACTCGAGGGGCGGACGCTCGAGGGCCGGAGTCTCGAGCGTTGAGCCGCCCGTTGCTGATCACCGATTGCGACGAGGTGCTGCTCCACATGGTCGCGCACTTCGCCGAATGGCTGGGCGAAGCGCATGATTATGATTTCATCCTCGAGGAGGAAGGCTTCCTCAATGCGGTGCGCGATCGCAAGACCGGCAGCCCAATCCCCCATCCGCGCGTGATCTCGCTGCTCGACGGCTTCTTCGACAGCGAGATGCACCGCCAGAATGTCGTGCCCGGGGCGGTCGACGCGCTTTCGCGAATCGGCGAGGTCGCCGACGTCGTCATCCTTACCAACCTCGGCGACGAATATCAGGCCAGCCGGGTGGCACAGCTCGAGGCGTTCGACATCCGTCACGAGGTGTTGTGCAACAGCGGCGGCAAGGGCCGCCCGGTGCGCGAGCTGCTCGAGCGCTACCAGCCGAGCGCCGCCGTGTTCGTCGACGATCTCGCGCCGCATCACAGGTCGGTTGCCGAGCATGCCCCCGACGTGTGGCGCCTCCACATGATCGCGGAGCCGACCATCGCCGCGCACATGCCGCCGGCCCCCGACGCGCACGCCAGGATCGACGATTGGTCCACGGCCTGCGCCTGGATCCTCGACAAATTCGATCCCCCGGCCAAGCCGTAGCGCCCACAGGCTATGCGGTCCTGCAAAAGCAGTTGTAAGCCTCTCCCGTCCACCTCCCCTCCCGCGAGCGGGAACGGAATGTGTGTGCGCGAGATAGGCCTACGCGCTTGACCCCCACCCGCACCAATGCTTGAGAAAGGCCATGACCAGCCTCATCAGCCAGCGCCTCGCCGAACATGGCATCGTCCTTCCCGAGCCGGCGGCGCCGGTCGCCGCTTACGTGCCGACGGTGCTTGCCGGCGGCCTGCTCCACATTTCCGGCCAGCTGCCGTTCGAGGACGGCGTGCTGATGACCGGCCGGCTGGGCGAGGACCGCGACATCGACTTCGGCCGCCGCGCGGCGCGCGCCTGCGCGATCATGCTGCTGGCGCAGGCGTCCAAGGCGCTCGGCGGCCTCGATCATGTCCGCCGCATCGTCAAGCTGGGCGTGTTCATCAACAGCGCGGCCGATTTCACCGACCAGCCGAAGGTCGCCAATGGCGCATCCGAGCTGATGGAGCAGATATTCGGCGAGGCGGGCAAGCACGCCCGCAGCGCGGTCGGCGTGCCGGTGCTCCCGCTCGGCGCGGTGGTCGAAGTGGATGCGATTGTCGCCGTTCAGGAAGGCTGAGCCGCCGCGGCGGCCGGGCTGGCTTGCGGCCAGAGCTTTCGCGCATCGCGGCCTCCACGGCCCGGAGCGGCCCGAGAACAGCCGCGCCGCCTTCGCCGCCGCGATCGCGGCCGATTTCGGCATCGAGCTCGACGTCCGGGCGAGCCTCGGCGGCGCGGCCTTCGTCTTCCATGACGAGGAGCTCGACCGACTGGCCGAAGGCCATGGGCCGCTCGCCTGCCGCCGCCCCGAGGAGCTCGCGGCGATCAAGCTGCGAGGATCGGACGAGACGCTGCCGACCTTGCCGGACGTCCTCGCGCAGGTCGCCGGCAGGACGCCTGTGCTGATCGAGATCAAGGGGCGGCACGCGACGCGGGCGCTGTGCGGCTCGGTGCGCGCGGCGCTCGACGCCTATCGCGGGCCGGCGGCGATCATGTCGTTCCACCCTGGCGCCGTCCGCTGGTTCGCGCGCCGCGCGCCCCACGTCATTCGCGGGCTGGTGATCAGCGAGGAGGGAAGGAATCGGCGGTTCACGCGCTCTCTTGCCCTATGCTGCGCGCGACCCGATTTCCTGGCCTATGACATCCGCAGCCTCCCCTCCGCCTTCGCCGCGCGCCAGCGCGCCCGGGGCGTCACCTTGCTCAGCTGGACGGTGCGCACGGCGCGCGACGCCGAGACGGCGGCGCTCCACGCCGATCAGATCATCCACGAGAAGGTTGCGGCGCGATGAGCGCTGAGGACATCATCGCGCGGGTCGGCGACGGCGTCGCGAGCTTCGCGGCGCAACAATGGGACCGCTGCGCCGGCACCGACAATCCGTTCCTCAGCCACGCCTTCCTCTCCGCGCTCGAGGAATCGGGCAGCGCGACCGCCCAGACCGGCTGGCAGTCTGTCCCGATCGCGATCGACGCGGATGACGGCACCCTCGCCGGGGTGATGCCGGCCTATGTCAAAAGCCACAGCCAGGGCGAATATGTCTTCGACCATGCCTGGGCCAATGCCTACACCCGCGTCGGCCGCCATTATTATCCCAAGCTGCAGATCGCGGTCCCGTTCACGCCGGTGCCGGGCCGCCGCCTGCTGACCCGCGATCCGCGCCTCGCGCCGCAGCTGATCTCCGCCGCCGAGACGATCGTCCAGCAGAACCATCTGTCCTCCGCGCACGCGACCTTTATCGCCGAGGAAGAGGTGCCGTTGTTCGACGCGGCCGGCTGGCTGATCCGGATCGACACCCAGTTCCACTGGCACAATGAGGGGTTCGCGAGCTTCGAGGATTTCCTCGCCACCCTCGCGTCGCGCAAGCGCAAGGCGATCCGCAAGGAGCGCGCGAGCGCGGTCGAAGGGCTCGACGTCGAACGGATCAGCGGCGGCGACATCAAGGAGGGTCATTGGGACGCCTTCTGGAAATTCTACCAGGACACCGGCTCGCGCAAATGGGGCCGCCCCTACCTCACCCGGCGCTTCTTCTCGCTGCTCGGCGAGCGACTGGCGGATCGGGTGATGCTGATCTTCGCGATGCGGGGCGGCGTGCCGATCGCCGGCGCGCTCAATCTGATCGGCAGGGACACGCTCTACGGCCGTTACTGGGGCACGACGGCGGACGTGCCGAACCTGCATTTCGAGATCTGCTATTATCAGGCGATCGACGTCGCGATCGAGCGCGGCCTGAAAAGGGTCGAGGCGGGTGCCCAGGGCGGCCACAAGCTCGCCCGCGGCTATCGGCCGGTGCCGACCTATTCGGCGCATTATCTGCCCGATCCGCGCTTCCGCGAGGCGGTGGCGGACTTTCTCGCCGCGGAGCGCAACGCGGTCGTCGAGGAGATTGGCGCGCTGGCGGAGATGACGCCGTTCAAGAAGGGATGAGCTGCGCCGGACAGTCAGTCACGCAGCACGGCAGCGCGCGATGGGCTCAGGCGGCGCTGCGCAGGCCGGTTTCGGAGAGCCAAGCGCGCGCCTGGCGCTGCGCTTCGGCGATCTCGCGGGCCGACATCTCCTCGGCGATGTCGGCGCGGCATTGTTGCCCCAGCTTGCTGCCGTTGAGCGCCGCAAGGTTGAACCACTTATGCGCCTCGATCAGATCGACCTCGACATTGCTGCCGGTCGAATAAGCCACGCCGAGTTCGTAAAGCGCGTTGGCGTCGCCCTGCGCGGCGTCGGCAAGCCGGCGCTCGAGCAGGAATTGCGCTGATTTCAGACTGGTTGCCATGAAATTTGCCCCTGTTTTGACTTCCTACGCACAATGTCTGGGGCAGAGTCTGCAAAGAAATGGTTAACGTCGCGGTTACCCTGTCTTGCGTGTCTTGGCCGACCCTGATCCAGCGGGCGGGGCCTTGCCGGGATGGACGGCGAGATTGTCGATCAGCCGCGTTCCTCCAATCCGCGCCGCGGCGAGCAGCCGCGTCGGGCGGTCGAGCGCGGTCAATGGCGCGAGCGTCTCGGCATCGCGGAACTCGACATAGTCGATCGCTTCGAAACCGGCGGCGCCAAGCTCCTTCGCGGCAGCGATGAGGGTCGCGGCGACGGCGGCGCCTTCGCGGATCGCCTGGGCGCTCTCGCCGAGCACGCGCGGCAGCGCCCGCGCGACGATGCGATGATCGGGCGAAAGATAGGCGTTGCGCGACGAGAGCGCGAGGCCGTCCGCGTCGCGCTGGGTCGGCACGCCGACGATCGTCACCGCAAGGTCGAGATCGCGGACCATCCGGCGGATCAGCGCGAGCTGCTGATAATCCTTCTCGCCGAACAGCGCGACGTCCGGCTGGACCTGGTTGAACAGCTTCGCGACGACGGTCGCGACGCCGTCGAAATGGCCGGGCCGGGCCGCGCCGCAGAGATCGTCGCCGATCCCGGCGACATGGATGTTGGTGGCGTGGCCGTGCGGATACATGGTCGCCGTATCGGGCGCCCACAGCAGGGCGCAGCCTGCCCCCTCGAGCATCTCGGCATCGGCCTGCTCGCGCCGCGGATAGCGGTCGAGATCCTCGCTGGGGCCGAATTGGGTGGGATTGACGAAGATCGAGGCGACGACGTGCGCCGCACGGCGCTTGGCCTCGGCGACCAACGCCATATGGCCGGCATGAAGCGCCCCCATCGTCGGCACGAACGCAACGCCACCGCCGCCCGCGCGCAACAGGCTGACGGCGCTTCTGAGCGCATCGACGCTACGGATCGTTTGCACGGCCGGGTGGCCTCCGATACAGGCTAAGCCTAGTGATGACGGGCGTTCTTTGCGGAGCGCCGGGGCTGAATTCAAGAGGGACAGTCGGGGCAATATGGCTGGCGCAAAGCCGCATCTCATCGTTTTCGCCAATGAAAAGGGCGGGACCGGCAAGTCGACGACTGCGGTCCACTGCGCGGTCGCGCTCACCGTTGCGGGCAAGAGGGTCGCCGCGATCGATCTCGACACACGCCAGCGCACGCTCGGCCGCTATCTCGAGAATCGCGCCGCCACCAGCCGCCGGCTCGGCATCGAGCTTCCGGTCCCCACCGCCGAGACGTTCGATCCGGCCAAGGGCGAGGCTCTGTCGGCGATGCTCGCCCGGCTCAGCGAGGGCGTCGACGTCGTCGTGGTCGACACGCCCGGACGCGACGATCCCTATTCGCGCGAGGCGATGCTGTCGGCCGACACCTTGGTCACGCCGATCAACGACAGCTTCGTCGACCTCGACCTGATCGGCCAGGTCGATCCCGAGACCTACAAGGTCAAGCGGCCGAGCTTTTACGCCGAGCTGGTCTGGAACAGCCGCACGCAGCGCGCCAAGACCACCGGCGCGAGCGTCGATTGGGTGCTGCTGCGCAATCGCCTGCAATATGTCGAGGCGAAGAACATGCGCAGGGTCGGCAAGGCGCTCGAGGAGCTCGCCAAGAGGGTCGGCTTCCGAGTCATCCCGGGCCTGGGCGAGCGGGTCATCTACCGCGAGCTGTTCCCGAGCGGCCTGACCCTGCTCGACCTGCAGCAGCTCGGCAACGTCGGCATCAGCCACATCGCCGCGCGCCAGGAGCTGCGCGAGATGATCGCCGCGCTTGCCCTGCCCGGGGAGGCCGCCGAGTCCCGCGCCGCGGCGGAATGAATTGAGTTTGATCATGAAGACCCGACCGGCGCCGCGCCAGCGGGACTGCTCTAAAAGGTGCCGGGTCATTCCAAAACCGTTCGGCCAAAAACCGTTCGGCCTGAGCTTGTCGAAGGCCTTTTCTTCTCTGACTAGAAAAGGAAAGCGGTTCGACAAGCTCACCGCGAACGGAATTTTGCAGCGGCCTGGACGAACGCGCGAGCGACAGGAACGACCATGTTCCCGCTGCTGCTGATCGTCGCGGCGGGGGTCGGCTGGGCCTGGTGGACCGGACGGCTCGAGCGTTTCACTTACGAGGACGGCATTGCGCTCGCCTTGTTCCTGCTCGGCCTGCGCCTGCTGACCACCGGCCGGGTGCTGCCGGGCACGGCGCTGATGGCGGGGGCGCTGCTGTGGGCCGCTTATCGGCGCGGACGGCGCATGCCACCGCCGATGCCGGTCGACGATGCCCGCGCCTTGCTCGGGCTGGGTGCCGACGCGAGCCTGGCCGAGATCAGGGACGCTCACCGCCGGCTGATCGCCAAGGTCCATCCCGATGCCGGTGGATCTGCCGAGCTCGCCCAAAGGGTCAACGCGGCGCGCGACTCTCTCGTCGCCGAATTGAACCGCCGCACGCCTCGCGCGTCTTGAAATCAAACCACACGGAGCCTGCCCATGAGCCATCGTTTTCATCCGACCTCGCTGCGCGAATATGACATACGCGGGATAGTCGGAGAGACGCTGGGCGAGGCTGATGCTTATGCGGTCGGGCGCGGCTTCGCGACCTTGGTCCGCCGCGCCGGCGGGACCCGCGTCGCGGTCGGCCGCGACGGCCGCGAAAGCTCGCCGCGGCTCGAGCAGGCGCTCGTCCGAGGCCTGACCGAGAGCGGAGTCGATGTCGTCCGCATCGGCCTCGGCCCGACGCCGATGCTTTATTATGCCGAGGCCGAGCTCGAGGTCGACGGCGGCGTCATGATCACCGGCAGCCACAATCCCGCCGAATATAACGGCTTCAAGATGGTGCTGGAGGGCAACGCCTTCTTCGGCGCCGACATCCAGACCCTTGGGCGCATGGCCGAGGAGGGCGACTGGCAGGCGGCCGAGGGCGGCGGCACCATCTCCGACGCCGACGTCATGGACCTCTACGTCGCGCGGCTGCTGCAGAATTTCGACGGCGCCGCGTTCCGCATCGGCTGGGACGCCGGCAATGGCGCGGCCGGGCCGGTGACCGAGAAATTGACCCGGCTGCTGCCTGGCGAGCATCATCTGCTCTACACCGATGTCGACAGCCGCTTTCCCAACCATCACCCCGATCCGACCGAGGAGAAGAACCTCGCCGACCTCAAGGCGCTGGTGCGCGACAAGGGGCTCGACTTCGGCATTGCGTTCGACGGCGACGGCGACCGCATCGGCGCGGTCGACGGCGAGGGCCGGGTGGTGTGGGGCGATCAGCTGCTCGCCATCCTCGCCGAGCCGGTGCTGCGCGCCGAGCCCGGCGCGACGATCATCGGCGACGTCAAGGCGAGCCAGGCGCTCTACGACCGGGTCGCCGAGCTCGGCGGGAAGCCGCTGATGTGGAAGACCGGTCACAGCCTGATAAAGTCGAAGATGAAGGAAACCGGTGCGCCGCTCGCCGGCGAGATGAGCGGCCACATCTTCTTCAAGCATGATTATTACGGTTTCGACGACGCGCCTTACGCCGCCGTTCGCCTGATCCGCGCGGTGACCCAGCTCGGCGGCTCGCTGACCGCGCTGCGCGACGCGATGCCGGCGATGATCAACACCCCCGAGATGCGCTTCCAAGTCGACGAGAGCCGCAAGTTCCCGGTGATCGACGAGGTTCTGGCCCGGCTCGAGGCGAGCGGCGCGCAGGTCGACCGCACCGACGGCGCTCGGGTCACCACGCCGCAGGGCTGGTGGCTGCTGCGCGCCTCGAACACCCAGGACGTGCTCGTCGCCCGCGCCGAGGCGAAGAGCGAGCAGGGCCTGCAATCTCTGATCGCCCAGATCGACGAACAGCTCGCCCGCTCGGGGGTCGTGCGCGGCGAGACGGTGGGGCATTGAGGTTTTTCACCCCCCCCCCCCGCAAGCGGGAGGGGGGCGGCACCTCAATCATCCTCATCCTCATAGCCGACGAGGTTGAGCTCCTTCGCCTTGATCTGGTGAAGCCCGCACCAATGGATCAGCGCATCCTCGCGGCCGTGCGTCACCCACACTTCGCGCGGCGCGACCTCGCGCAAGGTCTGGGTGAGCTCGTCCCAATCGGCATGGTCGGAGATGATCAGCGGCAGCTCGACGTTGCGCTGGCGGGCGCGCTGGCGGATGCGCATCCAGCCCGAGGCCATGGCGGTGATCGGGTCGGGCAGCCGCCGCGACCAGCGATCGTTGAGCGCGCCGGGCGGGCAGAGGATGATCCTGCCCTTCAATTCGTCCTTGCCGGCGCCGGTCGCGGGGCGCAGGTCGCCCATCTCGACGCCGAATTCGGCGTATAGCTCGCACAGCCGCTGCAGCGCGCCGTGGATGTAGATCGGCTCGTGATGGCCCCGGCGGCGCAGCTCCATGATCACCCGCTGCGCCTTTCCAAGCGCATAGGCGCCGACCAGCACGCAGCGATCGGGGTTGGCGTGGAGGCGGCCGAGCAGGCGGTCGATCTCGCTCGGCGTGTCGGGGTGGCGGAACACCGGCAGGCCGAACGTCGCCTCGGTGATGAAGATGTCGCACGGCACCGGCTCGAACGGCGCGCAGGTCGGATCGGGGCGGCGCTTGTAGTCGCCCGAAACGACCACCCGCTCGCCCTTGTGGTCGAGCACGATCTGGGCCGAGCCGAGGACATGGCCGGCGGGCACGAAGCTGACCTCGACCTCGCCGAGGCTGATCACCTCGCCATAGGCGACCGGCGTTCCCGGCTGCGGGCCGTAGCGGCAGGCCATGACCGCGAGCGTTTCGGGGGTCGCCCACAGCTCGCCATGGCCGCCGCGGGCATGGTCGGCGTGGCCGTGAGTGACCAAAGCGCGCGGCTTGGGCTGGCTCGGATCGACCCAGACGTCGGCCGGCGCTATATAAATGCCTTCGGGAAAAGGCTCGATCCAGGAACCGAGACGGGCCATCGTGAGCTATATGGAGGAATGCGCCGCGCGCGCAAGGCGAGGCGGCAGAGACGAAGCGAAAGGAACGAAGATGGATAGTGGTGGAGCCCTGTGGGCGGTCATGAATATCGTCGGCCCGCTGCTGCTCGTCGTGGTGCTCGCCTGGGCGCTGATGCGCAACCGCAAGTCCAAGCAGGCCGACATCGACCGCACCGAGCGCGCGACCCGCGACCTCTATCGTGAGGAAGAAGCGGCACGCCGCCGCACCGAAGAAAATGCCCCTTAACCGGCCGGCGGGACCCGGCGCGCGCGAGACCAAGCGCTGAATGGAGGCGCTCCCGCCCGTCATTGCCGAATGGTTCGCCGCCAAAGGCTGGAGCCCGCGCCGCCACCAGATCGAGATGCTCGCCGCCGCGCGCGCGGGCCGAAGCGCCTTGCTGGTCGCGCCGACCGGCTCGGGCAAGACGCTCGCCGGCTTCCTCGCCTCGCTCGCCGATCTCGTCGAGCACCCCGCCGAGGGGCTGCACACGCTCTACGTCTCGCCGCTCAAGGCGCTCGCGGTCGACGTCCAGCGCAATCTGATCGGCCCGATCGAGGAGATGGGGCTTCCGATCAGGGTCGAGACGCGCACCGGCGACACGCCCGCGGACCGCAAGGCACGCCAGCGTGTGCGCCCGCCGCACATCCTGCTCACCACGCCCGAATCGCTGAGCCTGCTGCTCAGCCACGAGGACAGCTTCCTGCTGTTCGCGGGGCTCAAGACATTGGTGGTCGACGAGATCCACGCCTTCGCCACCGGCAAACGCGGCGACCTGCTCAGCCTCGCGGCGGCGCGGCTGCAGCGGATCGCGCCGGCGATGCGGCGGGTCGGCCTGTCGGCGACGATCGCCGACCCTGAAAGCTTCCAGGGATGGCTCGCGCCGCACGGCGACAGCGAGATGGTCGACGTCATCATCGGCGATCCCGGCGCCGAGGCCGATCTCTCGATCCTGCTCCCGGACGACGAGCGCATCCCCTGGTCCGGCCATAGCGGACGCTGGGCGGCGCTGCAGGTGATGAAGGAGATCGAGGCGCACAAGACCAGCCTCATCTTCTGCAACACGCGCAGCCTGGCCGAGCTGATCTTCCAGGATCTGTGGACGGTCAACGAGCAGAATCTGCCGATCGGCATCCACCACGGCTCGCTGTCGATCGAGGCGCGGCGCAAGGTCGAGAAGGCGATCGCCGAAGGGCGGCTTCGCGCTCTGGTCTGCACCGCGAGCCTCGACCTCGGCGTCGACTGGGGCGATGTCGACCTCGTCGTCCAGATGGGGGCGCCCAAGGGATCCTCGCGCCTGCTGCAGCGGATCGGCCGCGCCAATCACAGGCTCGACGAGCCGTCGCAGGGCATCGTCGTCCCCGGCAACCGCTTCGAATATCTCGAGGCCCGCGCCGCGCTCGACGCGATCACCGGCGGCGAGCTCGATCCCGACATCTTCCGGCCGGGCGCGCTCGACGTCCTCGCGCAGCATATCATGGCGGCCGCCTGTGCCGCGCCGTTCGACGAGCGGGAGATGCTCGACGAGGTCCGCTCGGCGGCGCCTTATGCCGGTCTATCCGAAGAGCTGTTCGGGCAGATCCTCGGCTATATCGAGAATGGCGGCTACGCCTTGCGCGCCTACGACCGCTTCAAGCGGCTGACCCGCGGCGCGGACGGCACCTGGCGGGTGTCGCATCCGCGCTTCATCCAGCAGCATCGCATGAACGCCGGCATCATCGTCGATGCGCCTTTGCTGGACGTGCGCTTCCGCAACGGCCGCAAGCTCGGTACCGTCGAGGAGTTTTTCGCCTCGACCCTGAGCAAGGGCGACACCTTCTTCTTCGCCGGGCTGGTGCTCGAGGTCGAGAAGATCGACGGCACCGACCTGTTCGTCCACGCGACCTCCAAATCGGCGCGCATCCCGACCTATGTCGGCGCGCGCATGGCGATGACCACCAACCTCGCCGACCGGGTCCGCCATTTTCTCCACGATCGCAGCCAATGGCCGCGCTTCCCCGACGACGTGCGCGAATGGCTCGAGGTGCAGGATTATCGTTCGGTGCTGCCCCGCCCCGACCAATTGCTGGTAGAGACGTTCCCGCACGAAAATCGCCATTATATGGTCGCGTACAGCTTCGAAGGCTGGAACGCCCACCAGTCGCTCGGCATGCTGATCACCCGGCGGATGGAAAGCGCGGGGCTCAAGCCGCTCGGCTTCGTCTCGAACGATTATGCGCTCGCTTGCTACAGCCTCGATCCGGTCGAGGATCCGGCGGCGCTGTTCTCGGCCGACATCCTCGAGAATGAATTCGTCGAATGGGTGCAGGGCTCCAACCTGTTGAAGCGCGCGTTCCGCGAGGTGGCGGTGATCGGCGGGCTGGTCGAGCGCCATCACCCCGGCCGGCGCAAGTCGGGCAAGCAGGTCACCTTCTCGACCGACCTCATCTACGACGTGCTCAGGCGCTACGAGCCCGATCATCTGCTGCTGCGCGCCGCGTGGGACGACGCCAAGCAGCGGATGACCGACGTCGGCCGCCTCGCGCGCCTGCTCGACCGCGCCGCCGGGACGATGCTCCACGTCAGGCTCGACCGGGTGTCGCCGATGGCCGTGCCGGTGCTGGTCATGATCGGCCGCGAACGCACCGCCACCGGCACGGTCGATGATCAGATACTGATCGAGGCGGAATCGCTCGCCGAAACTGCGATGCGGCGCGATTAGCTGTAGGATCAAAAGCTAAACTCTTCTAAGCTTAGCGCTTTCTCGGGGAGGAGCCTCGTCGTGCGGATCGCTGTCGTCTGTGTCGCCTTGGCGCTGCTGCCGGGCTGTATCGCCAAGACCGCGGTCGACATCGTCACCTTGCCGGTCAAGGCAGTCGGCGCCGGGGTCGATGCGGTGACGACCAGCGAGGCCGAGGCAGATCGCAAGCGCGGCCGCGAGATGCGCGAGCAGGAGGAGCGCGAGCGCAATCAGCGCGGCGAGGCGCGTTATTGAATCCGCGCGGCGCCTAGATGCACGCTCGCCTCAAATTTCGCGTGCCGCGGCTGGATCGCATCGCATCGCCCAATTAAGGGTCGGCGATGCGCTATTTCCTCGATACCGAATTCAACGGCTACGGCGGCGAGCTGATCAGCCTCGCGCTCGTCCCCGAATATGGCGATCAGGAATATTATGCGGTGCTGGCGATCAGCGCCGAGCCGCACGGCTGGGTCCGGCGCAACGTGCTTCCCTATCTCGCCTCGGTGCCGCCCGGCTTCGTCAGCGAGGAGCTGCCGCGTACCGCCGTGGCGCGCCAGGTCGCGCACTATCTCGCGGCCGACAGCGATCCGGTGATCGTCGCCGACTGGCCCGAGGACATCGCCCACCTGTGCAACCTGCTCGTCACCGGGCCGGGCGACATCGCGCCGGTCGGCAGCCTCAAGTTCGAATTCATCAGCAGCCCGGGCTTCAGCACGGCCGAAAACAGCAGGGTACCGCACAATGCGCTGCACGACGCGCGCGCGTTGCGCGACTTCGTGCTCGCGGCGGAAGCCTGAACGAGGAGACTCTATGCGCTTGATATTGGCGGCCGCGCTCGGCCTGATCTTGGCCTTGCCCGCGCAGGCGCAAACAGCCACCCGCGCGCAGGAGCAAGTGAGCCCGCTCGATCGGCTGGTGCACGAGCAGCTGCTGGTGCTCGACACGCATCTCGACACGCCGATGTTGCTCCACCGGCCCGGCTGGGACATCGGCGCCTATCACCACTACGGTTGGGACGGGAGCCAGGTCGACATTCCGCGCATGGCGCAGGGCGGGCTCGATGGCGGCTTTTTCGTGATCTACACGCGCCAGGGGCCGCTGACGCCGGACGGCTATGCCGCCGCGCGTAGCGGTGCGCTGGTGCGCGCCGCCGAGATCCAGAGGATGGTCGCCGGCCATCCCGACGTCTTCGCGTTCGCGACCACGCCGGAGGATGCGGCGCGGATCGCGGCGCAGGGCAAGAGGATCGTCTACCAGAGCATCGAGAACAGCTACCCGCTCGGCACCGACCTCGGGCTGCTCGAAACCTTCTACAGGCTCGGCGTGCGGATGGCCGGCCCGGTCCATTCGAAGAACAATCAGTTCGCCGACAGCGCCACCGACACGCCGCGCTGGAACGGGCTCAGCCCGCTCGGCCGCGCCTGGGTGGCGGAGATGAATCGGCTCGGCATGCTGATCGACGCCAGCCACGCCTCGGACGCCGTGTTCGACCAGTTGCTCGCGCTGTCGAAGACCCCGATCATCCTGTCGCACTCGGGGCCCCGGGCGATGTTCGATCACCCCCGCAACCTCGATGACGATCGGATGCGCAAGCTCGCCCGTGCCGGCGGCGTCATGCAGCTCAACAGCCTCTATCTCGAGCCGTTCAACAGCGATCCCGACCGCAACGCGCTGCACGACCGGCAGGAGGAGTTCCAGACCCTGGCCCTCGCCGAGCAGCGCAAGCTGCTTCGCGACGCGGCCGATCTCGATGCCAAGCGGCCGTACGTCAGCGCCACCTTCGACATGTTCATGACCAGCCTGCTCCATGCGATCAAGGTGATGGGCGTCGACCATGTCGGCATCGGCGCCGATTGGGACGGCGGCGGCGGCGTGCTCGGCATGGAGGATGTCACCGCGCTCCCCAGGATCACCGCTCGGCTCCGCCAGGCCGGTTACAGCGAGGGCGACATCGCCAAGATCTGGAGCGGCAACGTGCTGCGCCTGCTCGGCCAGGCGCAGGCTGGGGCGCAGCCGGCGGCGAAGTAACCGTCAGGCCGGCACGGGCGCGTCCACTTCACGGACACCTCCGTCGTTTTTCTCGCTCCTGTCTCTTGAACGTGCCGCCTCCGTTCCTAGATTCCTTGTCACCGGAGAGCCTTGAAGGTCTCCGGGTGTCTGACGGGGGCGTGTCCTGTTGGGCCTTGGACCCCCGCCGAATGTTGCTCAAAGGAGGACATGAGATGAGGACCAATTTCGACTTTTCGCCCTATCGGCGTTCGACCGTCGGTTTCGACCGCCTGTTCGATTTCCTTGAGAATGCCCGCACCGAGCAGGGCGACAATTATCCGCCTTACGACATCGAGAAGGTCAGCGACGACCGCTATCGAATCACGCTCGCGGTTGCCGGCTTCAAGCGGGCCGACATCGATATCACCGCCCGCCAGAACCTGCTGGTGGTCAGCGGACGCAAGGCCGAGAATCGCAACAAGGACGGCAATTACGTCCATATGGGCATCGCCACCCGCGCGTTCGAACGGCGCTTCGAGCTTGCCGATTTCGTCCGCGCCAACGGCGCCGATCTGCAGGATGGCCTGCTGACGATCGAGCTCGTGCGCGAGATTCCCGAAGCGATGAAGCCGCGCAAGATCGAGATCGGCAGCGGCGCCACCCACACGTTGGAAGGCCGCGACGAGCGCGGCGCGCAGATGGAGGCGCAAGAAGGCCAGCGCGAGCAGGCCGAAGCGGCAGCCTGAAGCCGAGCCACGCGACCATCGAGCCGGCGCCGGACCCACCGGCGCCGGCTTTCTTGTCGGCGAGAGTCGAGGTTCGTCGCCGCGCATGGCACTTTCGTCGTCCGCGCATCGCCGCCGGTTCAGCGCCGGTTTAGCCGCGATCATCCACCAAAGGCGCGATAAGAGGCGGTCCCATGCGCAACTGGAAGAAGAAGATTCAGAACCCGTTCGCCCTAGTCGGGCAAGGTTTCGTGGTCGGCGTGCTGCTGTTCTGGGCGACCGCGCCGCAGGATGCCTACGCCGCGGCCCCGGCGAGCAACGCCACCGCTTCCGCGGTCTTGCCCTCGGCCGCCTGACCTGGCGCCCGTCCGGCGCTTGAAAGCTGCGCGGGCGGGGCTTTTATTTTCCGTGATTTCCGAGCCGTCAGGTGTTTCCACCTGACTTGAAATCACTCTATAGCGGCTTCATGGTTCCCTTTTCGTTCTCAGGCCATGAGCTGATCGCGCTGCCGCAGGGCGCCTTGTTCTGGCCGGCGCGCAGGGCCCTGCTCGTCGCCGATCTGCATCTCGAGAAAGCGAGCTGGTTCGCGCGCCTCGGGCAGATGCTGCCCCCTTATGATTCGATCGCCACGCTCGCCGATCTGACCGCGCTCGTCGCCGTCACGCGCGCCGAGGAGATCTGGTGCCTCGGCGACAGCTTCCACGATCGCCACGGCTGTGATCGCCTGCCCCAGCGCGCGCGGACGATGCTGACGGCGCTGACCCAATGCACGCGCTGGACGTGGATCACCGGCAACCACGATCCAATGATGGGGCCCCCATCGCACTCTCCGGGGGAGAGTGCAGCCGCATCGTTCGCCGACCATTGCGGCGGCGCGATCGTCGCGGAGGCCGAGATCGACGGATTGCTGCTGCGCCACGAAGCCGATCCGGGCGAAGCGCGGCCGGAGCTTTCGGGACATTTCCACCCCAAGCTGCGCATCAGCCACCGCGGCCGCCAGGTCTCGCGGCGCTGCTTCGTCGCGACCGAGCGCAAGCTGATCCTGCCCGCCTTCGGGGCGCTGACCGGCGGCCTCGATGCCGATCACCCGGAGATCGCCCGTGCGGTCGGCGCTCGCGCGCAGGCTTTGGTCCCGCTCCCCGACCGGCTGCTGCGCTTCCCGATCGCCGCCTCAGCCGCCTGAGGCGCCCGCCAGCACGAAATGCAGGAACTGATTGAAGTCGCTTCGGACGTAACCGCCGAACGGCTCGCCTTCCCTGAAGCCGCGCTTCCGATAGAGCGCGAGGGCAGGCTCGAACGCGGGCCCGCTGCCGGTCTCGAGGCTGACGCGCTCGAGGCCCCGCGCCCGCGCCTCGGCGATGATATGCTCGAGCAAGGCGGTGGCGACGCCCTTGCGCAAATGCTGCGGGTGGGTCCGCATCGACTTGATCTCGCCGATGCCGGAAAGCTGCCGCAGCGCCGCCATGCCGGCGATGTCGGCGCCGATCCAGGCGGTCCAGACGGTCACGTCGGGCGCCATCAGCCCCGATGAATCGAGCGCGAAGACGTGCCCGGGCGGCGAGAAGGCGTGCATTTCGGCGAGGTGCAGCGCGACCAATCCGCGCGTCGCCTCTCCGGCAAGGTCATCCTGGCGAATGACGATCATCCATGCCTCCATCGCGGCCGCAATGCCTGCAACGAGGCCAGGCCCGTCAACCCGCGAGGCGTGCGCGCATCAGGCCCCGGACCGCATTGCCGATGTAGAAGATGCCGTCGAGATCGGCCGGCTTCAACTCCGCCTCTTCGGCATCGCCCTGTTCGATCAGCTGCGCGCGCAATATGCCCGGCAGGATCGGCCGCGACACGGGCGGCGTCAGCAAGATGCCGCCGCGCTCGACGAACAGGCTGGTGAAGCTGCCTTCGGTGAGGAAACCCCCGGCATCGACGAAAAGGATCTCGAAGCATCCCGACTGCGCTCGCGCCGCATCGTAGAAAGCGCGATCGCTGGTCTTGTGGCGCAGCCGGAAATCGCTCGCCGCCACCGGCAGGTCGGCGAGCGCGACTTCGACCGGGCGCGCCGGCGTTTCGGGCAGCGTGCGGCTTTCGATCGCGATCGCGCCGCTGCGCGCCAGCATCAGCCGCAATTTTTTCGGATCGCGAAAGCGGAAGGTCGCGGCCTGAAGCTCGTTGCGGGCGTGATGGCGATCAAACGCGAAGCCGAGCGCCGCAGCGCTCGCCTTCATCCGCTGCAGATGCTGCTCGAGATGCGCGATTCCCTCGTGCGGATCGAACGCCATCGTCTCGATGAGATCGAATCTGCTCGTCCCGTCGCTCACAAAGCCCCCTTTCGCCAGGCATTCGCGCCACTCCTCGTCGGCGCGGCTGTCCGCGACCACGCCTGAACCGAGACCGAGCGACGCGCAAGCCTCGCCGCTGCGGATCGCCTCCTCCTCGATCGTGAGCGTCCGGATCGCGACGTTGAACCGCGCCTCGCCGCCCGGTGCTATCCTGCCGATCGAGCCGGTATAGACGCCGCGCGGCTGCGCCTCGAGCTCGGCGATCAGCTCCATCGCCCGGATCTTCGGCGCGCCGGTGACCGAGCCGCAGGGAAAGATCGCCTCGAGCACGTCGACCGCACCGCATTCCGGCGCGAGCTGCGCAATGATCTGCGAGGTCAGCTGGTGAACGGTCGGATAATGTTCGACGGTGAACAGTTCGGGGACCTTGACCGTGCCGGGACGCGAGACCCGGGCCGCGTCGTTGCGCAGCAGATCGACGATCATCAGATTTTCGGCGCGCTGCTTGGCATCCTGCGCAAGGGCGGCGGCGGCGGCGCGATCCTCGTCGGGGTCGGCCCCGCGCGGCGCCGTGCCCTTCATCGGGCGCGCTCTGAGCAGGCCGCCCTCGAGCGCGAAGAACAATTCGGGCGAGAAGGACAGCAGCCAATGGCCACCGGTGAAGACGATGCCGCCATGGCCGGCGCGCGCGCGATCGCGCAGCAGCGCGTAAAGCGCGAGTGGATCGCCGCCGCAATGCACGTCCGTCGCGAAGGTGAGATTGGCCTGATAGATGTCGCCGTCGGCAATATGCCGCTTCACCCGCGCCACCGTGTCGCGATAGGCGTCGGGGCCGATCCTCGGCACCGGCGGCGATGCCCAGGCCGCGCGGGCGGCGGGCAGGAGCGCGGCCACCTCGCCGGGCGCGATCTCGGTGCAGTGTTCGAACAGGCCGAACCAGAGCAGGGGCGGCGCCATGTGCGGCGGCGGCGCGCGCCACGGCGCCAGCCGGTCTTCGAGGGAATAGCCGGCTTCGTAGGAGAGCAGACCGGCGACGTGGAGCCCCGCGGCAAGTGCTTCGCGTAGCCGCGCCAGGCTCGGCCGCACCTCGTCGGGGTCGTCGGTCGCGACCGTGCCGACCGGCCTTCGGTAGAGCAGCGCGGGCCCCGCCCCCGCCTCGCGCGCATCGTCGAGCAGGACAAAGGGGTTTGAACCGTCGAGCACGGCGGCTGCTTGCCAGCCGCCGCCCGCCGCTTCAAGCCGCGGGACCGACGCTGGCCCGTACCTAGCCGTTCCTTTTATGCTCTAATGGTTGAGCGCCGCCATCATCGGCGCCGGATAGCGCATTCCCGCGGCGACACCGGGCGGCAGCACGCGATCGATCTCGTCCTTGTCCTCCTGTGTGATCACCACGTCGAGCGCGCCGATATTCTCGTCGAGATAGCGGCGGCGCTTGGTGCCGGGGATGGGCACGAGATCGTCGCCCTGCGCCAGCACCCAGGCGAGCGCGAGCTGCGCCGGGGTGCAGCCCTTGCGCTCGGCGAGGGCCTTGACCGTCGCAACCACGTCGAGGTTGCGCTGGAAATTCTCGTCGCTGAAGCGGGGGTGGTTGCGGCGGTTATCGCCTTCGGGGAAGTCCTCGCGGCTCTTGAACGCGCCGGTGAGGAAGCCGCGCCCGAGCGGGCTGTAGGGAACGAAGCCGATGCCGAGCTCGCGCACCGTCGGCAGGATCTCCTCCTCCGGATCGCGCGTCCAGAGCGAATATTCGGTCTGCAGCGCGGTGATCTTGTGGGTGGCGTGGGCGCGCCTGATCGTCGCCGCGCCGGCTTCGCTCATCCCGAGGTAGCGGACCTTACCCTCCGCCACCAGCTCGGCCATCGTGCCGATCGTCTCCTCGATCGGCGTGTCGGGATCGACGCGATGCTGGTAATAGAGGTCGATCACGTCGATGCCGAGCCTCTGCAGGCTCTTCTCGCATTGCTGGCGGACATATTCGGGCCGTCCGCTGACCCCGGCGAAACTGCCGTCGGGCTTGCGGACGTTGCCGAATTTGGTGGCGATGAACACCTTGTCGCGGCGATCGGCGATCGCGCGGCCGACCAATTCCTCGTTGAGGCCATAGATGTCGGCGGTGTCGAGGAAGTCGATGCCGCGTTCGATCGCGTGGTGGATGGTCGCGACCGATTCGTCATCGTCCTGGTTGCCGTAGAATGCGGACATGCCCATGCAGCCGAGGCCGATCGCCGACACTTCAGGCCCGTTCCGGCCGAGCCGTCTGCGCTTCATCATCTTTTCTCTCCTTCATGCTCAGGCGACGAATGTTATTCGCCATGTTGCGGTTCCCAGTGGATGGGCGCCGCATGCGCAGCGGCTATCGTCGCTGCGACGATTTCCAGTTCCGGACGGCGGCGAGCGTGTTCTTGACGTGGTCGCGATAGTCAAGATCGCTGTGCGCGTAGATGACCTTGCCGGTCGGCGCGATCACATAGGACGTGCGATTCGAGCGACCAGGCATCAGCGGCAGCTTGACGTCATAGGCCTTGATGACCTTCGGCGAGGCGGTCGCGACGGCGAATTTGTTGCGGCATTCCTCGACCGAGAATCGCGCCAATTTGTCGATCGCGTCGGCGGACATGCCGATCACGCGCGCGCCCGCTTTCGCGAAATCGTCGCTCGCCTCGGCGAATTCATGCGCTTCGAGCGTGCAGCCCTTGGTGAACGCCGCCGGGAAGAAATAGAGCACCACCGGCCCCTTCTTGAGCTCCTCGCTCAAGGTCAAGGTGAACGGCTTGCCGCCGATCGCGCCCTGGGTGCGGAAATTCGGGGCGGTCGCTCCGACCCGAAGCACGGCTCCGGCGGCGACGGGCATGCTGATCAGCGCAAAGGCGGCGGCGATGGCGGTCAGGCGCACGGGCAGACTCCTTATGCACTGGGCTCAGGGCTCGGGCTCGACCATAAGCGCGTTGCCCGGCTCCGCAAGCCTTCGCCCGGGCGCGCGGCGGCATTGGGGGCCCGAAAACCGCATCGCGCCATAGATTGCGGCCGGTCACCTTAAGCTTTTATTATCCCTCTTTTTTTTGGAACGAATCCATCCCTCCGGCGATAACGCTATCATGAGCACGCCCTCATCCCCTGACCCCGATCGCACGTCCTTCAGGCTCGCCAAGGCGATCGCCGGCGGGCGGGCCGCACGCGCGCGGCCGGCCAGCCGCGAGCAAGTCCTGGTGCGGCTGCTCGCCAAGCGCGCGGCCGCGCACCGGGCTGGGCTGCACAGGCTCGAGCGAGCGCTTCGCGCGCAGATCCTGTGGGCGCTCCCTATGCGCCGCGTCGAAAATCAGGCAGTGACGGAGCAGCATGGCCCGGCAGCTCGCAACGATCGGCTATGAAGGCAAGACGCTCGACGAGTTCCTCGCCGAGCTGACGGACGCGGGCGTCACATTGCTGGTCGACGTGAGGGCGGTCGCGGCATCGCGCCGCCCCGGCTTTTCGAAGAATGCGCTCGCGGGCGCGCTCAAGGAGCGCGGCATCAACTATCTCCACCTGCGCGCGCTCGGCACGCCCAAGGAAGGCCGCGAGGCGGCACGCAGGGGCCGCATTGCCGAGATGCACGCGATCTACGATCAGCAGCTCCAGACGATCGAGGCTGAGCTGGCGCTCGAGCAGGCGGATGCGGCCGCGCGCGAGCAGAATGTCGCCTTGCTGTGCTTCGAGAAGGACGCCGCCTGCTGCCATCGCGCGCTGATCGCCGAGCGGCTGACGACCAAAAGCGGATACACCGTCGTCGATATTTAGCCCTCGCCTTGCTGACCAGCGACGGGAAAGCTCGGACCTCTTGAAAGAGCCTGATTCACGCTCTCGGCGGAAGCGCGAAGCGCTTCCACCTCAAACGATCAGGCTCTATCGCGGCTGGAAGTCGAGATGGAGATAGGCGGGGTCGAACTCGGCGGCCCGCGCGAGCCGGTCCCAATCGTGGATGTCGACGACGCCGTTGCGGAACGTCACCATCTCCTGATCGCGCAGCTGCTTGAGCATTCGATTGACGTGCACCGAGGTCAGGCCGGATGCATCGGCAAGATCGACCTGGGTGATCGGCAGTGCGAAGCGTCCGCCGTCGCTCAATCCGATCAGCTGCAGCCGGATGCACAATTCGCACAGCAGATGTGCGATGCGCGCGAGCGCCGTCCGCCGCCCGACCGAGAGGATCGTCTCGCGCTGGATCGAGGCGTCGAGCATCGTCGAGAACCACAGCATCCGCGCCAGATGCGGATGATCCTCGGTGATGCGCTTGAGATTGTCGTGCGGCACGAGCGCGATCACCGCACGCGAGACGCTCGCGATATTGTGGTCGAGCCGCTTGAGCATGAAGCCGTGGAGATCGGCGAAATCGCCGGGAACATGCAGCTCCTGGATCTGGCGTTCGCCGGACGCGAGATCCTTGTAGCGGCAAATGATGCCGTCGATCAGCAAGGTGCTTTCGTGGAGCGGCGCGCCGTGGCGGACGAGGACCTTGCCCGCCCGCACCTCGCGCACTTCGCTCACAGCGTCGCGGAGGACCTGCTCCTCCTCTGCGCTGATCGTATCGCGCACGCGCAGCTTGCGGGCGAGCAGGGCGACGCCCCCCTGCACGAGCGGTGCGGCCTGCGCTTCAGTCGCCATCCGCTGCGCTCATGCGGTGCCGTCTCGAGCGTGGCACGCTCATCTCGAACGGAAGCAGCACGTGGTCGTCATCCGCATCCCCTACGATCGCCGCTGCCGGCGTCATCCACGCTTGACCGCTTCCCGAGCGGGACTCGGGTGGACGCGCCCATATCATGATTCCGTCCGAGCGAGGAATCGGCTCCAGGCACCCTAGCTGCCGACGATCACGCCGCCGTTGGGGTGGAGCACCTGCCCCGACATGTAGCTCGAATCGTCGCATGCCAGGAACAGGAAGCTCGGCGCCACCTCGTTGGGCTGGCCGGGCCGGCCCATCGGCACCGACTTGCCGAAGTCCTTGAGCTTCTCGGGCGAGGCCCCGCCGAACGGGTTGAGCGGAGTCCAGATCGGCCCCGGCGCGACCGCGTTGACCCTTATTCCCTCGCCGACCAGATTTTCGGACAGCGAGCGGGTGAAGGCCGTGATCGCCCCCTTGGTCGAGGAATAATCGAGCAATTCCTTCGACCCCTGGTACATCGTCACCGACGTGCAGTTGATGATCGCCGCGCCCGGCTTGAGGTGGGGCCGCGCCGCCTGCGTCAGGAAGAACATCCCGAAGATGTTGGTCTGGAACGTCCGCTTGAGCTGCTCCTCGCTGATGTCGGCGATCTCCTTGTCGGGATGCTGCTCGCCGGCATTGTTGACGAGGATGTCGAGCGCACCGAGCTTCGCGACGGTCTCCGCGACCAGCCGATCGCAAAAGCCCTTGTCGCCGATGTCGCCGGCGATGGTGATCGCCCTGCGGCCTTCGCCCTCGACGATCGCCTTGGTCTTGGCAGCGTCGTCATGCTCGCACAGATAGGCGATCGCGACATCGGCGCCTTCGCGCGCATAGAGCGCCGCGACCGCGCGGCCGATGCCGCTGTCGGCGCCGGTGATCAGCGCGACCTTGCCGTTTAGGCGCCCCGAGCCCGGATAGCGCGGATGCCAGTCCGGCTTGGGCTCGAGCTCGCTTTCATGGCCCGGCAGCTGATCCTCATGGACCATGTCGATGGTTTCGGTTTCAGCCATCCTGCTGACCTTTCGCGGCAATTGCTCGAGATTTTCGCTGTCAGGCGTTGCTCGCACCGGCTCCCTGGCGTCCGAAAGCCTCGACCGCCGATTGATCCTGCTCCTCCTCTTCGCGAGCCCGCTCGACCGGCGTCGGGGCTCCGTCGCGCCCGATCGTGTCCGAATTGCGCGCGCCGTCGCGGGGGTCGTCGGACATTTCATTCTTCTGGTTCTGGGTGAATTGCATCGAATCGTGTCTATGCTGGCTCATCGCAACTGTCTCCTTTCCCAGGACAACAACAGGACGGCACACCGGTTCCGGGCTTCCCCTCGGTACCAGAACGTTTGACCAGGCCGGCCGGACTGGCGGCGAAGGCCGCGCTTCGGCGTCAGGCGCCGAGCGATGTCGCGGGTTTGGCGTTGGCGCGGCGGGCCGGAATCGCGCTGGCCGGCGCCGTGCGGGGCGCGTCGGGCAGCGCGACGTCGGACGGCATCACCTGCTGCGCAACCGTCCGGCCGGCGGGGCGGCATTCGGCGACGACCACCGGATAAGCGGCGTCGATATGCTGCTCGATCGCGGCGGGGGTCGCCGCGGTGCACGCCGCGCGGGTGGCGTAGAGCGCGTCGGCCGTCGCGACCTGGCGGCACGGGGCCTCCGCCTCGCCGCATCCCAGGATCGCAATCACGAACAAAGCCGGGCCCATCACAGTCGCTCCCAATTGACCTGAGTTAAACAACCGGAGAATCCGCCAGTTCCAGTCGTTTCGCCTCCATCAGCTCAATCGCGGATTAGCTTGGCGCGGGCGATACGCATCACTACGTAGACCAATATGCCCCCTGAAGAGACGAACGACACGAC
>Ga0255338_1002712_pt1 | contig 24222 bp, 14 predicted proteins | sample MeOH1_35cm_T4_19_FD_203715 | JGI IMG/M metagenome (GOLD analysis project Ga0255338, IMG submission 203715) | Sandy soil microbial communities from University of British Columbia, Vancouver, Canada - MeOH1_35cm_T4_195 | ecosystem: Engineered > Artificial ecosystem > Sand microcosm > Unclassified ...
TAAAAAAAAGGCCGTTAAGAAACCCGCCAAAAAAGCCGCCCCTAAAAAAGCAGTGAAGAAAGCTGCCAAAAAAGTTGCTCCCAAAAAAGCAGCTAAAAAAGCGCCCGCTAAGAAAAAAGCAGCTGCCAAAAAAACCGTAAAAAAAGCAGCCAAGAAAGCACCTGCTAAAAAAGCACCTGCCAAGAAAAAAGCAGCTGTGAAAAAAGCAGTGAAGAAAGCCACTGCCAAAAAAACGGCTAAAAAAGCAGCCCCTAAAAAGGCAGTTAAAAAAGCGCCTGCAAAAAAAGCAGCTCCTAAAAAAGTGGCCAAACCTGTTGCCAAAAAACCGGCACCAAAGAAAAAGCCAGCTGCTAAAAAACCAGCACCTGCGCCTGTAGCTGCACCTGTAGCACCCGCACCTGTAGAAGTACCTGCTGCACCTACAGCAGAAACACCTTCTTCAGACGGTACCCTGTTTGGATAAATTCATCCACAGACAAAAAACTGAACTCCCGTTATATCCTGACGGGAGTTTTTTATTTCACTGGTATTCCGGTTGGTTTTTCAAATATCTTTATCACAAAGCTTCTTACCTCATCAAACTATTTTACGATGCGCTCCTTTTTACTCGCACTGTTATGTATCTGCAGTATCGCTGCTACGGCACAAACTCCATCCAAGATCGCCGAGAAAACAAAAAACATGAAACGCTATGATGGCTATTTCACGTTCTGGTGGGATGCCGGCAGCGGCAAGATCTGGTTACTCGTAGATAAATTCGGCCAGGAATTCCTGTATGTAAACTCCTTACCCGGCGGATTAGGTTCCAACGATATCGGCCTGGACCGCGGATTGATCGGCGGCACCAAAATTGTTGCCTTTCATAAAGTAGGCAAAAAACTCCTGCTGGTGCAACCCAATTACAGCTACCGTGCCAGCGCTGCTGATAAAAATGAACAACGTGCCGTAAAAGAATCCTTCGCACAGTCTACCATTGCTGCTTTTACAGTGGATGAAGAAGAAGCAGATAAAGCACTGGTAGATGCCACTGCCTTTTTTGTACGCGATGCCCAGAATGTGGCCGACCGTATCCGGCTCATGCGCCAGGGAACCTATACTTTCAGCGAACCCCGCTCCGCCATCTACATCGCCAATACCCGGAACTTTCCGCTGAACAGTGAATTTGAAGCCACTATTACTTTCACCGGCGGCAGCGATGCGGGCCGTTATGTAACTACGGTTACCCCTTCGGCAGAAGCGATCACGGTAAGAATGCACCACTCTTTTGTGCAGTTGCCCGACAACAAATACAAACCCCGCCGCTACGATATCCGCAGCGGTTATTTCGGGATCTCCTATTTTGATTACAGTAGTCCATTTACCGATAATATCGAACAGCAGTTTATCTCCCGCCACCGGCTCGAAAAGAAAGATCCAACAGCAGCCGTTAGCGAACCCGTAAAACCCATCGTTTATTACCTGGACAATGGCACCCCCGAACCCATCCGTTCTGCTTTGCTCGATGGCGCCCGCTGGTGGAACCAGGCCTATGAAACAGCAGGTTTTAAAAACGCCTTCATCGTAAAAGTATTACCCGACACTGCCGATGCGATGGATATACGGTACAACATGATCAATTGGGTACACCGCTCTACCCGTGGCTGGAGTTATGGCGCCACCGTTACAGATCCCCGTACCGGTGAGATCATCAAAGGACAGGTATCACTCGGATCGCTGCGGGTACGCCAGGACTATCTCATTTTTACCGGACTGCTCTCTCCCTATGAAACCGGCAAACCCGTTCCCGAAACCATGAAAGAAGCTGCCCTGCAGCGTTTACGCCAATTATCGGCGCACGAGATCGGTCATACATTGGGTTTGCAGCATAACTATGCTTCTAGCTTTAACAACCGCGCATCGGTGATGGATTACCCGCACCCGAATGTGGTATTGAACAGCAAGGGAGAGATCGACTTCAGCCAGGTATATACGAATGAGATCGGCGAGTGGGACAAACGCGCCATCACGTACGGATACACAGACTTTGCACCCGGTACAGATGAGAACAAAGCCCTGAATACTTTGCTGGAAGAAAACACGCAGAAAGGTCTGCTCTTTATCGCCGATGCGGATGCCCGTGCTGCCAGTGGTTTTCATCCCAAAGCCCATTTATGGGACAATGGCAATGATGCAGTAACGGAACTGAAAAATGTTTTACAGGTTCGGCAGAAAGCCCTTGCCCAATTCTCCGAGCAGGCCATACGGATGAACACGCCTTTAACCCGGCTGGAAGATGTGTTGGTGCCCGTATATAACTACCACCGCTACCAGCTTGAAGCCACCTGTAAACTGATTGGCGGCATGAATTACAGCTACAGTGTCCGCGGCGATCAACAGCCTGCTCCACAGATCTTATCCAAATCCATACAGGATAAAGCGTTACAGGCGGCGGTAGATTGTTTAACTCCTGATCTGCTTACCATGCCGGATAAGATCATGCAACTTATCCCACCACGTCCACCCATGTTGTACAATGTAGGCGAGCTGTTTGCAAAAAGAACCGGTATGAGTTTTGACCCGGTAGCTGCCGCAGAAGCATTGGCCGATTTTGAACTGGCTTTTCTGTTCAATGCAGAAAGGGCCAACCGGCTGGTTCAATTCAAAGCACAGGCCGGGACACCCGGCTGGGATGATGTGCTGGATGCCATCATTGCCAAAACCTGGAAAACACCCTTACAGAAGGGGTTGAAGGGAGAGATCCAGTTACAGACCCAACAGCAGGTATTAACCTGGATACTCGGATTAAGCCAAAGCAGCAGTGCCGGCTACCAGGTAAAAGCCATCTGTTACGACCGGTTACAATCGCTGAAACAATACGCAACACAAATGAAAAATACACCCGGACTGAAAGCACATTACAGTTATGCTGTGGAGCGTATCAGTAATCCGAAAGATATTGTATTGCCGCAGCCAAAAGAAATTGCACCCGGTGCGCCGATTGGTTGTGACTTTGAGGAGAACCGATGACGTGAATCGCGAGTGGTGAGTGGTGAGGGACGGTGAATGGTCAATTGGCAATGAGCTCTCATATTAACTATTGTCTATTGACAATTGCCCATTCACCACTCACTATTTACTGCTCACCAAAATAAAAAAGCTTCTGCTTGTAAAGGCAGAAGCTTAGGTTATAAATCTGATGCGTTTATCTCATTAAACCAACATGCGTAACGGCTCTTCCAGCAGGCCTTTGAGTGTTTGCAGGAAGGCAGCTCCGGTAGCTCCATCCACCGAACGGTGATCGCAGCTCATGGTCACTTTCATGATATTGCCCGGTACCACCTGTCCGTTCTTCACCACCGGCACCTGCGAGATCCCACCTACCGCGAGGATACAGGAATCGGGTGGATTGATAATGGCTGTGAACTGGTCAATACCGAACATACCCAGGTTAGAAATAGTGAACGTACTTCCTTCCCAATCAGCTGGCTGTAATTTTTTATCTTTTGCTTTCTGTGCATATTCTTTTACTTCAGCACCGATCTGGCTCAATGATTTGGTATCGGCAAAACGAACTACCGGAACCAACAAGCCATCTTCTACCGCTACCGCCACACCGATATTGATGTGATGATTGTAACGGATCTTATCACCCAGCCAGCTGCTGTTTACTTTCGGATGTTGTTTCAATGCCAGTGCAGTTGCTTTCAATACCATGTCGTTAAAGCTCACTTTAACAGGAGCCACTTCGTTGATCTTGGCACGGGCCGCAACGGCTGCATCCATATCAATGCTCATGGTGAGATAAAAATGCGGGGCCGTAAACAGGCTCTCACTCAAACGGCGGGCAATGGTTTTGCGCATCTGCGATACCGGTACTTCATCAAAACTTTCTACCCCGGCAGGAGCAGCAGTTGTAGCAACGGCTTTGGCTGCAGGTGCCGGAGCGGTACTGGCTGCAGCAGGTGTATAGGCATCTACATCTGTTTTGGTAATTCTCCCGTTATCGCCACTGCCTTTTACATACCGCAGATCGATCCCTTTTTCGGAAGCCACTTTTTTAGCCAGTGGTGAGGCAAAAATTCTTCCATCATTTACAACGGCAGGAGCGGCAGCTGCAGGAGCAGATGCAGCCTGAGCGGCTGGAGTCGGAGCGGCTGTTGTTGCGGCAGGAGTTGCGGCGGCAGGAGCAGACGCACCACCCGCTTTTACGGCAGCTACAATCGCATTCACATCCAGACCGGGTTGGCCAATGATGCAGAGCAGATCGTTCACCAGGATTTTCTCACCAGCTTTGGCTCCCTGGTATAATAAAATACCATCCTTATAACTTTCCAGTTCCATGGTGGCTTTATCGGTTTCGATATCGGCCAGCACTTCACCCTTTTTTACAGTATCACCTACATTTTTCTGCCAGCCGGCGATCACACCTTCTGTCATGGTATCACTCAAACGGGGCATCAACACCACTTCTTCCATCGCAGAAACATCCAATGCGGTGGCAGCAGCGGCTGGGGCGGCAACAGGTGCTTCAGCTTTTGCTGCAGCAGGAGCAGGGGCTCCACCGGCATGCTGGGCCAGCAAAGCAGAAATATCTTCTCCGGATTTTCCAAAAACGGCCAACAGGTCATTCACCTGTAATTTACCTCCGGTAGGTGTGCCAATATGTAATAAAACACCATCCTGGTAGCTTTCCAGCTCCATCGTGGCTTTATCTGTTTCTACTTCTGCCAACAGGTCGCCCTTCTTCACGGTATCCCCGATATTTTTGTGCCAGGCGGCAATTACACCTTCGGTCATGGTGTCGCTCAGGCGGGGCATTAAGATCGCTTCAGCCATAGTTCGATTGCTCTTTTAAAATGAGCCGTGAAATTACCAAAAAAAGGACTACGAAGGGCAGGATTAAAAAAACTAGGAGGAAGCACCCCTAAAAACGGTAAAACCGGGTCATACCCTTGCAAAACAGACCCGACCGGGAATAAAAAAGGGATCGACAGCTAATCCCCGTCAATCCCCTCACTCCGTTTTACAGCGGATTATTGCCCCTGTGCCAGACTGTAGGCCTTTTTATCGCCCCACATATTCAGCAATTCGGTTGAACATATTTTGAAGTCCTGCATCAGTCGTTTGTACAGTTCCAGGATATCCACCTGGGTTACCGGTACATCGGCCAGGCTCTCAAAACGGCAGGCGTATTGGTTTACCAGGTTGGTGTAAGATGAGCCCTTGGGCCATACCTGTGTACCCCTGTTACTGATGGTTACCAGTTTAAACAGGTCGGCTGTATGGTTCAGGCATTTTTCAGCTACGGCTAAAGGTTGCAGGTTACTTTCGATGAACATATCCACCCCTACAATCACTTCCTCGCGCAGTTCCTCACTCTCCAGCATCGGGTTTTTGGTCAGTTTGAACTGGGTAGGCGTAGGCGGCTGGTTGGCGATAGCCGGTTTGGGGTTATGCGCAGGCTGTTTGCCAAAATTGGCAATGATCGCATCGGCAAATCCGGTAGTGCTCAATGATTGGGTAGAACGGTCGCCAAAATCGCCAGTATGTACACCACTTTCCAGGGTATATAACAGGGCATTTTCCATCATGATGGCTGCTTCCATCAAACCCAGGTGGTGTAACATTCCAAAGCCACTCAGCAAGAGAGCGGTAGGATTGGCTATATTCTTACCGGCAATATCCGGCGCGGTTCCGTGTACGGCTTCAAAAATAGAAATATGGTCGCCGATATTGGCAGAAGGGGCAAAACCCAGTCCACCCACCAGCCCGGCACATAGATCACTTACAATATCTCCCTGCAGGTTGGTAAGCACCACCACATCAAAGAGATCGGGGCGGCTAACCAGTTTCATACAGAGATCATCTACAATCACATCATCGGCTTTCAGTTCGGGGTATTCTTTGGCCACTTCATAAAACACTTCGAGAAACAGACCATCGGTCAGTTTCATGATATTGGCCTTATGACCACAGGTGATCCGGCGGGCACCTTTTTTCTTGGCCATTTCAAATGCATATTTGATCACCTGCAAACTACCGGGGCGGGTGATAAAACGGCGGCTCAGTGCCACATCGTGCGTAAGCAGGTGCTCCACGCCACCGTAAGTGTCTTCAATGTTTTCTCTCACAATCGTGATGTCGATCGGGATACCGGCTTTGCTGAATACGGTATCTACCCCGTGCAGGGTTTGAAAAGTTCTTTTATTGGCGTAAGTATTCCAGGTTTTACGGGCGGTTACATTCACGCTTTTCACACCCTTTCCCTTGGGAGTTTCCATAGGACCTTTGAAGAGGATGCCGAGCGTCTCGATGGTTTGCTGTGCCTCGGGGGTCATTCCATTGCTGTAGCCCTTGTCAAACACCCATTTACCCATATCTACAAATTCATATTCGAGAGGCACTTTGGCGGCTTTGAAAACAGATAATACAGCGTCCATGATCTCCGGACCGATCCCATCTCCATTGGCAACAGCGATTTTAGTCATAACTCGTTTTTTTCGTGCTGCAAAATTACGGTCAAACGTTACACGAATGTGTTAAATCAGAAGGAATTTCAGGGATGAACCATTTGCCTCGAAACCCCGATGGTTCTCCCGACCGTTGCTGTAATTTTAGCAGAGAATCTTACCCTCAATTCCTTATTTTTACTGAAAGCAATCCATCCCCCATGATCTCTAAAATTTCAGAAGGTGTTGAAATAACCGTAGAGACCTTTTACCAGGCCGATTACAGCAACCCGCTGAATGGGGAATTTATGTTTGCCTACCGCATCACCATCGAAAACCACAATCCTTTTACTATTAAACTGCTGCGCAGGCAATGGTATATTTTCGACAGCAATGGCGAGCACCGGGAAGTGGAGGGAGAAGGGGTAGTAGGTGTACAGCCCGTATTAAAACCCGGCGAAAATTACCAGTACGTAAGTGGCTGCAACCTGCGCACCGAGATGGGCAAAATGCATGGCAGTTACCAGATGGAGAATGAGAACAGCAAACAATTATTCTCCGTGAATATTCCTTCTTTTGATATGATTGTACCCAGTAAAATGAACTGATGTTTTCAGCCAGGCCCACCGGTTAATTACCTGGCGGGTTGATGATTCCTGAAAAAAAGAAGAGGCGCATCATTTCTGGCGATAACAAGGATTTTGCTGCCACCGGCGCTTTTGAGCCATTGTGCATTTCTCACCTCTCCTGTTACTTCCGGCAAGGAAAACCCTGTTCTGAATGTACCTGAAGCAATATCAAACAACATAACAGCAGGATTCATCGCATCGTATCTCCCCTCATAAGGAATCACGCCAAACATGTTTCCTGCCGCCAGGAATCCATGTGTGGGACGCTCCCGGTCTAAAGGCACAAAACTGAAAAGCGGGGCAGCCTGCATCTCACGGGGTAATATTTTTGCTGTGAACCCTCCTTTCCCGTCATGGAGGAAACAGGTAGAAGCCAGCGTTTCTGCTTTCAGCATGATAAAATCCTTAAACAAATCATCAAACATAAAATCCACTGTTTTGCCGGCCACTTCGCTATACGTTACATATGCTTTTTTCAGCAGTGGTAAAGGTCTTTCCAGTTCATCTTTTGCCAGGAAGGTGTAATCTTTCCCATCAACAGCATAGGTCATGATCTGCTCCAGCGTTCCATTCCGGTCAAAGTCTTTGACAAACAGTTTCAGCGGACCGTTTTTGCCTGTGTATAATTTGGAGTTATAGCCCCAGTTGCCCGCAAGAATATCGGTATACCCATCTCCATTCACATCTTCGGTAAACACGGTTTGCCATAAGCCGGTAGATCCGGGAATCGCCACAGACTCGAATATCCCTTTGCGGTTCATGAAAACCAGTATGGGTGTCCACTCGCCTGCTATTACCAGGTCGGGCCAGCCATCCCGGTTCAGATCCGTGAAGGAAGCAGAGAGGATCATACCTGCCTTGTCCAGCGCGATCTGTGCAGCAACTGCTTTGGTAAATACCCCCTTCCCATCATTCAGTAACAGGTAAGAAGGTTGTGCTACTCCGTAATGAGAAGCGTCTGCCATACCTCCGACAAACAGGTCATTGTCGCCATCTTTATCAATATCCGCAGCAGCTATACAGGTTTTATTGACAAGTAATTGCGGCAAAGCTTTTTCCGCTTCGGTAAAATGGCCTTTTCCGTCGTTCAGAAAAAGATGATCGGCCAGATCAGGATTTCCATCATCCGACTCGTTGCCACCGCTCACTACATAGAGATCTGGTTTCTTATCGCCATTGGCATCAAAGAACAAAGCGGCAACACCTTCCGCATTTTTATACCTGCTGAACAATGCGGTATCGGATGCCTGAAATTTTCCATTAGCGGTCTGAAGCAACAATGTTCCGGGCTGGCCTTTACCACCGCTGGCATATATGTCGTCCAGTCCATCTGCATTTACATCGGCAACTGCCATGGCAGGACCGCGTGTAGACATTTCGTGGGGGATCAGGTATTGTTTGTTAAAGTCAATAAAATCATTCTCCTTGTGTTTCCAGTTTACCCCGGTTTCCTGTGTAATATCCGTTAATACCGCAGGTTGGGCTGGGAAGAATTTTTTGTGATCAAACTGACCGGCAGCAGTTGACTGTTTCATCAATACATGGTTACCGGGCACTACATTCCGCATGATCTCGTAACGTTGGTCGGGCCATACCACCAGCATGCTATCGATGATATTGGCTCCTCCCAACCCAAACGATAAAACAGGAGGGACCGAAGAGGCAAAACCTCTGGTTAACATCAACTGCTGGTACTGCATGCCTGTTTTCTGGAACAGATATACTTTACAACCTATCCCGAAAGTATTCTGCCCCTCTCCCTTAAAAGAAATGGAGAGCTGATTCTGCCTGGGGGTATTGTTCTTCAGTATCACTGCCTTACTGTCGATACAGTTCATCACTATATCCAGGTCGCCATCGTTATCCAGATCTGCATAAGAAGCGCCGGTAAAGTAACCCTTCATTCCTGCGGTGCCCCAGTGTTTGCTTACATCTGAGAACCCTTTTTCCAGGTTACCTTTAAATAAAAATGGGTGAGAGGCGCCATCGGGCATATTATCAATGGCTTCCTGGTCGTAGATATCGGTATTATCTGCTGCATGTTTCACATAAAGGGATGAAACAAAACGGACATAATCCAGGTCAACCGGCCGTTTTACAATTCCGCTCGATATAAAAAGGTCTTTTACACCATCATTATCAAAATCTGCGAACAGGGGTGCCCAACTCCAGTCGGTAGCCGATACATTATTCATCATACCCACTTCACTGAAACTGACCCCGTTACCGTTATTATGCTGCAGGCTGTTGTGCGAGAACTGGTGCTGGTATCCATTGTTCTCGATTTTTACTTTGTAGATATCGAGGTTTTCATCACTTCCATACGTTTTTAACACTTTTTCATCGTAGGGCAGCATATCTACGGTAATCACATCCGGCTGGCCATCGTTATCATAATCGGCCACATCGTTACCCATACTGAACCGGCTGTAATGCCTGAAATGAGCCGCGCCGCTTTCTGTAAAACTGCCGTTACCGTTATTGATATAGTAATAATCATTCTCATGAAAATCATTGCCGATATAAATATCTTCCCAACCATCATTATTAAGATCACTGGTGTTGATACCCAGTCCGTATCCCTGGCTGCTCTGAAAAATGCCGGCGGCTGCCGATACATCGGTAAACTTTCCGGTACTGCTTATATCATTCCGCAACAACCGGTCGCCCGCCTCTTTGCTGTAGAGGCGGCGGGCACTGGTATCTGCAATATTCTGGTGGGGCTTTTGCGAATGATTGAGAATATAGCAGTCGAGATCCCCGTCATGGTCGTAATCGAAGAAAGCGGCTTGCGTGGCAAAGCTGGCATTATCCAGCCCGTATTCCGCCGCCGCTTCTTTAAAAGTACCATCGCCTTTATTGATGAACAATTCATTTCTCCCCTGCAGGCCGCGTATTCCATGTACGGCAGAAACATAAATATCAAGAAAACCATCAGCGTTTACATCTGCCATGGTAGCGCCGGTGCACCAGTCTGAACTGCCGGCCACCCCGGCTTTTGCCGTGATATCTTCAAATTCAAAACTGCCACCATCTGTTGTATTTTTTCCTTTGTTCAGGTATAATTTGTTGATGCCCTTATTATTCCCGGTGAAATAAATATCTACATAGCCGTCGTTATTGATATCACCTGTGGCCACACCACCTCCGTTGTAGTAGTAGAGATAGTAGAGGATATTGAAAGTGTCTTTCCGCAGGGGGGTATTCTCAAAATCAATATTGCTTCTGGAAGCGGGAACCACTTCAAAAAGCCGCTCTTCCTGTTTGCACGAAAACAACACAACGGATAAACAGATCACCAGAAAAAATACGGGGTAACTACGCATAAGAAATCTATAAGTTAAAAAGGGGTGCACATCTGTTGATGCAACACCCCCTGATCAAAACAACCAATTGCCAATTACAGTTTACCAGTATACAAAGCGGTAACTTCTGCAGCGGTCAGGGCTTTCCCGTATAACCTGAACTGGTCCAGTGTACCGGAATAGGATTTGATCCAGTCATCGGTGGGGCCAGTTGCATTGGCGTGTTTGTTCCAGCCACCCACAATCCATTGGCCGGCTTTGGAGAAATCAACTGCTCCACGGGCCACTCCGTTATTCTTCACATCCGTTTGTGTAGCTGTTAATCCTGTAACAACCACTCCATCAAAATAATATGTCATTTTAGAAGTGGCCTGGTCATACGCATATACAATATGGTGCCAGTTACCATCGAACACCGGCTTCTGGAAATCACCTTCCAACCATTGGTCCATCAGGCCCAATTTCATAGTGGCTTTGGTAGCTGTCTGGTTTTCCATCAGCAGAAATAAAGCGCTGTTATGCCATCCGTAAGTTGGATCCACCAGCGAAAACAGGAATTCTGTTCTGCCTGCCTGCGCCGTATTTTTGATCCAGAACGAAAGCGAAAAACTGGTAACGGTTTTAAAATCGTTGGCCGAAGGATATGCGATCGCTTTCCCATCAACTGCTTTCACTGCCTTGCCGGATACGCCGGCTACAAATGAATAAGGGTTATTGGTTGCAAAATTAGCACGGATACTATCCACATCGGTGCCGTCGTACGCCGTATAAAATTTCAGCGGACCACCCGGAGGGTTGGCATCTTTGAGATAATTGCTTAACGCAGGTTTGTCCATTTTCTGGCAACCGGTTATGGCCAGTACCGCCAGCACAACAAACAGTGAATAGGTTATATTTTTCATTTTGTCTGATTTGAATTTAAAGATGTAGGAACGATTGATTATGGCCACTCAGGATTCTGCACCAATATACCTCCCGCGAAATCGATCGCAGGTTGCGGGATCGGATAGTACCTGTGTTTGTTCTGATAACCTTGTCCACCCAATACGGCCTGTGCCAGTCCCCATCTTACCAGGTCATAAAAACGTTCCCCTTCCATCGCCAGTTCAAATCGTCTTTCATTCTGAATAGCGGTGCGCATCTGTGCCTTATCAACAAAAGCGATGGCAGGCAATACACCCGCTGCGCCTTTTCTGGCCCTGGCCCTGATCTGCTCCAGGTAATTGGCCGCCAACGCAGCATTGGCAGCGCCCCCTACTTCGTTGGCAGCTTCTGCTGCCATCAGCAATACATCTGCATAACGGATCTCACGCTGGTTGATCCATCCTGCCTGGCGTGTGCCGGTTACCACCTGCATCGCCGGATCCGGATATACTTTTTTGTTCCAGTATTTTCTGGGGATACCGGGGAAACTGGGCAGTACTTTTCCATACACACCATCCGTCTGACCGGAGTACAGGATCGTGGCATTTTTTCTGGGGTCGCTGGCATCAAATGCCGTTACCAGTTCTTCTGTGGGTGTATTCCATCCCCAGCCCAGATCCCATTCACCGGCGCCACGCACACCCTGTGCAATAGCATACCAGGATGAATAGTTATCTGAGCCATTGGCACCAATATGCGCCTGGATCTCCCATACGGATTCTGAACTGTTCTCTCCCGCATCTGTGAAGATCTTGGAATAATCAGACTGCAGTGAATACAAACCGGAACTGATCACCTGCTGGCAGAGTGTTAAAGCACCGGCCCAGTTCTGCCTGTACAGCATACTTTTGGCATGCAGGCTCTTGGCAGCACCATTGGTTAAACGGCCAATATTTTTGGCTGGCCAGGTAGCCGGCAGGTTTGCTTCTGCATAAGTAAGGTCCGCATCGATCAACGCATAGATCTCTGCAACAGTTGCTTTTGCTTTTTTACCATCCGCCGGATTGTATACACGGAAATCTATTTTAGGAACTTCTCCAAACGCCCTTACCAGGTCGAAGTAGGCGAAAGCACGGAAAAACCTTGCTTCTGCAATATTCACCATCGAAGCCGCATCGGTCAGTTTCAAAGAGTCGGCCAACTGCAGGGCCGTATTGGCCTGACCGATCAGTACATAATGCTGATCCCAGTAAGTGTTGGATGACCAGTGGTCTTTCACATACTGAAACTGATCGTAGATCACACCCCAGTCTGCACCATCTGAAGGACTGCTTCCTTTTTCAGAATCATCTGAACGGAAATTGTTCATAGCCAGCCAGGGAATTCCGCCAAAACCCTGACCTGCCACATCGCCATTACGGATGGCTCCGTAGAGACCATAAATCTGGCCTTCCAGACCACCCTGGTTCAGGTCGTCCAACGTGGCTGAAAGCGGTTTCCTGTCGAGGAATTTTGTACAACCCGGTATGATCAACGCCAACAACATTGCGAATAATGCACCGGTTAGTATTTTTTTGATATGATTCATAATATGATCTTTTAAGTTTTTTAGAAGGTTACATTGATACCACCGGTGAATACAAGTGGAACCGGCCCGTTACCATTATCGATACCGAAGGAAGTGGCAGTTCCGCCAAACTCAGGTGTATAGCCTGAATTGCGTTTAAACGTTTTCAGGTTCTGCACATTGGCGAAAAGGCGCACACTCTTGATGTTCACTTTTTTCAGCAATGTCGGTGTAAAGTTGTAACCCAATTGAACGTTCCTGATCCTGAAATAACTTCCATCCTCAATACCATACGTAGAAGGAAGACGGTTGATGGTATGATTTGCTCCTAATATCGGATCCCAGTTAGAGGTACCTTCTCCTGTCCAGCGGTTCAGCTTGAAAGCAGGATAATTGAATGTGGTGAACGGCAGTTCTGAACTACCCCAGTAGCGATAGATCTCGTTACCATATACCCCATTGAAATCGACACCGAAATCAAACCCTTTATAACTGGCCTGTAAAGAAACACCGTACATGAAATCAGGTGTTGGATTACCGATCATGGTTCTGTCTTTCGTATCAATCACATTATCACCATTGATGTCCTTGTATTTAAAATCACCGGGACCATAATCATAGCCGATCACTTTTGGCGAAGCCAGTTTATCCGCATAAGACTGGTACAATCCTTCAACTACATAGCCATAGAAGTACCCGATAGGATAACCGGCTTCTGTCTGGTTAGGGCGCTCTTCACTGGCTGGTAAACGGTTACCACCCAGGTCAACCACTTTATTGTTGAAGGTGGTGATATTCGCGTTTACAGAGAATGACCAGTCTTTGGTGAGTTTCTGGTTCCATCCTGCAGAGAATTCAAAACCCTTGTTCCGCAGATCGCCCACATTATCCAGCCTGTAACGGCCCGATCCGGTTGGAACGATGGTCATGATGTCTTTGGTGGTCTTATCATAGTAAGCCGCTTCTGCATGTAAACGATTGTTCAGTGCATAGAATTCGAAACCGATCTCTTTTGCATTTACGGTTTCCCATGTCAGGTCGCGCTGGGGTTCGTACGACAGTGAATAAGCCGGCACAATGTTATTGCCGAATACCGCTGTATTACCCGACTGTAAGGCGGGATAGAACGGATAATCATACCCATAGGTATTCTGCACACCCAGGATACCCCATGATGCTTTCAGTTTGAAGAAGTTGAACAGGTTCTGCTTTTCCATGAATTTCTCCTTGGTCAGTTCCCATGCGGCACCCACCGAGTAGAAGTTCTTGAAACGATTGAACGGAGAGATCTGTGAAGAACCGTCACGACGGAATGAGCCGTTCAGCAGATACTTCCCTTTGTAATTATACAATACACGGAAGAGGCTCGACACGGTGGCTCTTTCCCACTGCGCGGAAGAAGACCGTTTGGTGGTAGGATCGCCAAAGCCGTTATCAACATACCAGAAACGTTTGTCGTTCGGGATGGCATCACCGGTTACACGCTGGCTGACACTTCCGAACAACCCGTTATAACTGTTGAAATAGGTGGTGAAACCTGCGATCGCGGTCAGGTTATGTTCGCCAAAACTCTTTTTGAAAGTGAGGATATGATCCTGCTGGAATTTTTTCCAGCTGCCCTGTCCCTGGTTCACAGAAGTGGTTCTGTTATTCGGTTCTACAAACACAGAACCCGATGCACCTACTGTAGGGTTGTATACATTGATGATAGGATTATACCTTCTTTCGTCCAGGTTGGAGATATCAGCAAAGAAAGTGGAACGCAGTGTGAAGTTGCGCAGGAAATTAATTTCTGCATATACACTTCCTACGGTACGGAATTCTGTGCGGATTTCTTTGTCCCACTTGTTCTCCAGGTTCATCAGCGGGTTACCGATCTGGGCCGCCTGGATAGCCAGTTGTGTGTACACACCATTAGCAGCGTTAAAAGGTTCGGTGATAGGTAACACGCGCCGTGCATCATACAACAGTCCGTTTGCCTGGCTGAAAGGCAGTTTCTGGCGGAAAGCGTTCAGGTTAAACCCGAATTTGATGCTCTTGCTCACGCGTAGTTCATCATTCACATTAAAGATGATCTTATCCAGTTTCTCATGTTTTACCACGCCTTCATCGGTGATATAACCCACACCCATATAAAACCTGTTCTTTTCCGTGCTGGAAGTAAGACTGATATTATTACTGTTAAAGAGGGCCGTACGTGTCATGGCTTTTACCCAGTCTGTATTACCTGTCCACTTACTGTAATCAAAACGCTGGGCCGTTGGAACACCGATATTGGTCTGCTCTTCATCGAACAGCAGTTTAAAACCTGCTGCATCAACCATGGCGATTTTATCAACCAGTTGTTTGGTACCGAAACTGCTGTTTACGTTCACTACCAGCTGTCCGGCCTTCGCTTTTTTGGTGGTAAGTGCAATCACACCCGAGGCACCACGTACCCCGAAGATGGCCAGTGAAGAAGGGTCTTTCAACACTTCGATAGATTCGATATCATTCGGATTGATATAATCGATGTTATCGTTGAAGATCCCATCCACTACATATAAGGGTTTTACCGCACCGATACTAACGGTACCACGGATACGGATATCCGGTTCGGCACCCGGTGTACCAGAGGGCACAATGGATAAACCGGCTACTTTACCCTGGAGGGAAGATACCGGGTTTACATTGGGTTTATCGGCGATGTCTTTGCCATCTACTTTTACAATAGAACCGGTAAGGTCTCTTTTGCTCGCAGTACCATAACCGATCACCACTACTTCGTTCAGGTTATTGGCAATAGCCTGCAGGGTAAAATTGAGTTCAGATTTACCAGCCACAGCCAGTTCCTGGGTAACATAACCGATGGCAGAAACTACCAGTACGGCATCATCGGCCACAGTAAGGGTAAAGCGGCCATTTTCATCGGCTGCAGTGCCATTTTTACTGCCCTTAACCACTACACTGGCTCCTGCCAAAGGGCTGCCATCGGCACCTGTTACCCTTCCGGATACTTTTACCGGAGGAGGGGTAGGTTTACCCGAAGCTGTTTGGGAATTTAACACAACAAGGTCATTACCAAGCAATTGGTAATTAATACCGGTTCCCTCTAATAACTTAACCATGGCTTCGGCTAAACTGGCATTGGTTAGTTGAAGTGAAACTTTACCTGCATTTTTGAGGGTTTCCTGGTTATACAGAAACCGGAACTGGCTCTTCTTCTCGATCTGCTTTAGTGCATCTTTCAGAAAAGACGACTGCAGGGTAAGGGTAATTTTGGTTTGAGAAAACCCGTTACCATACACGTGCATGCTAACAAACAAAAGAAGAGCAATCGTTAGTTTCATAATTCTAAAAATTATTGGTGTAACGGGATTTCTTCGTGGTTTCAGAAGTCTTTTTTGTACATTCATCTTGAAAAATTAAGGGTTTAGTGTAATGGCGGTATCCTAAGCGGAATCGCTATTACGGCTTTACTATCTGAGATTTTTCCATCGAACAGGGGGTCAGGTGTGAGAGCCACCCCCTTATTTTTTATCCGGAGTCTTCGCGTTGATTCTTTCTCATGTGCAGCTGGTTATTTGATTTCGGGTTTAGAAATAAATACAGTACTACCCTGTACTACAAAGCGGAATGCGGTTGATACACGCAATGCAGTAAGTGCTTCCGTAAGCGTCTCATTTTTAAAACTTCCGGTAAAACGCCAGTTCTCCATATCCGATTGCATAAAACGGATAGTGACACCATACCATTTTTCCATCTTATTGGCTACCTGCCGGAAAGATTCGTCTGAGAAAGACAACAGGCTGTACACCCAGGCTGTTTCTATAATCTGGTTATCTGCCAATGGCTTGGCAAGACTCTGCAAACTGGCCGTATATGCCGGAATGGTTTTGGCAGGTACAAATGATTTTCCTTTGGCTCCGGAAACGTTATCGGCAATGATCCCGTTATCGTCCACTACCAGTTTCTGGCGGGGACGCAGGTGGTATTTCCATTCCTTTTCTCCCGGCAGCGCCACTTCCACCGCTCCTTCTATGAGGGCCGTTTCTGAAGTAGCTTCCTGCAGGTAAGCCCGTACATTAAAAACAGTACCGGTTACCCGGATATTCATGCGGGAGGTATGAATAATAAAGGGGAGTGATTTATTCTTGTATACTTCAAAAAAGCCTTCTCCGTCCAGCCACACATTCCGGTTATCCTCCCCAAATCCATTACTGTAAGAAAGTTTGCTACTGGCATTGAGCCACACTTTACTGCCATCAGGCAAGGTAAGCTGCGAGCGGGAAGCAGGCCGGGTAACCACTTCATTCCGGTTCTTGCCCACCAGTAATGGCTGTTCCGCAGCAGAGGTATCTGCTGATTGATACAGGGCCAACCATCCCGCACCCAAACTGATCATGAGTACAGCAGCTGCAGCCATCCACCAACGGGTAAATCTGCGGATACGGGTGGCACCTGTAACAGGCTCGGATTCCGGAATGATCTCCACTTCGGAGAAACCTGGTTCATTCCATTCAACACCGGATGCTTTCAGCCTTTCTACGTGTTTTAACCAGTTGGATGAGGAAGTGAAAGTTGGGGGAACTTTTGGTTGGAGCCAATAGCGGGTAATCTGCTGAACAGCTTCTTCCCATTCGGGTTGGACTTCCAGTAATATATGAAATTCATCCAGCTCCGCCTGTGTGGCTTCCCCGGACAACTTAACGCTTAATAAGTACCATATCCTGTCTGGCATAACAATCGGTTCAGACACAAGGACAAGATTTCAGGGCCAATCCCCCAAAGAGACTCAGTCTTTTTTCAGAAATTTTCTTCCGGTTGCCAACCGGATGGTTTCAGCCAGCTTGCGCAAAGCGATAGCTAATTGATTTTCAACTGTTTTGGGGCTTAATTGGAGAAGTTCTGCCACTTCTTTCTGCTGCAGGCCGTCTTCTTTTACCAGCTTGAAGATCATTTTGCAACGACCGGGGAGATTGTTTACGGCCATATACAGTTCTCTCCGGATCTCAGCCATCACTGCCTGCTCATGCGGATCGTCTGAAAAACAGGGGAGATCCACCGTAAGTTCTTCAATCTGCAGGGAAAGACGGTGATTTTTACTTCTGAGTTTATTAACAGCAAAATTCCGGGCGGATACGTAGAGATACATTCTCAGGTTCTGGATATGATCCAGTGTTTTTCTCTTTTCCCATATACGGATAAAGACATCCGAAACAATTTCTTCCGCTTCCTCATTCCGGTGAACAATGGATAAAGTGAAGCGCTGTAATGCCGGACTGAAACGTGCAAACAACTCCGCATAAGCTGCCTGGTCGTCATTGGTGGCGATCGCATGCTGTAATTCGGGTAAATGCATACGTTTATATGGCATAGCAAAGATTACTGGAATAAATGTAGAAATTTTCTTTCTTATTTTTCCCGGGCTATTTTGCAAAATCTTCCTGACAGGTTCAGAAGAAGAACTACCCGATCAGCTACAACACAGATGGGTAAATGATTTCAGCATATCTGGTTAAAGGAAAATTCAAGTAAAAATTTCTCTTTACCGTCACTACTAATAATACAAATTCTTAATGAGGTTTATATTTAGCCTCATCAAAAATTTTCCGCGACGGTGTTTTCATCAATTCATCCAGCGACAGATTTTTGTTTTTTTCCATCCACTTAGTCACAATCTGCGTGCCAACAAATTGACCAATATTACCCGGAGATCCTTCTCCCAATGCCTGTGTATTCGGTCCGTCATTCAGGTAATCCCTCACCATATTCGGATCAGTACTATAGAGCAGATCGTTCTGCAAAAACAGGCTCCAGATATTTTTCTCACTCGCATAACAATCTTTCAGTTGTTGTGCTGTGTAACCGGTCTTCAGCGTATCAGCCAGTTCCGGCAGCAATTGATCCAGCAGGTACTGGCGCTTGCCCGCTTCCACCATTTGTTCTACCAGCGGTTGTCCAGCACTGTTACCGGGGTACATATCATCAATGATATTCTTCATGCAGTTCACAGGGATATAGGCCGGCTCAAACCTTCTCGAAACAAATAGTGGATACATTTGCTGCCCCTGTCCGCTCAGGTATAGCGGGTAATCCTTACCCAGGTACACCTGTAAGCCTACGGCCAGTGCATTGGGTGTAATGATATTACCGTAACTGTTCAGCGGACCGATAAACGTGATCAGTCTTTCCGGCGTTTTGTATTGCGGAAAATAATACCGGACAAACTGCAATCCTCTCTTGATCTGTTTTTCGATAACAGAAAAGTCTTTGATCTTTTCCTGCGAAGCCTGGTACATGGAACGGTAACTACGGATAAACAGCCTGCTATCGTTCAGGGCACTATCTGGCGAAGTGCCTAAAATATTGAATAAAAAATCCTGTGTAAAGCCGGGATATTCCTGGTTTAACCGCTGCAGGGAAGCATTTACCTGTAAAGTGTCGATTGAAAAAAAAGCCCGCTCAAATCTTTCCGTTTTCAGGGTAATAGTAATACCCGATACATCCGGTATGGATTTTGGGGAGGAACATGCCACCAATAAAATGATTAACCCGATGATCCCGCATTTTTGCTTCATACAATTCCTGTTAGGGCAACAAATGTAATGGCCTGCAGCAAATAAACCCTATGCTTTACCCATATACTGTGTTAAAGAAATTATTCCCGGGCCTGCACCAGCAACAAGCCTCCTTCGTCTGTTTCTTTGTTATGAAAGAGAGAAGCATACTGTCCTGGCGCCATGAGCTGCAGCGGGGCAAACCGCAGCTGTTTGAAAGGAAATTTCCGTACGGTCTGTTCTCCCTGCTTTACGGTGATCAATACCGGATAAGGTTCTTCCAGCACATCGGCCTGGTATAATAACAGTTGTACTTCCTGGTATCCATCGCTGGCCAGTAACTGTCGGTTAAACGATTCGTCCGGCAGGTTGAACACATCCAGTGAACGGGCCGCATACCAGGCAAAGCCCTGCTTCTTATCAAGTTTGATAAAGATCAGTTTGGGCGCATTTCTTCCCGTTGCTTTGGAGGCAAGTGCCGAGGGTCTGGGCGGCAACCCGCCACCCAGGGGTGCTGCATTAACAAATTTATCCGCTACGGTATTCACCCGCATCCTCGGTACGGTAGTGGTAGCCGAAGCGGCAGATGCCACAATATCAGAAGCTCTTGCCGTTGCCAGGGTACTTCCCAACGCTTTTAAAGAGGGATCATCTTCAGGTCTGATTTTTTGCACCGGCGAGGGAATGCCAGCTGCCAGTTTCAACACCGCTACACTACCGCTATCGGTGTACAGGATATCCTGCAACTGCAGGTTGGCCTGTATGGTTTCATCTGTTGCAGAAAACCCTTTTCTGAAATAGCGGATCATCTCGTTGGGAAAGGGAATGAAACGCGGTGCCAGTTCATTTTTTCTGCCCGGCGGAAAAGCAATGCTGTAAATGCCTCTGTTGTTCTTCGACATCCCATCCACATACATACCCTCCGCCTGCAAACAGTTACACTCGTTGTTCTGAAATATCCGCATGGTTTTCAGTTTCACTTTTTCAAACGTGAAAGTTTCACTAACGATCAGTTCCTCCTCCAGCGGCATACTGTTTACGGCCAGGTCTGACGAGAGCCGGTAATTGGCATATTTATCATACACCAGCACATGCGTGTTTCCCTGGGTATCCAGGAAGGTTTCCGGGTCGGCATCCTGTTCGGCATTACGGCGGAAACTGTAGAGTAATTGTTTGCGCTGTTTCCAGTCTGCATCCAGCAGTACCCCCCTGATCAGGGATGAATCGGTTGTTTTCCGGATCAGCTGGTAAAACAAGAGGTATTGGCGGTTACTGCTGCTCAGCAAAAGGAGTGGCATTTTTACCCCGGGTAAAACCGTTTCCTGCTGACGGATCAGTTTGCCTGTTATATCCAGTTCCAGCAGGTGTGCGGTTACCCGATCCTCGTTGCGGGAGGTAGCGATAAAACGGATAGAATTTTCTCCCATCTGTACCGCTACCACGGGTTTGGGAAAGAGGAAAGCGTGCGTGGTACCTGTGCGGGTTACCGTATCATAGATATATACCTGCAGGTCGGGCATATTGTTGGGGCTCATCAGAAAAAAATGACTGCCCAGTTGGCCGGCCAGCTGCATTTGCCACACCCCGGGGTCTTTTACAGGAAGAAATTGAAACTGATGTGTTTGCGCGAAGACTCGCGAACCCATCAGCATACAAAAAAACCATAACAGGCTTTTTCCGGTAACTGTGAGGCGGTACATGCAAGTCAGGTTTTATGGTCTGAAAAATCAGAAACTATCCAAAAGTTACGGAACTTTACAGGATGAAGGTATTTTTAGCACAGCAGAATTATCATATCGGGAATTTTGAAAGTAATACGGCCAAGATCATCGAAGCCATCAGGATGGCCAAGGCACAGGGTGGTGACCTGATCCTGTTCAGCGAAATGTGTGTGAGCGGTTATCCCGCCAGGGACTTTGTAGAGTTCGATGATTTTATCAATAAATGTTATGCCGCTGTTGACCAGATCAGGCAGGAAGCCGATACCATTGGTGTACTGGTCGGCAGTCCGGCCCACAACATCCAGCAGAAAGGAAAAAACCTCTTCAATGCCGCTTTCTTTCTGTACGAAAAAGAGATCAAGGCCGAGATCCACAAAACCTTATTGCCTACCTATGATGTGTTTGATGAGTATCGCTATTTTGAACCGGCTTTCGACTGGCAGGTGGTTCCTTTCAAAGGAAAAAAACTAGCCATCACGATTTGTGAAGATATCTGGAACCTGGGCGATAATCCTTTGTACCGGATCTGCCCCATGGACAAACTGATGGAACAGCAACCCGACCTGATGCTGAACCTCAGCGCTTCTCCTTTTGATTATACACACGATGAGGACCGTAAATCAGTGATCAAGGCCAATGTACTGAAGTATAAATTACCGATGTTTTACTGCAATGCCATTGGCAGCCAGACAGAAGTGGTGTTTGATGGCGCTTCGCTGATCTTTGATAAGGATGCCAATCTCTGCAAAGCCTTCCCCATGTTTGCAGAAGCGGTGGAAGCCGTAACAGTCAATGATGACGGTACCATAGATGCACCCATCCTGGAGCCCGCCAGCCGTGTACCCGACAAAGAACTGAACCCCGCCACACTGGAACCCGAACTGAATATTGCCCAGGTATATGATGCATTACTTCTCGGCATCCGCGATTATTTTGGCAAAATGGGTTTTACCAAAGCCATCCTTGGTTCTTCGGGCGGGATCGATTCGGCCGTAACCCTGGCCATTGCCTGCGAGGCTTTGGGAAAAGAGAACGTGCGTGCCATTTTAATGCCCTCTCCCTATTCAACCGAACATTCGGTAGATGATGCTGTGCAGCTGAGCAAAAACCTTGGTAATCCTTACGATATCATCCGCATCAACGATGTATATGATGCTTTTCTCAAAACACTGAAACCGGTTTTTGGCGACCTGCCTTTTTCGCTGGCCGAAGAAAACATACAAAGCCGCAGCAGGGGTAACCTGTTAATGGGTATCTCCAATAAATTCGGTTACATCTTACTCAACACATCCAACAAAAGCGAACTGGCCACCGGGTATGGAACACTATATGGCGATATGGCCGGTGGTTTGGGGGTACTGGGCGATTGTTATAAATTACAGGTATATGCACTGGCCCGCTATATCAACCGCAACGGAGAAATCATTCCGGAGAATATCATTACCAAAGCGCCCAGTGCCGAGTTAAGACCCAACCAGAAAGACAGCGACAGTTTACCCGACTACGCCGTGCTTGACCAGATCCTTTATCAATACATAGAAAAGCGTATTGGTCCGGCAGAGATCAAAGCGCAGGGGTTTGATGCGGCACTGGTAGACCGTACCCTGAAAATGGTGAACACCAACGAATACAAACGAAACCAGTTCTGCCCCATCATCCGCGTATCGCCCAAAGCTTTTGGTGTGGGGAGGAGGGTGCCTATTGTGGGGAAATATCTTTCCTGAATATGCAACGAAAAGCTGCATCAATCGTTCTCCGAAGATTCCCGATGGAAGACTCTTTAGAGAAGAGCATATTTTTATCAGGCATTCTTTGTTCTTCGCTTACACTTTTCCCTTATAGTTGGGATCAAAATCCACCATCCATTCAATGCCATATTTGTCTCTGAACATACCAAAATAGGAACCCCAGGGACTGTCTGTAATGGGCATCTCTACTGTTCCACCTGCAGAAAGTCCATTAAATAATTTATCCGCTTCTTCTTTGCTTTCTGCACTGATGGCAATTTTACTTCTGTTTTCATTTTCGTTGGTGGGACCCATACTTTCGGGAACATCATTAGCCATTAAAACGTTTGGGCCAATCGGCAAAGCAATGTGCATGATCTTATTTGCCTCCTTTTCCGGTACTGGAAATTCGGCACTGGCAATGTCTTTGAAACGCATAATTTTTGCGAACTCTCCACCAAATACGGACCTGTAAAAATTGAATGCTTCTTCGGCATTGCCGTTGAAGTTAATGTGGGGATTGATGAGTGCCATGGTTTTTTATTTTTTGTATTAGCTAAATGTACCGCTTAACCACTAAATAAGGAAGGTGTGAAAGCGTCAAAAAAGAGGATGTATACGTCAGACAGTTAGGTACAGTAGGTGGTCATATAAGTCTAAAGTGAGTACGTTGTCGTTTACAATGACAGCAAACGCTTAGATATACGCAACCGCCTTGCCCAAACAATTAAATATCAGTCCGTTACTACCCAATTCTCCGAATAGTCTACCGACGAAGGACGCTTCGCTTAGGAGCACGAACCCATCTATAAGCAGTAAGCTTTGTGCAAGAAATTTAATGGAGTTATTCTCTCGAGATTTGTACTACTAACCCAAAAGTCCCTGCCTGAGGCGGGGACTCTTGGGAGAAGAAAAATATATAGGGTTTGCAATTTACACTTTGGGCTCCCATCCTTTTTCATATTCACGACCCCAGAGTTTCATGGCAGCTGCATCATTTTTGATATGACCATTCGTCTGGTCGATCTGTATGGTATGCCCTACCCGTTGTGCAATATTGCCCAACTGCACCCATAGGGTACTCTTATACCCGATGGCAACGTCTGCATTGGGTGTTTTACTCAGTCGGATGCAATCCAGAAAATTAGCCACGTGAACAGCGTCCAGCATTTCATTGGGACTGGCCGCATTTCTCCCATCAATGACTGCATTTGATTTTACCTCTTTTAGGATCACGCCTTTTTCATCAAAAATCGTATAGCCATTGTGTCCTGTTTGTAAAATACCTTTATCACCATAAAACATAACACCTCTGTCTGAGCCCTGCACTTTAAAAGAACTGCAACTTCTGCCCTCCCATAAAATAGTGGCGTTTGGTGTATTATACGTTATCAGTTGTGTATCGGGCGTTTCCCAATCGTCCTGGTAATAATATCTGCCGC
>Ga0255338_1002713_pt1 | contig 24218 bp, 19 predicted proteins | sample MeOH1_35cm_T4_19_FD_203715 | JGI IMG/M metagenome (GOLD analysis project Ga0255338, IMG submission 203715) | Sandy soil microbial communities from University of British Columbia, Vancouver, Canada - MeOH1_35cm_T4_195 | ecosystem: Engineered > Artificial ecosystem > Sand microcosm > Unclassified ...
GGGCGAATGCTCGACCAGGAAGTCATTGAGCCGCGCGTACTGCCCGAGCATCTTCTCGCGCATGGCGTCGCGCCGGGCCAGGTCCTGGTTCATCACGAAGGTGTAGCCCTGCGAGACGAAGTCGCCCTCCATACGCGTGAGCATGTTCTCCACGGCGCGGCGCCACGGCTGCGGCTGCGCCACCGGACTGTGAGGGTAGATGTCCTCGAAGTACTGCAGGATGACCAGGCTCTCCTTCAAGACGCGGCCGTCGGCGAACTCGACGATCGGCAGTGCCGTGGTGCCCCGCGTCAGCGCCAGCAGCCGCTCGTCGCGCGGCCGGGTGATGTCCGCGACGCGGAACTCCACCTCGCCGGGCAGGCCCTTGAGCGCGAGCAGGATCTTCAACCGCTGGCTGAAAGGGCAGACGGGAATGTGGTGGACGATGAATTTCGACATGCCGCGCATGGTAGCGCCGCTCGCGAATTCGCGCCTTCCATGGCATCCTTGCGCCATGACTTCACGCAACGACGCCGTCGCCCTTGCCCAGCGCCAATTCGACTCCGGCGAGTTCATGCAGACGCTCGCCCGCCGCATCGCGATCCCGACCGAAAGCCAGAACCCCGAGCGCGGCGCCGTGCTGGCCGGCTACCTGCGCGATGAGATGCAACCGGCATTCGAGGCGATGGGCTTCGAGTGCCGCACCCTCACCCACCCGAAGGCGCTCGCACCCTTCCTGTTCGCACAGCGCATCGAGGGCGAAGGGCTGCCGACGGTGTTCGGCTACGGCCACGGCGACGTGATCCGCGGCCTGGAGCCGGAGTGGAAGGAAGGTCTCTCGCCCTGGAAGCTCACCGAATCGGGCGGGCGCTGGTACGGCCGCGGCATCGCGGACAACAAGGGCCAGCACTCGGTGAACATGCAGGCCACGGCCAACGTGATCGCCGCGCGCGGCAGGCTCGGCTTCAATGCCAAGTACCTGATCGAGATGGGTGAGGAGACGGGCTCGGGCGGCCTGCGCGAGCTGTGCGAGGAGAACAAGGCGCTCTTCGCCGCCGACCTGCTCGTCGCGTCCGACGGCCCGCGCCTGCGCGCGGAGCGGCCGACGATCTTTCTCGGATCGCGCGGCGCGTTGAGCTTCGACCTGGCGATCGAGGCGCGCAAGGGCGGCCATCACTCCGGCAACTGGGGCGGCTTGATTTCCAACCCCGGCATCCAGCTGGCGCACGCGCTCGCCAGCATCGTTTCTTCCACCGGGCAGATCCGCATCCATGAATGGGTGCCCAAGGAGCTGCCCGCATCGGTGCGGCGGGCGCTGGCCGATTGCGAAGTGGATGGCGGCGCCGACGGCCCCGAGGTCGAACCGGGGTGGGGCGAGCCCGGCCTGTCGCCCGCCGAGCGCGTGTTCGGCTGGTGCTCTTTCGAAGTGCTGGCGTACAGGACCGGCAACCCGCAAACACCGGTCAATGCGATCCCGCCCACGGCCTGGGCGCGCTGCCAGCTGCGGTTCGTCGTCGGCCCGAACCCGGACGACTTCCTGCCCGCGCTGCGCCGCCACCTGGACCGGCAAGGCTTCCCGATGGTGAAGATCGTTCCCGTGCGCGAAGAGATGTTCCGCGCCACGCGCATCGACCCCGACGACGCCTGGGTGAAATGGGCGGCGGCGTCGCTGGCCGAGACCACCGGCAAGAAGCCCGCCGTGCTGCCGAACCTGGGCGGCTCGCTGCCCAACGACATCTTCACCGACGTGCTGGGCCTGCGCACGATCTGGGTGCCGCACTCCTACCCCGGCTGCTCGCAGCACGCGCCGAACGAGCACCTGCCCCCGGAACTGCTGCGCGAGGCGCTGGCGGTGATGACAGGGTTGTATTGGGATATGGGGGCGGGCGGGACGCCGAGGGCGGGCGATGAGGGAGGGCAGCCTGGCATGCGAGTCACGCGTCCCGGAACCCGATCGTCGACATGACCCGCAGCCACCCGAGCTCCCACGTCCGCTCGAACTCCTCGCGGCCGGAGCTCAGCCGACTGAACCTAGCGATCCTTCTGCCAATGGAACTTGTGCAATAGACGATGCATCACTGGCGCAAAAACCAGACCGGCCGCGACCAGGAAGACCAGACCGGCATACAGCGCGTAGAGACCAGCGAACACCTTGCCACCGTCGGTACGTGGCGCATCCACGGGCCCCATGCCGCCCATGAGCATTGCGGCGTTCAGGAATGCATCGCGCCACGGCAAATGCTCGAAGTATTCATAGCCGGCCATGCCAAGACCGAGCGAAAAAGCCAGCACTGTCAGCGCCGCAGCGACGTGCAGCAAGACCCGCCTGGCGAACCGTTCGGGAGGGATGGGCGGATGTATTCTGGACTCGTACATGAACAGGGGGCGGATCACGCCTCAAGCGCCCGACGCCTCTCCCCGGTTGGTCGGCGTTTCGTTGCCGTTCCTGAAAGCACTTGCGCGCTCGACCTCGATGGGCCGAACCTCGAACTCCAGGCCACACGCCAGGCACGGGTTGAGGGCCGCGATGGCAGCCGCCTCCAGCAAGCTCGTGGCGACGATGAACCAGTAGCCACCGATGACCTCCTTGGCTTCGCTGTACGGGCCGTCTGTGATGCCGGATCGTGTCACGAGTTTCCCGCCTGTTGCGAGCCTTTGGCCGGGCTTGAACTTGCCCTCCATGACGAGTTGCTCATGCCAGGCATAGAAGTCGTCGATCGCAGCTTGAATTTCTTCCGGCGACTTGCCTGGCTCCCACTGACCGCGAGACAGGAGCAGGTACTCTGATTTTGGCGGAGTGTCTGACATCGAGGTGCCTGGATATGTTCGAGCTCACGCGCTCGCGCAAGCGAGGGAGGTCCGCTGTCGTTGGGCGGCACCTGGTTGAAGGGACAGACGGTGGAACCTGGTGTCCACGGCCATGACCGGGAAGGACTGCGGCAGTTCGGCCGTAGCGGCATTGCCATTGCCCCTCACCTGCTGGATGGGCAGGATGACTGCCGCAATAGCGCCGGCATCTTCCGGTCCGGATGACCGAATGCGCAGCATGGGTCGGGTCACTGCAAGGCCATTGGGTTGCTTTGCCATACGGCCCACGTGAGCACGGATGCAAAACCGACCCATGCGAAATACGGAAGCATCAGAATGCCAGCCAAACGGCGTATGCGCCAGAACATTGTGATCGTGGCAGCAATGAGGGCCAGAAGCACCAGCACGTCTGCGAAAGCGAATGCGCCGTGACGCCAGGCGAAGAACAGCCACGACCAGAGTGCGTTTGCGCATAGCTGGGCGACAAAGAGCGTGAGCGCTGCTCCCAGGCGGTAAGCGCCCTGTTCGCGCCACACCAGCCACGCGGCAATGCCCATCAGCAGATAGAGAACGGACCAAACAGGGCCAAAGACGGACGCGGGCGGGGCCCAGACGGGCCGAACCAGCTGCGCATAGAAGGTCCCGGCATCAATGGAGGCGACCGCGCCGAAGGCGGCTGCAGCGAATGCGACGGCCAGCCAACTCAACAGGCCAACAATCTGTGCAGGAGTAGAACGTTGCGACATGGCGGCTGTGTTTCGTGAGGCCCACCGTTGGACCCGACCGGTCGTTGTTGGTGATCCCTCATGGATAAATTAAGCCACAATCCCCGCGCCCGCCACGACGCATAGTGGAAGACGAAAGGCGGCGCACCGGGCGCCGTCGACCTGAACAGCGGGCAATACATGCCCTTTGCCTGATTTTCCACAAATCGGCGCGTTTTGGGTCGGCTAAAGTGAACGAGGGAGCGCGAGGTTCCAGCCTTCCGGGTTGGCGCGCCCTGCGGAAGCGAGGGCCGGTGCCGACCAAGACGGAAAGCAGACCTGCGGTCGCCAGCATCGGCTGGCGGCTGGCGACGCTCGTGCTCGCGTGCGCGATTCCGGCCATCGTGGCCGCGGTGCTGCTCATCGCATACAACTACCAGCGCGAAAAGGAGCATTCGCTGCAGGCGGCGTCGGCCCAGGCGCGGGCCGTCGTCAACTCCCTGGACCGCGAGTTCGACAGCGTGCAGACCGCCCTCTACACGCTCGGCACGTCGCGCCGGCTCGCCACCGGGGACTACGCCGGCTTCCACCAGCAAGCCGTCAGCACCCTGAAGAAACTGAAAGCCTGGAACATCGTCCTCACGGAAGCGTCCGGCCAGCAGCGGGTCAACACCGCACTGCCGTTCGGCGCTCCCCTGCCGGTGGACGGGCAGCCCGCGCGCGCCAAGGGATTGTTCGACGGCGCCCAGCCCGTCGTCTCCGACCTGTTCTTCGGCCGGGTCTCCCAGCGGCGGCTCTTCAGCGTCGTCGTGCCCATCGTCGACGAGGGCAAGGTGACCCATGCGCTCGCCGCGGGCGTCACGCCGGAAGCGGCCTCCGCCCTGCTCAGTCAGCAGAACCTGCCGCCGGACTGGATCGCCGCCGTCGTCGACAGCACCGGCACGATCGTCGCACGGAGCCACCAGCTGGACCAGTACCTCGGGCAAAAGGCAGCCCCCAGCCTGCTGCAAAGGCTGCAATCGCAGCGCGAAGGCAGCTTCGAAGCCACCACGCTCGAAGGCGTGAGGGTATTCACCTCCTATGCGCGGTCGCCGACGACCGGTTGGGGCGTCGCGCTCGGCATCCCGCGGGCGGGAATCATGCAGAACCTGTGGATGGCCGTCGCCCTGGCCGTGGCCGTCGTCGCCATCCTGCTTGCGGCCGGCTTCATGGCGGCGTGGCACATCGGATCGCGCATTTCCGAATCGATCTTCGAGCTGGCCAAGCCGGCTTTCGCGCTCGGGCACGGCGTGCAGGTCGACGTGCCGCCGCTCTACTTCCGCGAGGCCAACGTGCTGGGCGAGGCGTTGACCACCGCCTCGAACCTGCTGCAGCAAGCCAGCGAGGCCGTCGACCGGCGCGATGCCCGCATGGGCACGATCCTGGAGTCGGCGATGGACGCGATCATCACGGTCGACGAGGACCAGCGCGTGGTCCTCTACAACCGCGCGGCCGCGGAGATGTTCGGCTGGCCGCGCGAGGAAGCCATCGGCCGGCCCTTGTCGCAGTTCATCCCCCAGCGCCTGCACCAGGCGCATGCCGCTCACCTGCTGACGTTCGGCCGCGGCGACGTCCCGCACCGCCAGATGGGCGAACGCCGCGCCATCCTCGGCCTGAAGCGCGACGGGCGGGAATTCCCGATCGAGGCCTCGATCTCGAAGATCGTGGAGGGCGAGACCCACCTCTTCACCGTGGTCCTGCGTGACATCAGCGAAAGGGCCAAGGCGCAGCAGGCGCTCGAACGCAGCAACGAGGAGCTGAGGCAGTTTGCCTTCGTCGCCTCGCATGACCTGAAAGGCCCCCTGCGCTCCATCGGCGGGTTTGCGCAACTGGTGGAGCGCGAGTACGGCTCGAAGCTGGACGCGCGGGGCATCGACCTGCTCCGGCGCATGTCCAAGGCGGCGGCCCGGATGGAGCACCTGACGGACGACCTCCTGCTGCTGGCGCAGGTCGAGGCCGAGGCGCCGGCCCTGGTGCCGGTCCGCTGCGGCGAGGTGATCGATGAGGTGGTGCAGCTGCTGGAGCAGCCGGTCCGCGACGCCGGCGCCACGGTCACGGCCCACGGCTTGCCGACCGTCCAGGGCAACCGGGGTGAGCTGGTCCACCTGTTCCTGAACCTGGTCTCCAACGCCATCAAGTTTCGCGGGGCGCAGGCCCCCGCCGTCACCGTCTCGGCCGAACGCAGCGGCGACGATTGGGTCATTTCGGTCGCGGACAACGGCATCGGCATCGAGCCGGCGCACCTGGAGCGCATCTTCGACGTCTTCAGCCGGCTGCACAGGCTGGACGACTACGATGGCACGGGCATCGGGCTCGCCCTGTGCCGCAAGATCGCGACGCGCCACGGCGGCAGCATCCGGGCGGAGTCGGCCTTGGGCCAGGGCAGCACGTTCCGCGTCACCTTGAAGGCCGCGTGAGGTGCTCATGAACATCCTTCACGTCGAAGACCAGGAAGACCAGTTCCTGCTGGTGGAAGCCGCGTTCGAGATCGCGGGCATCGACGCACGGCTCATCCACGTGGACAGCGGCGAGGGCTCCCTGGCCTACCTGCGCAAGAGCGGCCCTCATGCGGACGCGCCGACGCCCGACCTCGTCCTGCTGGACCTGAACATGCCGCGTGCCAGCGGCTTCGACGTGCTGGAGGCGCGCGCCAGGGACGAGGCGCTGCGGCGCATCCCCTTCGTGGTGCTGACTTCATCGGCGAACCCGGCCGATGTACGCCGCGCCCATGAACTGGGATGCAGTTCCTACGTGACCAAGCCGCTGGACCTGTACCAGCTGGCACGCGCCGTGAAGGGGATCGTCGACTGGCTGCGCGCAGCCTCGCCGCCCGTTCATGGCCGGCCCGCCGGCTTGCCTTGAGCCCGACGCTTGCCGCCTTCGCGGTCAGGCCGCTTCGGCGAGCGGCTCGGTGCACGGCTGCACCAGCAGGTGCTTCATGACCCGCGCGGGATCGGTGACGGGTCCCATGTGGCCCAGTCCGGCGAGGTGGACCACCCCCGCGTGCCGGCAGCGCATGGCCAGCTGCTCGACCACTTTGCGCGCGGGCAGCGGCGACCGCATGCCGGCGATCAATCGCATCGGCATCGAGAGTTGCCCGTACGCCTCGGCCGGCAGGTCGTCGCTGAACAGGGCGCCGAATTCGGCGGCGACCTTCCGCATGCGATCGGCGAACAACTGCCGGCGGGGTGCCGGCAGCTTGTCCCAGGTCCCTCGTCCCGACCAGTAGTCGACGAACATGGCCGCGGATTCGTGCAGTCGCCCCGAATCCGCGAGCTGGGCAATGCGCGTGCCGGCGTCGATGACCAGTTGCCTGATCCCGGCGGCTTCGGCATGGCGCAGCAGCGCAAACCGCACCGGCTCGTACAGTGTCAGCGTACGGACTTTCTCCGGCCAGCGCAGGGCGATCTCGAGCGCCACCGCGCCCCCGTAGGAATGGCCGATCAGGTGCGCCGGCGCGCCGTCCCCCGGGAATGCGGCCAGCACCCGCCTCGCCTCGGCCTCGAGTGTCACCGGCGCGCCGGGCGTCCAGGCCTGCTCGCGGCCGCTGCCGAGCAGGTCGGGCGCCGTGAGCCGCAGGCCGGCCGGCAGCCGTTCGGCGTACGGATCCCACTGGCGGCCGCTGCTGCCGCTGCAGTGCAGCGCGACAACGTGCTCGAAGACAGGCGACGGCCGGGCGGCCGAAAGGTAGTGAACGGTGGACATGGGGCGCTCCTTTTGAGGGCTCGGAATCGAGCGTCGAGAATCGCGCCCCGAGGTATCACGCCGGCTTCGCTCGACCCTCGCCTCGTTGCGACCATGTGACCGCGAGGTGGCCTTGCAACCGCCATGTATCCGGCGTGTATCCGCCGGGAAATGACCGTGCGAGCGCTGCCGTGCCGCCGTAGACTGCACCCATGAGCCCTGCCGACTCACAGCTTGCCGCGGACGCCACCGTGGCCGCGACGGCCGCCCAGGTACAGGCGCTGCGCCGGGTGGCGCTCGCCGTCGCCCACCCGGGAGGCCCGACCCTGTTCCCGGACCTGGCGATGGCGCTGGCCGCCGGGCTGGAGGTCGCGCACGTTTTCGTGGCGGTGTTCGCCGACGAATCGCGCGCCGTGATGCGCACGCTGGGGGCATGCCTCGACGGGCGTGTGCTGCGCAATTTCGACTACCCGCTCGAAGGATCGCCCTGCGAGGCCGTGGTGGGGCGCTCCTGCCAGTACATCGCACGCGGCATGGCGAGCCAGTTCGCACCCGGCACCTTCTTCGCGAAACACGGCATGGATTCGTTCGCGGCTTTCCCGCTGAACGACAGCAAGGGCGAGCCCCTGGGCCTGCTGGTGGCGATGGACCGCAAGGCGATCGCCGGTGGCGATGCCGCCCACGCGGAGGCCATGCTCAAGATCATCGCGGGGCGCCTGGCTGCCGACATCGAGCGCGGCCGCACCGACGACGTGCTCAAGGCCGTCGCGCTCGCGGTGTCTGGGTCGCGCACCGCCAGCGTGTTCGACGAGCTGGTGCGGCTGCTGGCGACGATCCTGCATGTGGAGGTGGCCTTCATCGCGCGGCATGAAGCGGCCGATCCGTCGTCGCTGCGAATCCTGGCCATGTACAACGACGGCCAGATCCTGAGGGACATCACGTACCCGATCGCGGGCACACCGTGCGAAACGGTGCTGGGCCAGGTGTTCCGGGCGTTCCCGGACCGACTGCAGGCGCGCTTCCCGGACGACGAGGGCGCTCGCGCCCACTGCACGCAAAGCTATGCCGGCCACCCGCTGGCGGCGCTGGACGGCTCGCCGCTGGGCGTGGTGTCGGTGGCGTCGCGCCGGGTGCTGGCACAGGTCGACCGGGTGGAAGCGATGCTCAAGATCTTCGCCATGCGCGCCGCGGCGGAGATCGAGCGCCTGCAGGCCAGCGAAGCGCTGCAGCGCTCCGAAGCCAGTTACCGCGCGATCTTCGAGGCCTCGGAAGACGCGATCTTCATCCACGACTGGGACACCGGGCATGTGCTCGACGCGAACACCAAGGCCTGCGAGACCCTCGGCTACACGCTCGACGAGCTGAAGCAGGCGTCGCTCGCCGCCGTGAGCTCGGGCATCGAGCCCTTCACCACCAGGAATGCGCTGCGCCGGATCCGCCAGGCCAAGCTGGGCCGTTGCCCGCCTTTCGAATGGCACAGGCGCAACAAGGACGGCAGCCTGCACTGGGACGAAGTGCGGCTGTACCCGGCGATGATCGACGGCCGGCCGCACATCCTGGCCTTCCTGCGCGAAATCACGGCGCAGAAGCAGGCACTGGAAGACCTGCGCCTGCGCGAGGAGCAATACCGCGCGATCTTCGAGAGCTCGCTGGACGCGCTGTTCATGTGGGACGAGAGCCTGCGGGTGGTGGACGTGAACCCGGCCGGGCTCGCCCTGTACGGCTTGCGGCGCGACGAGATCGTCGGCCGCGGCTACCCGCGCAACATGCCGGCCGAGTATGTGTCGCAGCGCGAGGAGATCGTGCGCCGCGCCATCGCCGGGGAAACGACGCACATGGAGACCACGGTGCTGCGCCCGGACGGCAGCGGCTTCGATGCGGACCTGCGGGTCATGCCGTTCGTGCAGCGGGGCCAGCGGCACGCACTGGCGGTCGTGCGCGACATCAGCGAGCGGCGGCGGCGCGAACGGGAGTTGCAGCGCAGCGAGGCGCGCTTGCGCGCCACCGTGGAGGCCGCATTCGACTGCGTGGTCGGCATGGACAGCGAAGGCCGCCTCGTCGAATTCAATGCCGCGGCCGAACGGGTGCTCGGCTACCAGCGCGCCGACGTGCTGGGCCGGCCGATGGCGCAGCTGCTGCTGCCCGAACGGTACCGCGAGGCGCACCTGGCCGGGGTGAGGAACTTCCGCTTGCGCGCGGATGGCCCGATGGTGGGCCGCCTGGTCGAAACCATGGCCCTGCGCGCGGACGGCACGGAGATCCCGGTCGAGCTGGCCATCGGCGTCGCCGAAGTGCCCGAAGGCAGCATCTTCGTCGGGCACCTGCGCGACATCACCGAGCGCCGGCGCGCCGACCGGGCGCTGCGCGACAGTGAAGAACAGTACCGCGCGATCTTCAACGCCTCGGCCGACGCGCTGGTGCTGCGCGCCGCCGATTTCAGCATCGTCGACGTCAACGCGACGTACGAAACGATGAGCGGCTTCCGGCGCTCCGAAGTGCTGGGCGTCAACAGGGTCCTGGCGAACCCGCCGGAGGTCGCGGCCACGATTCGGGCGCTGCACGAAAGGGCCCTGGCCGGCGAGGCGGTGTCCATGGACACGGAGCTGGTACGGCGCGACGGCAAGCGCTACCACCTGGAACTGCGCGGCGTTCCCATCCAGCACCGCGGGCAGCCCCACGTGCTCTACATCGGCCGCGACATCACCCAGGCCAAGCGCGCGGAACTCGCGCTGCGCGCCAGCGAGGAACAGTACCGCGCGATCTTCAACGCCTCCGCCGACGCGCTGGTGCTGCGCGACGAAGCCTTCCGCGCCGTCGAAGTCAACCCCGCGTACACCACCATGAGCGGTTACTCCCGCGAGGAAGTCATGGCCGCGGACACCGTGCTGACCCAGGCGGACGCGGAGGTTCGCGAGCGCCATCGCCAGCAGCACGATGCCGTGCTGGCCGGCCAGGAGGTGCGGTTCGAAGTGACCGCCACCCGCAAGGACGGCTCGACCCTGCCGGTCGAGGTGCGCGCCACGCCGATGATGTACCGGGGCCGGCCGCACGTGCTGTATGCCGTGCGGGACGCCACGGAGCGCACCGCCGCCGAGCAGCGGCGCGCCGAACTCGAGCGGCAGCTGCGGCAGGCGCAGAAGATGGAAGCCATCGGCCAGCTCACCGGCGGCCTGGCGCACGATTTCAACAACATCCTCACCAGCGTGATCGGCTATGTGGGAATGGCGCAGGAGCGCCCGGCCGCCTCCGACGACACGGCCCTCGCCCGCCAGCTCGCCCAGGCGCGGCTGGCCGCCGAGCGCGCGCGCGACCATGTCGCGCAGCTGCTCGCCTTCTCGCGGCCGCAGCGCGGCGAGCGCCGGTTGATCGGCGCGGCGCATGCCGCGCGCCAGGCGCTGCAGCTCCTGCGGCCGTCGCTGCCTTCGTCGATCGCCGTGGAATGCAGCGAGGTCGGCGACAGCGCCGACCTCGCCGTGCCGCCGGTGGTGGCGGACCCGGTACAGCTGGAGCAGGTGCTGTTCAACCTGTGCATCAACGCCCGCGACGCGATCCGCGCCCACGGCACGATCCGGGTGCGGATCGGGCACTCGGGCGCGGCCGGCGCGCATTGCGCATCCTGCAGTGCGCGCATCGACGGGACGGCGTGGGTCTGGGTCGAAGTCGCCGACGACGGGTGCGGCATGCCGCCCGAAGTGCTGGAGCGAATGTTCGAGCCGTTCTTCACCACCAAGGACGTGGGCCGGGGCACCGGCATGGGCCTGGCCATGGTGCACGGCATCGTGCACGACCACGGTGGCCACATCGAGGCGACGTCCACGCCGGGGCAAGGCTCAGCTTTCCGCGTGCTGCTGCCGGCGGCCTCCGACGGGGCCTGGGCCGCGCCACCGGCGCCGCAGTCGCCGTCTCGGGCGGCACCCCAGCCGGCGCTGCGCGGGCGCGTCCTGCTGGTCGAAGACGAAGCCATGGTGAGCGTCTACATGGTGGAACTGCTGACGGGCTGGGGGCTGGAGGTGGTGGCCCATCAAGATCCGCATGCGGCGGCCGAGCGGCTGGCGGGGCCGGAGCCGTTCGACCTGCTGCTCACCGACCAGACCATGCCGGGAATGACCGGCCTGGCGCTGTGCGCATTCGCCAAGGCGCGGCGGCCGTCGCTGCCCGTCCTGGTGTACACCGGAAACGCGTCGGAAATGAGCAGCGCTGAACTGGGCCGCTGCGGCGCCAGGGCGCTGCTGCGCAAGCCGATCGACGCCGCGCAGCTGCGCACCCTCGTGTCCGAAACGCTGTCATCCCATTGAAGGATCAGGCCTGCACGCGGCGCAGGGCAGGCGTGTCCGCAGCCTCGGCCTTGCGCGGCCACACCAGCGCGGCGGCGCCCAGCGCCAGGGCCGCGTCGATGCACCACAACAGCCGGTCGCTGCCCGTCACTTCGGCGGCCCAGCCACCCAGCCAGATCCCCGCGAAGCTGCCGATCTGGTGCACCAGCATCGCGACGCCGAAAAGCGTGCCCAGCCGCTGAACGCCGTGCTGGCGCGCGACGAGTTGCGCCGTGGGCGGCAGCGTGCCCATGTGCGTGGCACCCATCAGCAGGCCAAAGCCGAGCATCACCAGGGGTGTCACCGGAAGCACGAGCAAGCCGGCGATGCCCAGCGCGCGCGTGGCATACAAGCCCACCAGCAACGCGCCGGCCGGGTAGCGCTTGAGGGCCAGCCCGATGCCGATGCTGCCGGCGATGTTGGCCGCGCCCGCCACGGCGATCCAGCTGCCGGCAAGCGAAGCCGGCAGGCCGCAGCGCTCGATCACGCCGGGCATGTGGACACCCAGGAAGCCGACATGGAAACCGCAGACGCCGAAGCTCGCGGCCACGCGCCAGAACCGCCATTCGCGCAGAACCTCGCGCACCGATCCCGCGGGAGCCGATGCATTTGATGCCACCGCCCCCGCCCGGCGGCGGAACGCGAGCGCCAGCGGCAACGCCACCAGGCTGAGCGCCGCCATGGCCAGCAGCGCCGCCGCCCAGCCCCGATGGTCGATGGCCCATTGCATGACCGGCCCCAGAACGAGCTGGCCGGCCGAGCCACCCGCGCCGATGAGGCCAACGGCGAGGCCCGCGCGCGCGGGCGCCACCGCCCGCCCCACTTCGCCCAGCAGCAGGCCGTTGCTTCCCACGGCGCTGGAGGCGACCGCGCTGGCGACCAGCATCAGCGCGAGTACGGCGGAGATCGGCCACACGGCCAGCGCCGAGATCGTTGCGGCCAGCAGCAGGCCGCCCGTGACGATCACCCGTGCCGCGCCGTAGCGGTCGGCCATGGCGCCGATCGCGGGCTGCGCCAGCCCGACGCCGAGCTGTCCCAGGGCCAGCGCGAAACTGATCGCCGCCAGGCCCATGCCCGAAGCGGTGTTCAGCGGGGAGACGAACAAGCCGAAGGCCGAGCGCCCGCCCATGGCCAGGCCCATCAGGGCCGACGCCGCCAGTGTCAATCGCCACGTGGCCGCGTTCATGGCCACTGCTTTCCGGTGGAGCGCCCGGAAACGCGCTTGCGCGTGTGTTCGGCCAGCCCGTGGGTTTCGGCCCAGTACGAGTCGTACTCCGAGCGGCGCATGCCCAGGTCGCGCAGCGTCGCGTCATCCAGGGCTTCGAATTCGCGGCGCGCCGCGGCGTGGCGCCAGGCGTCGGCCAGCTCGTGAAGTACCGATCGCGCAGCCGCGGAGGCGCGACGGCCCAGCTGGGGAATTGCCGCCATCGGAAGGCGGGAACGGATCGCATCGGACATGGGAATCTCCTCGAAGGTGAAAACGCGGCCGCCAACGGCCGCTTCAAGTCAGGCCGCGAGCGGCATGGGGTGATCCGGCTGGTCGGGCACGGCGTAGGTCAGGGGCGCCAGCGCGTTCTTCACGCGCGTCGCCTGCGTCTCGTCGAGCAGGCCGAACAGCACTTTCTGGAACCGCGGCTCCATCACGCCGGACACGATGTACTGCCAGCGGTAGGCCTTGAGGACCTTGTCGTGGACCTGGCCGCGCTGCTCCGGGTTGAAGAACGAACCCGACGCGGTGATGAAGTAATCCGCGTCCGCACTGGCTTGGGCCTGCAGGATGCCGTCCACGGCGTCCACGAGGGCGATCAGGTCGTCCACGGCGGCGTCGCGCTGCGCGAGCGTGATGCGCGCGTCCTCGCGCAGCAGCTCCAGCTCGTCGAGCTGGGCGTGCTGCGATTCTTCCTTCCAGTGGAACAGGAACACGTCCTTCCACAGCCCGGACAAGTCGTCCTGCGGCTCGATGCTGGCGCGGTAATGCGCCTGCGTGAACAGTTCGATGTCCAGCGTGAGCGCCAGCACCGACCACGTGCTCTTGCCGAGCACGGCCTGCGCCACCGCGTTCGCGTCGGCCGTCAGCACGTAGCCTTGCGGCATGTCGGCAGCCATCATCTCCTCCAGGCGGCGGAACAGCGCCTGGTGCTTGAGCTCCTCGTCGGTCATGCGGACCAGCGCCTCCAGGGCGACCTGGTCGCCCAGCCAGTGCTCGCGGCTGATCTCCAGCACCTTCGCGCCGATGAAGCGCTCGACCAGGCCGAAGATGTAGGCGTAGGTGCGGCCCTGCACCTGGCTCAGCAGCCGCTTGTCGGCGGCATTCAGGAAGGGCAGTTCGTCGACCAGCGACAGGCTGGCGGGCATGAAGCTCTTCGTGTAGTCGAAGCGCCGGCCGCGAATCAGGTCGCGCTCGATTTCCCAGCGCACGCGCTTGGACACTTCGATGACCTTGGCATAGCGCTGGGTGGACGTGAGGGTTGTCATGGTTATTCCTTTCGATGAATGAAAATGCACCTTCTCGGACGCTTGGGGATGGGGCCGCACCAGCGTGGAGTCAACGACGCGGGCGGCGAAGGGAAGTGTGGAAATCGCGGGTATCGCGCGTGCTTCCAGCGCGGCCGGGCCTGTAGCGATCCTGTATCGGCATGCGGCCGCGCAGCGCGAACGCCGGGGATTTGTAGCCGGTTGGTATTCGGGTCTCGTCAGGCGCGCTTCGCTGCGGCAAAATTGCCGCCATGACTTCGCGAACGCGCCTGCTCATCGTCGACGACGATCCGTCGGTGCGTGAGATGCTGCGCGAATACCTCCAGGGCCACGGCTTCGAGGTGGCCGAGGCGGCCAGCGGCGCGCAGATGCGCGAGCAGTTCGAGCGCGAATTGCCCGATGCCGTGCTGCTGGATGTGCGGCTGCCGGGCGAGGACGGCCTGTTGCTGGCGCGCTACCTGCGCGAACACTACGACGTGGGAATCATCATGGTGACCGCATCGGGCGACCTGGTCGACCGCGTGGTGGGCCTGGAGATCGGCGCCGACGATTACATCGCCAAGCCGTTCGATCCGCGCGAGCTGCTCGCTCGCCTGAAAAGCCTGCTTCGCCGGCTGCAGGCCAGGCCGGTGGCCGAACCCGCCGCTGCGGTGGCGATCGCGCCCATCGTGACCGGCCGCAAGCGCGTGGGCCGCTGCGAGCTCGACCTGGAGGCACGGCGCCTGTTCGAGATCGAAGGCAGCGAGATCACCATCACCGCGATGGAATACGACCTGCTCAAGACCTTCCTGGCCAACCCCAACCGGGTGCTCTCGCGCGACCAGCTACTGATGCACACCCGCAACCGCGAGTGGGAGCCGTTCGACCGCTCCATCGACATCCGGATCGGCCGGCTGCGCCGCAAGATCGAACCCGATCCGGCCGGCGAGCCGCGCTGCATCCGCACCGTGCGCAACGCGGGCTACATGTTCGTGCCGGACGCGGGCTGAACATCCAGCCCCAGCAGCCGCACCGCGTTGCCCTTGAGGATGCCGGGCATCACTTCGGGCTTGAAGCCGGCCTCCTCGAAGTCCTTCATCCAGCGTTCCGGCGTGATCAGCGGGTAGTCGCTGCCGAACAGCACGCGGTCCTTCAGCAGCGTGTTGGCGTACTGCACCAGCTGCTTCGGGAAGTACTTCGGGCTCCAGCCCGACAGGTCGATCCACACGTTGGGCTTGTGCGTGGCAACGGACAGCGCCTCGTCCTGCCAGGGGAAGCTCGGGTGCGCCATCACGATCTGCATGTCGGGAAAGTCGATCGCCACGTCGTCCAGGTGCATGGGGTTGCTGTATTCGAGCCGCAGGCCGCCGCCGCAGCGCATGCCCGAGCCGATACCGCTGTGCCCGGTGTGGAAGATGGCCGGCATCTTGTGCGCGGCTATCACCTCGTAGATCGGCCAGGCCATCTTGTCGTAGGGGTGGTAGCCCTGCACCGTGGGGTGGAACTTGAAGCCCTTGACGCCGTGATCCTCGATCAGGCGCTCGGCCTCGCGCGCGCCCATCCTGCCCTTGTGCGGATCGATGCTCGCGAAGCACATCATCATGTCGCTGTTCTCCTTCGCCGCCTGCGCGATCTCCTCGTTCGGGATGCGGCGGCGCCCCAGCTGGGATTCGCTGTCCACGGTGAACATCACCAGGCCGATCTTCATCTCCCGGTAATGCGCGATGGTCTCGGCGATGGTGGGCCGCCGGTTCGAGCGGAAGTACTTGTCGGCCGCACGGTCGTACTCTTCGCCATAGTTGTCGAAAGGGTTCCAGCAGCTGACTTCCGCGTGGGTGTGGACGTCGATGGCGATGAGGTTGGCGTGGTCCATGGGTTTCGGGGGTTTTCGGGGCTTCACGCAGCCTAGGGAAAGTCCTAGGCGATGCGGCTTGAGTTGATTATGTTTTATAACAATAATCCGCCAACTCCGCAAATCCTCGATGAACCGCAAAGACCTCCGCCTTGAAATCCGCGACGACATCGCGATCGTGCGCCTCAGCCGCCCGGCCAAGCGCAACGCACTGAGCGATGAACTCATCATCGCCGTGCGCGACACTTTCGACAACCTGCCGGATACGGTGCGCGCGGCCGTGCTCGACGGCGAGGGCGACCACTTCTGCGCGGGCCTCGACCTGTCCGAGCTGCAGGACCGCAATGCCGGCCAGGGCATGCACCACTCGCGCATGTGGCATGCCGCGCTGGAGCAGGTGCAGTACGGCCCGGTGCCCGTGATCGCCGCGCTGCACGGCGCTGTCGTCGGCGGCGGGCTCGAACTGGCGAGCGCCTGCCACATCCGCGTCGCGGACGAGACCGCCTTCTATGCCCTGCCCGAAGGCTCGCGCGGCATCTTCGTGGGCGGCGGCGGCGCGGTGCGCATCCCGCGCCTCATCGGCGCCGCGCGGATGGCGGACATGATGCTCACCGGCCGTGTCTACAACGCGCAGGACGGCGAGCGGATCGGCTTCGCGCAATACCTCGTGCCGGCCGGCACCGCCTCGGAAAAGGCGCTGGAGCTGGCGCGGCGCGTGGCGCAGAACGCGCCGCTCACCAACTACGCGCTGATGCACGCGCTGCCGCGCATCGCCGAGCAGCCGGCCGACCAGGGCTTCCTGACCGAAGCGCTGATGGCCGCCATCGCCCAGAGCGACCCGGAGGCCAAGATACGCGTTCGCGCTTTCCTCGACGGCAAGGCCGCGAAGGTCAAGCGCGGCTGAGCCGCATCCCCACGCCCCCGGAAGCACGCCCGATGGAGCCAACCCCCAAGTACCGTCCGCTCACGTTCGGCGTCAAGCGCGTGACCTTGCGTGACGGCGCCCCCGGCGCGCATTATCTTCACGCCGACCAGCCGCTGCGCGACTATCCCGGGCGGCTGGCCGACCGCCTGCGCCATTGGGCCGAGGTGGCGCCCCAGCGCACCTTCATGGCCCGCCGCGTCCCGCTCGCGGACGGCACCCTGGGCGACTGGCGCCATGTCGGCTATGCCGAAGCGTGGGCCAGCGCACGCGGCATCGCCCAGGCACTGATCGACCGTGGCCTTGGCGTGGAGCGCCCGGTCGCCATCCTCAGCGAGAACGGGCTGGAACACGCCCTGCTGGCGCTCGGTTGCATGGTGGCCGGCGTGCCCTTCGTTCCGACGTCGCCGCCCTACTCGCTGATCAGCACCGATTATTCCAAGCTGCGCCATGTGCTGGCGACGACGACACCGGGGCTGGTCTTCGCCGCCGACGGCACGCGTTACGGCAAGGCGATCGCCGCAGCCGTGCCCCCCGGAACCGAAGTCGCCATCGCGAGCGGCTCCGTGCCGGGCCGCGAGACCACGCCCTTCGCCGACATCGTGGCCACGCCGGCCAGCGCCGCGGTGGACGCTGCGATGCAGGCGACCGGCCCCGACACGATCGCCAAGTTCCTGTTCACCAGCGGGTCCACCAAGCTGCCCAAGGCGGTCATCAACACCAACCGCATGTGGTGCGCCAACCAGCAGCAGATGACGCAGTCGATGCCGGTGCTGGCCGAGGAGCCGCTGGTGCTGGTGGACTGGCTGCCCTGGAACCACACGTTCGGCGGCAACCACAACTTCGGCATGGTCGTCTTCCACGGCGGCACGATGTACATCGACGACGGCAAGCCGACGCCGGCGCTGATGCACGAGACACTGCGCAACCTGCGCGAGATCGCGCCGACCGTGTACTTCAATGTGCCGACCGGCTTCGAGGCGATCGCCCTCGCGATGAAGACCGACGACGCCCTGCGCCGGAACCTGTTGTCGCGCGTGAGGATGTTCTTCTATGCGGGCGCGGCGCTGGCCCAGCCGGTGTGGGACGCGCTGCACGAGGTCCAGGAGCGGGAGATCGGCGAGCGCATCGTCATGGGCACCGGCCTGGGCATGACCGAGTCCAGCCCGTTCGCCATCTTCGTGACCAATCCCAATGTCCGCGCAGGCGACCTGGGCGTGCCCACGCCCGGCATGGAACTCAAGCTGGTGGACATGGAGGGCAAGACCGAAGTCCGCTACAAGGGCCCGAACATCACGCCCGGCTATTGGCGCGCCCCGAAGGAGACGGCCGAAGCCTTCGACGAGGAAGGCTATTTCTGCACCGGGGACGCCGTGAAGTGGATCGACGAGACCGACATCCACCTGGGCCTGAAATTCGACGGGCGCATCGCGGAAGACTTCAAGCTCGCCACCGGAACCTTCGTCAGCGTCGGCCCGTTGCGCGCGAAGATCATTGCCGCCGGCGCACCGTATATCCAGGACGCCGTGCTGACGGGCATCAACCTGAACGAAGTCGGCGCGATGGTGTTCCCCACGCCGGCCGTGCGCGCGCTCAGCGGCCTGCCCGCCGACGCGCCGCTGGCCGACGTGCTGGCCAGCCCGGGCGTGATCGCGCAGTTCCAGAAGATCGTCGACACGCTGGCGGGGACGGCGACCGGCAGCGCCACCCGCATCGCGCGGATGTGCCTGCTGTCCGAGCCGCCCACCATCGACCGCGGCGAGATCACCGACAAGGGGTCGATCAACCAGCGCGCGGTATTGATGTACCGCGCCGACACCGTCGTGGCCCTGCACGAGGGCACGCTGGCCTCCATCATCACGCCTCGCCCCACGAACTGAGGGAAACGACATGAATATCCAAGGACACGCAGCACTGGTCACCGGAGGCGCCTCCGGCCTGGGCGAGGCCACCGCGAGAGAGCTCGCCCGGCTGGGCGCCAAGGTGGCGGTGCTCGACGTCAACCTCGCGCAGGCCGAGAAGGTCGCCGCCGAGATCGGCGGCGTCGCTTGCCAGTGCGACATCACGAACACCGACAGCCTGGCCGCCGCGCTGGCGAAGGCATCGGCCGCGCACGGCCCGGCCCGCATCCTGATGAACATCGCCGGCATCGGCAGCGCCAAGCGCATGGTGCAGAAGGACGGCAGCGCCGCGCCGCTGGAAGACTTCTCGAAGGTCATCAACGTGAACCTCGTCGGCACCTACAACGCCAGCCGCCTGTTCGCCGCCGAATGCGCGAAGCTGCCGCCGCTGGAAGACGGCGAGCGCGGCGTGATGATGTTCACGGCCTCCGTGGCCGCCTTCGACGGCCAGGTCGGCCAGCAGGCCTACAGCGCGTCCAAGGGCGGCCTGGTCGGCATGACGCTGCCGATGGCGCGCGACCTCGCGCAGCACGGCATCCGTGTGTGCACCATCGCGCCCGGCCTGTTCTCGACGCCGCTGATGCGCCAGTTGCCGGAAGCCGTCCAGGCTTCGCTGGCGGCCGCCATTCCTTTCCCGCCACGCCTGGGTAAGCCCGAGGAGTTTGCCCGGCTGGCCGCCCATATAGTCACCAACACGCACCTGAACGGCGAAGTGATTCGCCTGGACGGGGCGCTGCGCATGGCGCCGCGCTGACCCTTTTCCCCCAGCACCCACCCACAGGAGACAAAGCATGAAATTCAAGAAAACGCTGGTCGCGATGGCCACCCTGCTCGCATCGGCGGCGGCCCTCGCCGACATCAACATCGGCGTGAGCCTCGCGCTGACCGGCCCCGGCTCCGGCCTGGGCATCCCGATGAACAACTACTACAAGCTCTTCCCGCAGACGATCGCCGGCGAGAAGGTCAACCTGATCATCCTCGACGACGCGAGCGACCCGGGCAAGGGCGCCCAGAACGCGCGCCGCTTCGTGACCGACGACAAGGTGGACATGATCATCGGCTCGTGCATCACGCCGGTGGCCGCCGCCATCGCCGAGATCGCCGCGGAATCGGGCACGGTGCAACTCGCCGCTTCGCCGGTCGGCTTGCCCCCGGGCAAGGACAGCTGGACGTTCCGCCTGCCGCAGTCGAACACCGTGATGGGCCACGCGATGGTGGCCCACATGGCCAAGCAGGGCGTGAAGACCGTGGGCTTCCTCGGCTACACCGACGCCTATGGCGAGCAGTGGCTCAAGGAGTTCACGCCGCTGGCCGAGAAGGCCGGCATCAAGGTGGTCGCCGTCGAACGCTTCGCGCGCTCGGATACCAGCGTCACGCCGCAAGCCTTGAAGCTCGTCAGCGCGAACCCGGACGCGATGCTGGTCGTCGCCTCCGGCAGCGGCGCGGCGATGCCCGAGATGGCCATCGTCGAGCGCGGCTACAAGGGCAAGATCTACCAGACCCATGCCGCTGCCACCCGTGACCTGATGCGCGTGGGCGGCAAGGCCGTCGAGGGCACCTTCGTCGTGTCCGGCCCGGCCGTGATCGCCGAGCAGCTGCCGGACAGCCATCCTTCCAAGAAACTGGCGATCGACTTCGTGCAGAAGTACGAGAAAGGCGTGGGCCCCGGCACGCGCAACCAGTTCGCCGGCCACGCGTATGACTCGCAGATCGTGCTCGAGAAGATCCTTCCCGGCGCGCTCAAGAAAGCCAAGCCCGGCACCAAGGAGTTCCGCGCGGCGCTGAAGGAAGGCATCGAGTCGATGGGCCGCACCATCTTCTCGCACGGCGTGATGAACTGGACGAAGGACGACCACTGGGGCTTCACCAATGAAACCGGCGTGATGCTCAAGGTCGTGAACGGCGAGTTCAAGGTCGAATAACGGCCCACCCCCGAAGCGCCTGCGGCGACGCCCCCTCGGGCTTCGCCTTTTCCCCCTCAGGGCGGCGCCACCTGCGGCCCGGCAAAGCCGGTTCCGCGTTGGCACTGATAGCGCGACCCTATGGGTCGCGGGTGCGACGAAACACAATGGATCACTGACATGGATTTGTCGATTGCCAGCATCCTGCTGCTCGATGGCGTGACCAACGGCGCGGTCTACGCGCTGCTGGGGCTGGCCACGGTGCTGGTGTTCACGGTGACGCGGGTGATCTTCATTCCGCAGGGCGAGTTCGTCGCCTACGGCGCGCTGACGCTGGCCATCCTGCAGACCGGCAAGGTGCCGGGCACGGTGTGGCTGCTGCTGATCCTGGCGAGCGTCGCCGCGTCGATGGACACGGCCGATGAATGGCGCCGCCACGGCAGCGCGGGCGCGGCGCTGACAGCAGGCCTGCGCACGCTGGCATTTCCGGTGCTGGCCGCCGCCGTCACGGCGTTCGCCGCACCGCGCCAGTTGCCGCTGGCGGTCCAGGCGTTGCTGAGCGTCGCCATCGTCACGGCGTACGGGCCGCTGGTCTATCGCGTGGCCTACCAGTCGCTGGCCGATGCCAGCTCGCTCGTGCTGCTGATCGTGTCCGTGGGCGTGCATTTCGCGATGACCGGGCTCGGGCTGCTGTTCTTCGGCGCGGAGGGCTATCGCAATCCGGCGTTCTGGGACTTGCGGCTCTCGCTCGGCCCGATCACGGTGAGCGGCCAGGCGATCATCATCGCCGTGGCCTCGGTGGCGTTGATCGCCCTGCTCTGGCAGTTCTTCGAGCGCACGCTGCGCGGCAAGGCGCTGCGCGCCACGGCCGTGAACCGGCTGGGCGCGCGGCTGATGGGCATCTCGTCGCAGTCGGCGGGGCAGTTGACCTTCGCGATGGCGGCGCTGATCGGCGCGCTGTCCGGCCTGCTGATCGGCCCCACCACCACGGTGTTCTACGACTCGGGCTTCCTGATCGGCCTGAAAGGCTTCGTCGCGGCCGTGGTGGCGGGCCTGGCCAGCTACCCCGGCGCGCTGCTCGGGGCGCTGTTCGTGGGCGTCATCGAGTCGTTCGGCTCGTTCTGGGCCAGCGCATTCAAGGAAGTGATCGTGTTCACGCTGATCCTGCCGGTGCTGCTGGTGCGCTCGCTGACAAGCGCCCATTCCGATGAGGACCACTGAAGTGGCCATCCTCGACCTTCGCAAATACGGGCTCGCCGCACTCGCGGCCGCCGTGCCCCTGGCCGCGGTGCTGCCGCTGCCCGATTTCTGGATCGGCCAGCTCAGCACCATCGGCATGTACGCCCTCACCTGCCTCGGGCTGGTGCTGCTGACGGGCATAGGCGGCCTGATCTCGTTCGGACAGGCCGCCTTCGTCGGCATCGGCGCCTACACCACCGCCTGGCTCACGGTGAACATGGGCGTGTCGCCGTGGATCACGCTGCCCGTCGGCCTGTCGATCACCGCGGTGAGCGCGCTGGTCATCGGCGTGATCACGCTGCGCATGTCGGGGCACTACCTGCCGCTTGCCACCATCGCATGGGGCCTGTCGCTGTACTACCTGATGGGCAATATCGACGCGCTCGGAAAGTACGACGGCATCCTGGGCATCCGCAGCCTCTCCCTGTTCGGCGTCGACCTCGGGCAGGGACGCGGCTTCTTCCTGCTCACCTGGGCCTTCGTCCTGGCCGCGGCCGTCGCGCTGCTGCACCTGCTCGATTCGCGCAGCGGCCGCGCGATCCGAGCCCTGCGCAGCGGCGCCCTGATGGCCGAGTCCATGGGCATCAGCACCTTCCGCTACAAGGTGACGATCTTCGTGATCGCCGCGCTGTTCGCCTGCGTCGCGGGCTGGCTGTTCGCGCACTTCCAGCGCACCGTCAACCCGTCTGCCTTCGGCCTGAAGATGGGCATCGAATACCTGTTCATGACGGTGGTGGGCGGCGTGGGGCAGGTCTGGGGCGCGCTCACGGGCGCCGCCCTCACCAAGCTGCTCGACGACCAGCTGCAGGTGCTGCTGCCGCGCCTGATCGGCACCAGCGGCAGCTACGAGGTGATCGTGTTCGGCATCGCGCTGGTGATGATGCTCAAGTACCAGCCCGACGGCCTCTGGGATTTCATCGAACGGCGGCTGCCGCGCGCGGACCGCCCCGTGAACTGGGCGCAGGCGCCCGCGTTGCCCGAGCGCACCAAGCCGCAAGCCGGTGAACTGGTGCTGGACGTGAAAGCGGTGCGCAAGGAGTTCGGCGGCCTGGTCGCCGTCAACGACATCAGCTTCCAGATCCGCGCCGGCGAGCTCGTCGGCCTGATCGGGCCCAACGGCGCGGGCAAGTCCACCACGTTCAACCTCATCACCGGCGTGCTGGCGCCCACGCGCGGCTCGGTCCTCTTTCGCGGCGAGGAGATGGCCGGACGGGCCTCGCGCGACATCGCCCGCAAGGGAATGGCGCGCACTTTCCAGCACGTGAAGATGATCCCCGACATGACGGTGCTCGAGAATGTCGCGCTCGGCGCCCATACGCGCGGGCGCAAGGGCGTGTTCAGCGCGATGGCGCGGCTGGACGGGGCCGAGGAAAAGGCGCTCTTCAAGGAAGCCCAGCGCCAGCTGGAGCGCATCGGCATGGGAGCGCACCTGCACGACCTGGCGGGCAACCTGGCGATGGGCCCGCAGCGCCTGCTCGAGATCGCACGGGCGCTGTGCGCGGACCCGGCCCTGCTGCTGCTGGACGAACCGGCCGCCGGCCTGCGCCACAAGGAGAAGAAGTCGCTGGCCGAAGTGCTGCGCCAGCTGCAGCGCGAGGGCGTCAGCATCCTGCTGGTGGAGCACGACATGGACCTGGTGATGGAGGTCTGCGACCGTCTGGTGGTGATGGAGTTCGGCACCCGCCTCATGGAAGGCACGCCGGCGCAGGTGCAGCAAAGCCCCGAGGTGCGCGCCGCGTACCTGGGCACGGAGCATTGAGATGACCACCCCCATGCTTCGCATCGACAACCTGCGCGCCGGCTACGGCCGCGCCGAGGTCCTCCACGGCGTGAGCCTGGAGGCCGCGCCGGGCGGCGTGATCACCGTGATCGGCCCCAACGGCGCGGGCAAGTCGACGCTGCTCAACACGCTGATGGGGGCGATCCCGTCGCGCGGCCTGCTGCAGTTCGACGGCCAGGACGTGGGCGCGCTGCCGCTGGAGGAGCGCGTGATGCTCGGCATGGCGCTGGTGCCGGAAAAGCGCGAGCTGTTCGGCTCCATGCCGGTCGAGGACAACCTGCTGCTCGGCGGCTACCGGCAGATGCGGCTGCGCAACCGCCTGTGGCGCCTGCGGCTGGACGACGTGTACGCGATCTTCCCTCGCCTGAAGGAGCGCAGGATGCAGCTGGCCGGTACCCTCTCGGGCGGCGAGCGGCAGATGCTCGCCGTCGGCCGTGCCCTCATGTCGCGCCCGCGCCTGCTGATGCTCGACGAGCCCAGCCTGGGCCTCGCGCCGCTGGTGGTGCGCGACATCTTCCTCACGATCGAATCGCTGCGCCAGACGGGTGTGACGATCCTGCTCGTGGAGCAGAACGCCCGCGCCGCGCTGGAAGTGGCGGACCACGGCTACGTGCTCGAGATGGGCGAGATCGCGCTGACGGG
>Ga0255338_1002714_pt1 | contig 24182 bp, 26 predicted proteins | sample MeOH1_35cm_T4_19_FD_203715 | JGI IMG/M metagenome (GOLD analysis project Ga0255338, IMG submission 203715) | Sandy soil microbial communities from University of British Columbia, Vancouver, Canada - MeOH1_35cm_T4_195 | ecosystem: Engineered > Artificial ecosystem > Sand microcosm > Unclassified ...
TGTAGCCGCCGAGCCTCTTGCCGCACGGGGAATAGACGCCTTCCTTCATCCACGCGCGCATCAGCCAGCCCACGCCGAAGGATTCCGTCTCGGCGACGACGCCGCAGTCCGGGAAAGGGCCGTTCCCCTCGACCCGCGTCAGGGATTCGAAGAGGCCGGAGGCCGCGGCGTGCGCCTCGGGGATGTCCTTGCTCCACTTCACGCACGCCTTCACCGGGAGGAGCTCCGCGGCGCGGGCGCCCGTCGACAGCACGAGCACGGCGGCGATCACGGTCCTCATGCGCGTTCTCCGATCAGGCGCAGGCGCGAGATGCCTCCGTCCGGGTACATGTTCAGGCGGACGTGCGTGACGGGCCCGTGGGGCAGTATCTCCTTGCGGAAGAAATGACGCTTATGGGCCGAGAGCTTGGCCTTCGGGAGCACGGGCGCCCAGGGGGTGAACTCGTCGGCGAGCTCGGCGCCGGTCGCGCCGGGCTTGTGCACGCCCTCGATCATGCAGGAGTCCGGGTAGTTCCCCTTGAAGAAATTGGTGTCGACCTCGATCCTGCGGATCACTCCCGGCGCCCCGAGCTTCAGGATCGTCCAATCCCAGCCCGGGCCGCGGCGGCGCTTCGTCTCCCAGCCGTCGCCCATGTTCTTCGACCGTCCGGGCATGATGAGGTTCTGGGGATGAGAGTAGTGCATGTCGCTGGCGAGCAACGGAAGTCCGCCGTTCTCGACCGCGACGAGGTCCACCAAGGCCTTCTTCGGGACCTTCGACCAGTCCGGAGAGACCTCGCCGTAGACGCGCAGGCGCGCCACGCCGCCGTCGGGGAATATGTTCAAGCGCACCTGATCGTACGGCTTATCCGCTCTCACCGGCAAGAGGTTGTCGCCGTCGCCTTTCAACTCGGTCTTCGGGAGGATCTCGGTCCACGGGCCCTTGCCGTCGCGCGCCTCGAGGCTCGCGTGAGACGGGAAGTTGCCCGTGAAGAACGAGGTGTCGATGTTGACGCCTTTGATCAGGCCTCGAAGACCGAGCTTGACGACGCACCAATCGTGGCCCGGCGTGCGCTTGCGGCGGGACTCCCAGCCGTCCATCCATTTTCCCCGCGGGGTGTACTTGTCGGCGAGCCACGCCGCCTTGGCGGGCTTGAGCAGATTCGACTTCGGCGCGAAGAACTCGTCGCTCGCCGCGACGGCCTTGCCGCCGACGCGCGCGGACGCCAGGTCGATCAGGTGGGTGAAGTCCATGTCTCGCTCCCTTTCAAGAGGGCCCGCCCCCGGCGTCCGGCCGGGAACTCGCCCTTGTCGTAGATCATCGCGCCGCGCTGATAGTGCGCGATCACCTCGCCCTGCAGGCGCAGGCCCGCGTAGGCCGTGACCTTGTGGCGGTGCAGCACGCCGCCCGGACCCACGTCGAACAGGACCGAGTCGTCGAAGACCACCAGGTCGGCGTCGCGTCCTTTTTCCAGGCGGCCTTTGCCCTTCAACCCGGCGAAATCCGCCGTGCGCTCCGCCGTCCAGCGCGCCACGTCCTCGAGCTGGAAGCCGCGGCGCTTGGCGCCCATCCACACCGCGGGCAGGGTGAACTGCAGGCCGGCGATGCCGCCCCACGCGCCCAGGAAATCCCCCGCGGAGAACTTCTTGAGCTCGGGCGCGCACGGGGAGTGGTCGGACACGACGAAGTCGATCGCGCCTCGGCCGAGCGCCCTCCACAGCAGCTCCCGGTTCTCGCTCGAGCGGATCGGCGGCGCGCACTTGAACTGGGTGGCGCCGTCGGGGATGCCGTCGTCGGCGAAGGTCAGGTAATGGGGGCAGGTCTCGACCGTGAACGGCAGGCCCTCCTCCTTGGCCTTCTCGATGTCCGGCAGCGCCTCCGCCGAGGAGAGGTGGACGATGTGCGTGCGGCAGCCCGTCCGGCGGCACAGGTCGATCATCAGGCGGATGGCCCGCACCTCCATGTCGCCGGGGCGCGAGGCGAGGTAGGAGGCGAACCTCCGCGGGTCCTCGCCCGGCGCGGAGGCCGGGTCGAGCTCGGCGTGCACGATGAGGGGCAGGCCGAGGCCCGCGATCACGGGCATCGCGGCCTCCAGGTCCGCTCGCGAGACGTTCGGGAACTCGTCGAGGCCGCTGTGCGTCAGGAAGGCCTTGAAGCCCACGACGCCGTCCGCCGCGAGCGGCCGCAGCTCCGGCAGGTTCCCCGGCACGACGCCGCCCCAGAACGCCGCGTCCACCGTCAGCTTCCCCTTGATCGCGTCGAGCTTGGCTTTGAGGGCGCGGCGGGTCGTGGTGACGGGCGAGCAGTTCAAAGGCATGTCTATGATCGTCCCCACGCCTCCGGCCGCCGCCGCGCGCGTGGCGGTGAGATACCCTTCCCATTCCGTCCGGCCTGGCTCGTTGACGTGTACGTGGGAGTCCACCAAAGAAGGGATCACCGCAAGGTCGCCAACGTCGTTGACGTTCGTGCCGTTCGGGACATCGTCGCCGTTGACGATGTCCCGGATTTTCCCGTCCTCGATCAAGATCGCTCCTTCTCGAGGTCCTTCCGGCGTGTAGATCCTCGTCCCTTTGATGGCGTGCTCGATCATTTCGCCGGCTCGTTGAGGTTCGCGAAGATCACGTCGGTGTTCACCGGCACCTCGGCCACCTTGATCCCGCGCAGGAACTCGTCCAGCCGTCCCGTCGCGGGGTTCAGGCAGGCGACCGCGTCGAGCGTCTCCGCCGTCAGCAGCACGGGATGCCCCCGCCGTCCCTCGTGCACGGGGACCGCGTCCCCGCCGGCCGCCTCCAGCGCCTTCCACACGCGCAGGTCGAACACCGGCATGTCGACGTGTATGACGAAGCCGTTCGACCGCGGCGAGGCCGCGAGCAGCGCCTGCAGCGAGCTCAGCGCCGTGCCCTCGGGATCGGCCGCGGCCCAGTTCACGCGCGGAGAGAGGGCCCGGCAGCGTTCGAGCCACTCGCCCTGGATCGCGATGTCGATGTTCTCAGGGGCGGTGACCGTCGACAGGAATCCGAGCTGGGCCTCGAGCAAGGTCTTCCCGCCGTAAGGGCCCCACGCCTTGGGGCCGCCCGCGCGCCGGCCGCGGCCCGCGGCGAGCAGGCGGACGCGGGCTCCGCTCATGCCTTGACGGCCGCCGGCTTCAGCGGCGTCCGGTAGGCCCATTTGTCGAGGAGCTCGGCGGCGACGGAGACGGCGATGGCCTTCGGGTTCTTCGACGGGATCTTGCGCCCGATCGGGCAGCGCATGCCCGCGTCCCACAGGGCCCGTCGCGGGGCCGGCAGGCGCGAGCGGAACACGCGCGCCTTGTGCATCGATCCGATCAATCCGAGATAGCCGAGAGGCTTGTCCAGAAGGACGTCGACCAACGCGAAATCGAGCTCATGATCGTTCGTCATGACGCAGGCGGCGTCGAGCGGACCATAGCCGGCCGCTCGGGCCAGCACGACGGGGTCCGCGCGGAGGATCTTCGCCTTCGGCGGGAACGCAACGGGATCGGCCCACTCCGGACGAGCGTCATAGACGACCACTTCGAGATCCAGGCCATCCAAGGTCGAGGCCAAAGCCCTCGCCACATGGCCCGCCCCGAAGATGTGCACCGCTTTCCTTCGTCCGCACGGCTCGAAGAACACCGTCGCCTTGCCGCCGCAGCACTGCCCCATCTCCCGGCACAGCGTGTATTCTTTCAGGAAGGCCTCGGGCCGGGAGGCGCCGAGCAGGCGACGCGCCTCGGCCAGGACCTCGGCCTCGAACTTGCCTCCGCCGATGGTCCCGGAGAAGCCGTCCGCCCACACCCACATCTTGGCCCCGGGCGCCTGGGGCGCCGAGCCGACGACCTTCGCGAGCGTGCACAGCACGCCCGGACGCGGCAGGTCCCCGGCGAGCTCGGAGAGAGCGAGAGGCTCCATGACCAAATTCTACTTAATTGCTAGACTGGCGATCATGCGGCCCCCGCTCCTGATCAAGAACGCCCTGCGCGTCGCCACGATGGACGACGCCGGCACGGAGCTCGCCGACGCCGACGTCCTGATCAAGGGCCGCGTCATCCTCGCGGTCGGCAAGGACTTAGAGGCGCCCGACGACGCCCAGGTCCTCGACGCGCGCGGCTGCGTGGTGATCCCGGGCATGGTGAACACGCACCACCACCTCTGCCAGACCCTCACGCGCGCGACCCCCGCCGCCCAGGACGCCAAGCTCTTCGACTGGCTCGTCTACCACTACCGGGTCTGGCGTCACCTGACGCCGGAGTACGCGGCCTTGGGCGCCCAGGTCGGCCTCGGGGAGCTCCTTCTCACCGGCTGCACGACCTCCACCGACCACACCTACCTGTATCCGAGAGGACTCACCGGGCTCGTCGACGCGCAGATCGAGGCGGCCCGCTCGCTCGGCATCCGCTTCTCCCCCACCCGCGGCTCGATGTCGGTCGGCGTGTCGAAAGGAGGGCTTCCTCCGGACGACTGCACGGAATCCGAGGAGGAGATCCTGCGCGACGGGGAGCGCCTGATCAAGGAACACCACGACAAGGGCCCCTACGGCATGATCCAGATCGGCCTGGCGCCGTGCGCCCCGTTCTCGGTCTCGACGAACCTCATGAAGGAGACGGCGGCGCAGGCGAAGAAGTGGGGCGTGCGGATGCACACGCACCTGTGCGAGACGCTCGACGAGGAGGCGTACTGCCTCGAGAAGTACAAGCTGCGCCCGATCGACTTCATCGAGTCGCTGGGCTGGATGGATTCCAACGTCTGGCTCGCGCACATGGTCCACGTGAGCGACGACGAGATCGCGCGCCTGGCCAAGGCGAAAGTCGGCGTCGCTCACTGCCCCTCCTCGAACCTCCGCCTCGGCTCGGGCGTGCCGCCCGTGCGCAAGTACCTCGACGCGGGGGTCGCCGTCGGCCTCGCCGTGGACGGCTCCGCCTCCAACGACACCTCGGACATGCTGGGCGAGGCGCGCCAGGCGATGCTCGTGCACCGCGTGAAGTCGGGCGTGGCCTCGATGCCCGCGCGCGAGGCCCTGCGCATGGCCACCCGCGGCGGCGCCGCCGTCGTGGGCCGCGACGACATCGGTCAGATCGCCGCCGGCAAGGCCGCCGACCTCGCGATCTTCGACGTGAACCGCCTCGACTACGCCGGCTCGGCCGGCGATCCCGTCGCCTCCTTGCTGTTCTGCGGCGCCGGCCACCGCACCAAGTGGACCATCGTCAACGGCCATATCGTCGTCGAGAACGGGGTCCTCAAGAACCTCGACGAGGGCGAAACGACCCGCAAGGCCAACGCGGCCTGCCTCGACCTCCTGCGCAAAGCCGGCGCCATCGCCTGAGATGAAGGAGGTCCGCGTCACGCCGGCGAAGTTCCGCCTGATGGCGGAGGCCGAGCTCGCCCGCATCCCCGAGGAGGTCCGCGCGCTCCTCGTCAACGTGACGATCGAGACCAAGGAGGAGCCCGGCGAGGAGGCCGACGACCTCGAGGACGGCGACGAGAACGACGCGACCGACCTGCTGGGCCTGTACTGCGGCCCCGAGCGCGAGGACTTCCTGTCGAACGCCGCGCACGGCGAGCTTCCCGCCAAGGTCTACCTCTACCAGTGGAACCTGGAGGACTCGGTCGGCTCCATCGAGGAGCTCCAGAAGGAGATCCGACTGACCTTGCGCCACGAGCTCGCCCATCACTTCGGCTTCGACGACGACGAGCTCGAGCGCGTCTGGCCCGAAGGCGCTTGATGGGGTCAGGCACGCAAATTCGTTGATTACTTGATCCACGAGAATTCGACGAATTTGCGTGCCTGACCCCATATTCAGCCCAGAAAGCGCCCGCCCGGGGTCCAGCCCCGGGCGGGCGGTCCTTCTTTCGAGGGCTTAGGCCTTCTTCTCGGCCGTCAGCCCCTCCCTGATCTTGCGGCGCAGCTCCTCGGCCTGGGGATCGCGCGGGGCGAGCGGCCCCACGGACGCGACTCCCATCTTCTCGGACAGCAGCACGGTCATCAGGGCTTCCATGACGTTCCCCTGCGAGCCGTCCTTGCCGCCGATGACGACCTTCGGCACGATGTCCACGCCGCTGGCCTGCAGGGCCTCGGCGAACCGGGCCATGACGGCCTGCGTCAATTGGTACTGAGGGCCTCCGTAGGCCCGGACCTGCTCCTCGATCGCCAGGGCCTGGCCGATGCCGACGCGCGCGGCCTTCTCGGCCTCGGCGTCCGCCATCAGCTTGACCTTGTCGGCCTCCGCCTCGGCGAGCGCGCGCACCTGCGCGGCCTGCTGGATGGAGCGCTGATAGTCGGCCTTGCCCTGGTTCGACTGCACGATGATCGCCAGCTCGGACTCGGTCAGCGACTGCTGCTGGCGCGCCCGGGCCTCCGTCTCGCGGAGCTTGCGCTCCTGGGCGGACGCCTTCTCCTGGCGGACGTACGTCTCCACCTGCTCCTCGGCGATCTGCCGCAGGCGCAGCTGGCTCAGGATCTCCTCGATACGGACGTCCCCGTTATTGGCCCGCGGGGTGCCGATCAACACCTCCTCGAGCTCGAGGTTGTAGTGCATGAACTTCTCCCGCATCTCCAGGCTCGCCTGCTTCTGGATCTCGGCGCGGTCCTGGATCAGCTGGATGAGCGTCCTCTGCTGCCCGATGTTCTTGAAATACGCCGAGACCATCGGATCCAGAGTCTGCTCGACCAGCTTGCGGATGTCCCCGAAGCGCTGGATCACGAACGGGGCCTTCTTGTAGTCGATGTGCACGACCACCGACAGCGGCAGCGAGGGCTCGAAGGCGTCCTTGGTGATCAAGGACACCTCGCTCAGGTTCTCGTCGAACTTGTGCGAGCCGGTCTCCGAGCGGATCCACTTCAGGATGAAGTTCGTCGTCGGAACCATGACGACCTTCCCCGCGTACGTGTTGAACGCGTACTTGCCCGCCATCAGCGGCTCGGCGCACACGCCGCGCTCGCCCTTGCGGACGAGCTCGCCGTGCTTGTAGTCGGCCCCGGACAGGTCCGCGCCGGCCTCGCCGGTGTAGGACACGACGACGCCGACCGTGCCGACCTCGACGACGGTCTTCGGCAGCTGCTCGACCGTCGCGAACAGCCGATTGATGAAGTACGTCCCCTCCACGAGCACCTGGAACTGGCGCCCGCGGCGCCCCCCGGCCGCCAGGAACTTCTCCGGCGCCTGGAAGCTGTCATGCGCCGTCTCCGGCGACGCGCCCACGACCGGGGCGATGATCTCCCCGTCGCGCAGCGCCGGCCCGTCGTGCACGGTGACGACGCCGACGCGGTCGGCCTCGCCCATCACGACGGGCGTGAAGCCCTCGCGCTCGGCGATCACCTGCGCCATGCCGACGAAGGTCTTGTCCTCCTCATGGTTCAGAGGAAGGAAGTACAGGCGATCCTCGGCGATGACGACGAACTGCGCGAGGTTGATGGCGTAGGTCCCCTCGCGCAGGACCTTGCGCTGCGGCCCGCGCTGTCCGCCCGCGCGCAGGAACGCGGCGGCGTCCTCGAAGTCGGACGCCTCCAGGTTCGAGCCGAGCGTCTGCCCCGACTCGAGCATGCGCCCGTCCCGGGCGAACACGTAGCCGAGCTTGCCCTGCGGCACGGTCACGAGAGGCTCGACGTGCACGGTGTACTGCAGCGGCATCAGCCAATGCAGGCCGCCCCGGAGCACGCCGGGCTGGAAGCCGGCCTCGCCCTCCAAGGCGATGAGGCCCTTCTCGACCGAGCCCTTGAACGTCCAGTTCTTCTCCACGATCCCGATGCGGTCGTTCGATATGTAGCGGACGCCCATCAGCAGGAACAAGGCGAAGAGCGACAGGTAGATCTTGAGGGCGAACGGCGACGTCAGTATCTCGAGGTACATCTTGGTTCTCCCGCGGCTCTCGGGCCGCACTGGAAATGAAAAAACCCATGTCCCTTGTATCGGGGCATGGGCAGTCGGACGCAACGGAAGACTTTGGCTCCGCTCTATGGTCTAGATCGGAATACCTCCCATGCCTTCGTTCGGGCGTTCGTGCCCGAGCAGCTCGGGGTGCATCGTCCCGCTGCTGTACGAGGCCTTAGGCGTCTTCGTGGTCTTGCGAATCATAAGTCCTTCGTGCGTCATGGTCAGTATACACCCGGCCGCGCTTTCGTCAAGGGTCCTTGGACCCAAGGACGGTGTCAGGCTCACCGTTATTTGCAGTATCATTGTCGTCGAGATTTTCGAATGTTCTCGGAGGATGCACGACATGACCCCGCCCACCGTTCCCGCCGCCTCGCAGGTCAAAGCCGGGCTCGAAGGCGTCGTCGCGACCGAGACCAGGCTGTCCATGGTCGACGGCCAGAACGGCGTGCTCGTCATCGGCGGCTACCCCGTCGAGGAGATCGCCGGCAAGGTCTCCATCGAGGAGCTCGCGATGCTGCTCTGGACCGGCCACCTCCCCTCGAAGGAGGAGGCGGAGGGCATCCAGAAGGACCTGGCCGCCTACCGGGCCCTGCGCCCGAAGACGCTCGAGATCATCAAGACCGCCCGCAACGCGCCGCCGATCGACGCCCTGCGCATGGCCTGCGCCACGCTCTCCCTCGACGTGTCCAACCCCAACGACATCTCGCCGGCCGGAGACCTGGCGCTGGCCAAGCGCCTGCTCGCGCGCTTCCCGACCGTGATCGCCGCGCACTCCCGCCTGCGCTCCGGCCTGGAGCCGATCGCCCCGCGCGCAGACCTGAGCCTGGCCACGAACTTCCTGTACATGACCTTCGGCACCGAGCCCGACCCGATGGCCGCGAAGGCGCTCGAGACCTACTGGGTCACCGTCTCCGACCACGGCATGAACGCCTCGACCTTCACGGCGCGCGTGATCGCCTCCACCCGTTCCGACATGGTCAGCGCGGTGACCGGCGCGGTCGGCGCCCTCAAGGGCCCGCTGCACGGCGGCGCGCCCGGCCCCGTCCTCGACATGCTCGTCGACATCAAGACCGCGGCCAAGGCCGAGGCCTGGCTGCGCAAGGAGATCGGCGAGGGCCGCCGCATCATGGGCTTCGGCCACCGCGTGTACAAGGTGCGCGACCCGCGCGCCGAGGTGCTGGCGAAGACCGCCTCGGAGATGGCCGGCGCCCACCTGCAGAACACGAAGCTCTACGACCTCGCCCGCTCGGTCGAGAAGACCGCGATCAAGGTGCTCGAGGAGCTCAAGCCCGGCCGCAACCTCAAGACGAACGTCGAGTTCTACACCGCGCTCGTCCTGCAGTCGATCGGCCTGCAGCCCGACCAGTTCGTCTCGATGTTCGCCTGCGGCCGCGCCGCCGGCTGGTGCGCGCACGTGATGGAGCAGCACGCGCAGGACCGCCTGATCCGCCCCCAGTCCCTCTACACGGGCCCGAAGGACCTCAAGGTCGCCCGCTAGTCGAGGATCCGGCGCGCGCGCAGGAAGCGCTTGCGCCAGTAGTCGCTGTGCAGGCTCTCCTGGCGCACGCCCTCGCCCGGGTTCGCCTGGTGGATGAAGATCCCGTTGTTGATGTAGATGCCGACGTGGCCGATCCTGCGCCCGCCGTTCTTGCCCGAGAAGAACACGAGGTCGGCCATGCGCAGCTCGCGCGTGGAGCCGACCTCCTCGCCCTCGATGGACATCGCCTCGGAGCTGCGCGGCAGCTTGACCTTGTTCTCGGCGAAGACCTTGCCGACGAAATCGGAGCAGTCCTTGGGCAGGGGCCGGTCCTTCTCCTCCTCCGGCAGCCAGGTCTTGGCCGTGCGCACGACCGCCTTGCACTCCGGGGTCGCGGGGGGCGGACCTGAGCGACGCTCTTTCCCCCCTCCGCAGCCGGAAGCGAAAAGAAGAGCCGGAATAAGCAGAATCGCGAGCCTCACGGCCGAAATAATACTAATTCCTAGGCCCATCGGCCCCGGGGGGCTTGGGCCCAATGAACCTGTCCCGCGGCCCGGTCCCTGTATATACTCAAACGATGATGCGAAGCGTCTTCCTCGCGGGACTTCTGGCCTTCGGCGCCGCCGCTCCGGCGTTCGCGGCCGGCGACCCGGCCGCCGTGGCCGCGGTCGAGGTCTTCCTCCGCGACGACGAGAAGGCGATGCTCGCCGCGGTGCTCGCGAACGCCGCCGCCGCGACCGAATTCAACGCCGACGTGAAGTTCGCCGCCGGCGACCCCAAGGTCATGAAGCTCGTGCTGGACAAGTGGCGCGGCCGCATCGTCTCCTTCGCCGAGGCCGACGTCCGGATCGCCACGCCCGACCTGGAGGGGACCTACAGGAACTACGGCGCGCTGATGACCCCGCAGACCCGCGCCTACATGGTGCGGCGCCTGAAGACGATGAAGGAGGCCGACCGCAACACCCTCATCGAGTACCTCGACGCGGTCGACAGCGCCCTGCGCGACAACAACGGCAAGCTGACCTGGTACACGAAGAAGGTCGTCGGCGGCATCTTCGACAAGTATCGCGAGGACCTGGGCACCTATCTGCCCCAGCCCCTGGCCAAGGACGGCAAGGCCGCGGCCCCCGCCGCCGCCCTGGCCCTGGCCGAGCGCCGCAAGGCCGCCGAGCTGGCCGCGGCGCCCCCGGCCGTCGTGGTCAAGGATCCCCCGGCGCAGGCCAAGCCCCCCGTCCGCAAGCCTCCCGTGCCCCCGAAGAAGCCCGTCGTGCCCGTCGAGGAGGTCGTGGTGTCCACCTCGAACTCCGCCCTCGACCAGGCCCGCGACGCGGCCGAGGCCGCGGAACGGGGAGGCGTCGTCTTCGACGGCGGCGGCGCGGCCGCCCCCGGGACCGGCGGCGTGGTCGCCGGCGGCGAAGGCGCCGGACGCCCCGCCCTCGAGCCGCCCTCGCGCCTGGGCGCCGCGCCGAGCCTGGTCGCCGACGTCCCCTCCCCGGTCGACCCCGATGAGGACTTCATGTCCAGCATCAAGAAGATGAAGACGGGCTCCGGCCCGCTGCAGCCGCGCCAGTACCTCCCGGGCGCGGCGGGCGCGGTGCTCGGCGGCCTGCTCGGCTTCCTCCTGGGCGGGCCGATCGGCGCGCTGATCGGCGCGGGCATCGGCGTCATCGCCGGCGACGTCATCGGCGGCAAGCTCTTCAAGTAAGGGGTATAATCTCCCCGTGACGCTCGTCGACGGCTTCGGCCGCTCCTTCCATTATCTCCGACTCTCGGTCGAGGACGCCTGCAATTTCCGCTGCCTCTACTGCCTCCCGAACGGGCACCGCAAGACCGAGGCCGAGGCGCCGCTGAGCGTCGCCGAGATCGCCCGCCTCGTCCGCGCCTTCGCCGGGCTGGGTTTCTGGAAGGTGCGCCTGACGGGCGGCGAGCCGACCGTGCGCCAGGACATCGTCGAGATCGCGCGAACGGCGGCCGGCACTCCCGGCATCCGCCGCGTCGCCCTGTCCACGAACGGCTACCGTCTCCGCGACCTGGCTCCGGACCTGAAGGACGCCGGCGTCGGCGCGGTCAATATCAGCGTGGACAGCCTCGACCCCGCGCGCTTCGCGGAGCTGACGGGCAAGGACAGCCTCGCGGAGGTGCTGGCGGGCGTGGACCGGAGCCTCGCGCTCGGCCTCGAGACGAAGATCAACGCGGTGCTGATGAAGGGGCTCAACGACGATGAATTCGGACGGTTCGTCGGCCTCGCACGGGAGCGCCCCTTGTCCGTGCGCTTCATCGAGCTGATGCCGGTGGCCGACAATATGGATTTCTTCACGGACCGCCATCTCAAGGCGGAGGCGCTCGTCTCCTGGCTCGGCGAGAACGGCTGGTCCGAGCGTCCGCGCGGCGAGGGCGACGGGCCGGCGCGTGAGTTCCTCAAGGACGGGTACCGGGGCTCGGTGGGGGTCATCGCGCCTTACGCGAAGGACTTCTGTGGGACCTGCAACCGCTTGAGGGTCACGAGCCGGGGGAAGCTGCGCCTCTGCCTGTTCTCGGAGGCCGACCATTCCCTTCGGCCTTTCCTCCAGGACGAAGCTCAAGCCGGGGAGCTGAAGGAACGGGTCAAGACTTTGTTGGGACTGAAGGAAGTTTCGCATTATCTTCCGGACGGGAAGATCGGCAATACGAAACACTTCGCGATGATGGGGGGCTGATGGCGGTGAATATGGCTGACGTCTCGGCCAAAAAAATCACCGAACGCCGCGCAGCGGCGTTCGGAACTATATTGATGGGCCGTCGCGCCTTCACGCTGCTGAAGTCGGGGCGTCTCCCGAAGGGCGACGCGATCAGCCTCGCCCAGGCGGCCGGTGTAATGGCCGCCAAACGAACGCCCGATCTTTTGCCGTTGTGCCACCCGATCGCGCTCGACTCCGTTGACGTTGAAATAACCTTGGACGCATCGTTACCAGGGGCGCACGTCCGGTGCACCGCCGCGGTAGCGGCGAAGACCGGGGTGGAGATGGAAGCGCTCACCGGAGCGTCGGTCGCGCTTTTGTGCCTTTACGATCTGTTGAAGCCCGTCGATCCGGTCCTCGAGATCGTTGCCGTTCGATTGGATTATAAATCAGGTGGTAAGAAGGGGTTTTGGACGCATCCCAAATCCGTTAAAACGCCGCCGAAGGCGGCGAAGGCCGTGAAGCTCGGAAACGCGGCCGTGATCACGGTGAGCGACCGTGCCTTTAAAAAAATATACCGCGACGAATCGGGACCGGCTTTGGCCTCCGGCCTTGAACGGATCGGGTTCTCGGTTAAAAAGCGCATTATAAGCCCCGACGACCAACGGACGATAGAGACTCATATTCGCCGCGCTTCGCGCGGCGTTGATGTGGTCATACTGACCGGGGGTACCGGCCTTTCGTCCCGGGACGTGACCCCTGAAGCGGTGATGGCGGTCTGCGACCGCCTGATCCCCGGCATTGGAGAATCATTACGCGCGTCGGGCGGGCCCGTCACCTCGGCCTTGTCTCGATCGGTCGCCGGGCAACTGGGGAAGTGCGTGATCGTCGCGCTGCCCGGAAGCGGGGGCGGAGTGCGCGACGGTTTATGCGTATTAGGAGATTTACTACCCCACGCGATCCACATCGCGCGCGACGGCAAGCACTGACATGATCCCTTACGCCGAGGCCCGCCGGCTCTTATCCGAATCGGCCTTGGCGCGTCCCGCGCTTCCGACCGTGACCGTTCCCCTGAACGAAGCCCTCGGCCGCGTGTCGGCGTCCGAGTTGTTCGGCCATGAGCCGATACCCCCCTTCGACAACTCGTCCATGGACGGCTACGCCTTGGCCCACAAGAGGACTTTCGGCGCCTCCGGCGCCCCATTGACGTTGCCGGTCTTGGGCACGATCCTCGCGGGTGACCCGCCCCGACGCGAGGCCGAACCCGGCGTATGGCGCATCATGACAGGAGCCCCCATCCCCGCCGGCTGCGACGCCGTTATTCCCGTGGAACAGACGCGCGAGCTCGACGGCGGCCGCGCCGTGGAGATCCTCCACACCCCGAACGAGGGCGATTTCATCCGCCGCGCCGGACACGATTTCGGCGCGGGCGCGCAGGTGTGCCCCGCCGGGACGCGCCTCACGCCGCGGCACCTCATGGCGCTGGCCGCCGTCGGCCTCGCCGAGGTCCCGGTCCGCCGCAAGCCCCGCGTGGCGCTGCTCTCCACGGGCGCGGAGCTCGTGCCCGCCGGCAAGCCCCTCTCCCCCGGGAAGATCCGGGACGCCTCGTCGGCCTACCTCGCCGCCGAGTGCGCGCGCCTCGGCTGCGATTTCGAGTTCCACGGCCTCATCGCCGACGACCCCGCCGTGTTCTCCGCGCGCATGGACTTCATCCTCGCGGAAGGGTATGACGTGGTCCTGACCACCGGCGCGGTCTCCATGGGGGAAAAGGACTTCATCCCCGCTTCGCTCAAAGATATGGGCGCAAAAACGGTGTTCCACAAGGTCGCGATCAAACCCGGCCGTCCCATCCTTTTCGCCGAATTCCCCAAGAGCTCTTTCGTCTTCGGTCTGCCCGGCAATCCCGTTTCCTCGGTGGTCGGCATGAGATTTTTCGTGACGCCGGTCCTCCGTGACCTGCTGGGCCAGCCCGAAGAGTCCCCCATCCGTTGCCGTTTGAAGAATCCGGCCGATAAGCCTGAAGGTCTCCGTTGCTTCTATAAAGCCAGGCGTCACGAGCTGGGCTCGGTCGAGATCCTTCCCGCTCAAGCGTCCTTCCAGATCCATTCGTTGTTGTCGGCGGATTCGTGGGCCGTCCTCCCCGAGGAAGGCGACCGCATGAAGGCCGGCGCCGAGGTCGACGTCTATGAAGCGTAAGATCGAGCTGTACGGCCGCCTGCGCGACGCCGGCTTCGGCTCCGTCGTCCTGCTCGAGCTGCCGAAGGCGGCCACCGGCCGCCAGGCGATGTCCGCGCTCAAGTCGGCGTTCGGCGCGAAGGCCGCGCTGCTCGCCGGCTGCGCGCTGGCCACCGGCGACGAGGTCCTCTCCCCCTCCGACGCGCTCCCCGACGGCCGCCTGGCCGTCCTACCCCCCGTATGCGGAGGATGACCTCCGTGACGGCCTCGCGCCTGGACCCCGCGGCCCTGTGCCGCGCGGTGTCCTCGCCCAAGCACGGCGCCGTCGCGTCCTTCGTGGGCACGGTCCGCGCCGTCCACGCCGGCCGCCGCGTGAAGGCCGTCAGCTACGACTGCTTCGTGCCGCTCGCCGAGAAGGAGCTGGCCCGCATCGCCGCGGCCGCCGAGAGGCGCTGGCCCGTCCGCGTCGCCGTCGCGCACCGCACCGGCCGCCTCGCGGTCGGGACGGCGAGCGTGGCCATCGCCGCCGGCTCCGGGCACCGGGCCGAGGCGTTCGAGGCCTGCCGCTTCGTCATCGAGGAGATCAAGCGCCGCGTCCCCGTCTGGAAGAAGGAGCATTACCTCAAGGGCGACGGGCGCTGGCTCGCCGGCTGCGCGCTGCACCGGAGGCGCGCGTGAACAACTTCGACCGGATCCGCCTCGGCGTCTCGCTGGGCGCTTTCCTCGCCTGCGCCGCGGCCGAGCGCCTCCTCCCGCGCCGCGTCCGCACGGCGCCGACCGCCCCCCGCTGGGCGTCGAACCTGAGCCTGGCGGTGCTCGGCGCGGCCGCCGTGCGCCTGCTCCTGCCCGTCACCGTCGTCGAGGCCGCCTACAGCGCCGAAGCCGCGCGGTTCGGCCTCCTGAACCAGTGGCCCATCTATTTCCCGCTCAAGTTCGTCCTGTCCCTGCTCCTGCTCGACCTGCTGATCTATCTCCAGCACCGCCTGTTCCATCGGTCGCCCGCGCTGTGGCGCCTGCACGCGGTGCACCACACCGACCTAGACCTCGACGCGAGCTCCGGCGTGCGCTTCCATCCCGCGGAGATCCTGATCTCGGCCGGGATCAAGATCGCCGGGGCGACCTTGCTCGGCGCGCACTTCCTCGCGGTCGTCGCCTTCGAGGTCATCCTCAACGCGACCGCCCTGTTCAACCACGCGAACATCCGCCTCGGCCCGCTGGACGCGCTCCTGCGCCTGGTCGTGGTGACGCCGGACATGCACCGCGTCCATCACAGCCCGAGCCGGGAGGAGACCGATTCGAACTTCGGCTTCAACGTCCCGTGGTGGGACCGCCTGTTCGGGACCTACCGCGCCCAGCCGCGCGAGCCGCACGAGACGATGGCCCTGGGCCTGGACGGCGCGCGCGACCCCGGCGCGCTCGACCTGTTCGCGCTCCTCGGCCGGCCGTTCAAGAGGGCCGCGTGAAGATCCGCTGCGACCTCACGTTCAACGGGGAGACCCGCAAGCCCTACCTCGTCTCCGGCCCCAGCGAGCCCGACGACCACCTCGCCCACCGCATCGCGGCCTTCATCCTGTTCTGGAACGAGAACGCGATGGTGGACGCCACGACGAACACGCCCGCGCTCGCCAACTTCGAGTTCCTCCCCGACCTGCTCGCCGTGAACGACGCCGGCGAGGCCACGCTGTGGATCGAGTGCGGCACCGTCACGATGAACAAGCTCACCAAGGTCACCCGGCGCATGCCCCGGGCCCGCATCGTGATCATGAAGGAGAACGAGCGCTCGGCGCAGGACCTGCGCCGGGACCTGGACGGACAGTTCGACCGCCCGGAGCGCGTGGAGATCCTCGCCTGGCCCGGGAATTCCTACAAGGAGTGGGCCAAGACGGTCGGCGACTCCATCGAGGCCTACGGCGAGGCCGACGGGCGGACCATCAACGCCGTCGTCAACGAACAACTGGTGGTCGTCGAGTTCAAAGTTTACTAACCTCATCGGCCGGCTTTCGCCGACCATGAAGATCCGAGCCAACCACCTGATCCTCGCCTTCGCCGCCTGCGCGGGCGTCTTCCTCGGCTTCGCCGTCTACACCTTCGTCTACGCGCGGGGCTACTCCTACCTGACCGACGACCCCCGCGCCTGCGCCAACTGCCACGTCATGAACGAGCAGTACGCCGGCTGGGTCAAGGCCCCGCACCGGAACGTCGCGGTGTGCAACGACTGCCACACCCCCCACGATCTCATCGGGAAGTACGCGATCAAGGGCAAGAACGGGTTCTGGCACTCGTATTACTTCACCACCCAGACCTTCAAGGAGCCGATCGAGATCACCCGCACCGACCGCGCCATCGCGCTCGACAACTGCCGCCGCTGCCACGCCCCGATCGTGGACGCGATCGACGGGCCGCACCGCAACACCAAGAGGCTGGACTGCCTGCGCTGCCATCAGGGCGTGGGCCACTGAGGAATCGACATGGAAAAGCACATCAAGACCTATAAGACCCTGACGGCCGGCGTCGTCGTCGCCGCCGTCGCCTCGATCGCCGCCCTGGCCCTGCTCGTCAACATCTTCGAGCGCAAGCAGGAGGCCAAGAACCCGTACTTCCGCGTCGTCGCGCTCGACGAGACCGTCGAGGACCCCGCGGTCTGGGGCAAGGACTTCCCGCTCCAGTACGACGCCTACAAGCGCACCGTGGACATGAAGCGCACGCGCTTCGGCGGCTCGGAGGCCGTGCCGCGCACGCCGACCGACGTCGACCCGCGCTCGATCGTCGCGCAGTCCCGCATCGAGGAGGACCCGCGCCTGAAGACGATGTGGGCCGGCTACGCCTTCTCCAAGGACTTCCGCGAGGAGCGCGGCCACGCCTTCATGCTCGAGGACCAGACCTTCACCGAACGCCAGCGCGTGGTGCAGCAGCCGGGGACGTGCATGCACTGCCACGCCTCCATCGTCATCCCGTACAGGAAGCTCGGCGACGGCGACCTGATCAAGGGCTTCGAGAAGATGAACCAGATGACCTATCAGGAGGCGCGCAAGCTCGTCGCGCACCCCGTCGCCTGCATCGACTGCCACGACCCCAAGACGATGGAGCTGCGCGTCACCCGCCCCGGCTTCCTCGAGGGCATCCGGAACCTCAAGGCCTCCGAGGGGATCAAGGACTACGACCCGAACAAGACCGCCACCCGCCAGGAGATGCGCTCCTTCGTCTGCGGCCAGTGCCACGTCGAGTACTACTTCAAGGGCAAGGAGAAGCGCCTCGTCTACCCGTGGCACAACGGCCTGAAGATCGAGAACATCCTCGCCTACTACGACAAGGAGGGCTACAAGGACTGGACGCACAAGATCTCGAGCGCGCCCGTGCTGAAGGCCCAGCACCCCGAGTTCGAGCTGTGGAGCCAGGGCATCCACGCCCGCTCGGGCGTCGCCTGCGCCGACTGCCACATGCCGTACACGCGCGTCGGCGCCCAGAAGATCAGCGACCACCACGTGCGCAGCCCCATGCTCAACATCAACCGCGCCTGCCAGACCTGCCATCACATGCCCGAGGCCGAGCTCAAGGCCCGCGTGGAGAATATTCAAGATCGGACCTTCAAGATGCGCAACAGCGCCATGGACGCGGTCGTCGACCTCATCGCCGACATCGCCGCCGCGCAGAAGGCCGGCAAGCCCGAGGCGGTGCTGAACCGCGCCCGCGCCCACCAGCGCGTCGCGCAGTTCAAGCTCGACTTCATCGAGGCGGAGAACTCGACGGGCTTCCACGCCCCGCAGGAGGCCGCCCGCATCCTCGCCGAGTCCGTCGGCGAGGCGCGCCTCGGCCAGGTCGTCCTGCGCGACCCGTCCTACAAGCCGACCGTCACCAAGCTCGAGAAATGATCTTATTCTCGTTCTCGCATCGAGGTATTCCCGTCAGCGGCGGGAATATCGTTCCTTTGCCCTGGCCGCCTTCACTGACCGAGGGGCCATAGGAACGGAACGCTGTGAAGGGCGCTCCTTTCTGAAGTAGAATCAGCCATGGATCTCCCCGCTCTCGCTCTGGCCTTCGGCACCGCCTGGACCCCCGTCGCCGTCACCGCGCCCAAGGGCGTGCCCGTCGGTCCCGCGTCCACGGTCCGCTCCGCTCCCGCCGTCTACGACGCCCTGGGAGCGGCCCGCTCGTGGAACGAGGCGCTGGCCGACCTGGCGACGGCGAGGGTCGTCGCGGTGGGCGAGTCCCACGACGACGCCGGCCATCACCTGATCCAGGCCGAGGTTTTGGCCGCCCTCGCCGCGCGCAACCCGCGCGTGGCGGTCGCCTTCGAGATGGTGGGCTTCGAGGATCAGGCCGTGCTCGACTCCTTCATGTCCGGCGCCCTCTCCGAGGCGGGCTTCGCCGTCTGGTGGAAGAAGAACTGGGGCTACGACTTCGCCCTGTACAAGCCGATCTTCGACGCCGCCAAGGCCGCGGGAGTCCCCGCCTACGGCCTCAACGCGCCGATCGCTTTGGTCAAGGCCGTCTCGAGGGGAGGCCTCTCCTCTTTGTCCCCGGCCGACCGCGCGCGCCTGCCGTTCAGGATCGAGCAGAGCGCCGACGCCCGCTACCGCGCCTACGTCGAAGAGAGCGTCTCCGGCCACGGCCCGCTGACCCCCGACCAGCTCAAGAACCGCCTCGAGGCGATGGCCGTCTGGAACGAGACGATGGGAGAGAAGGCCGCCGCGATCGCCGCCGAAGGCCGCACTGTGCTCGTCGTGGCCGGGGCCGGCCATGTGATCTTCAAGGCGGGCGTCCTCGAGAGCGCGTCCCGCCGCGGCGCGGGCCCGGTGAAGTCCCTCCTCCCGCAGCCCGCCGCCCCCCAGGCCGACGAGCTCCCGCTCGCGGATTGGTTCCGGATATCTCGATAAACGGATAGGCCCATTGCCGAGCCGGGCGTTCCCCATTTGGGCCGGGGCATGAGGCTTCCGGTGGGCTACACTCAATCAATGACCCGTGCCAAAGCCGTTTTGGCGTGTGTTTTCCTGTCCTTATCGCCGTTCTGCTCGGCGACGGTCCTCTCCATACCCGCCTCGCCCGTCCCGTCCCTCACCGTTCCTTCCATCCTGAATTCCGGTCTCCCGGCGAGCCCCCTGTCTTCGCCGTTCCGATCCGTTCCGCTGCCGCTGTCCCCGTCGCTGTCCTTATCGCCGTCGCTCGGTCCGTCGCCGTCGCCGCTGCCCGCCGCGCTGATCCCCGTCCGAGCCCTCGCCGTCGCCGCCGCCGCCCCGGACCTCCCCGACCTCCCCGAGCCCCTCCACGCCGCCCGCTCCCTCAACGCCTTCTGGGACGGCCTGCGGATCCCCGAGCTCGACCTCGGCCTCGACGCGCCCCCCTCCTTCTCCGTTCCTCTCGCGGGCCTCGACGACGCCCCGGCGCCCGAGCGCCTCGCCCCGTGGCTCGAGACCGGCGACGACAGGGTGGCCGCCGCCCTCGACCGCGCGGTGGCCCTGGCCCGCGTCACGCGCGCCGGGCGCCGCGCGCTGGACCGGGCGGAGAAGACCCTCGCCGCCGAGGGACGCACCCTCCCCATCCTCGTCCTCGACCTGGGCCGCAACTACGGCGAGTACGACTACCTCGCCAGGAACATGCGCCTGCACAAGGCCCTGTTCCAGAAAGGCCGCGAGGCCGAGCTCGCCGGCACCATCGTCCACGAGCTGACCCACGTCGCCCAGCACGGCCAGGGCGTGCCGTCCAACGCCCTCGAGATGGAGATCGAGGCCCACCTGCAGGACCTCGACATGATGGCCGAGCTCGGCCTGAAGCCCCCCAAGGGCACCTTCGCGCGCCAGGCGCTCGAGCTCCTGGCCCAGGGCCCGGAGAAGTTCATCGCGCTGATCCAGGCCGCCGTCCCGGGCTCGATCTTCCTCGGCGGCTCGTCGCTCGAGGACGCCATCGACCAGCTCGAGGACGACCTGGCCGAGCAGGTCAAGCGCTCCAAGCGCTCGAAGACCGCCGCCGCGCTCATCCCCGTCATCGAGCGCGACCTCGCGCGCCTGCGCTCGGCCGAGGGCGCGGCGTCCTACGCGGCCTTCTCCAAGCGCGTGCTCGCGCTGCTCAAGCGCCGCGCCGCCGAAGCCCGGTGAAGGCGAAGGCCGAGGCGCTCGTCGCGCGCGGGGCCGCGCGCTTCAACGCCGGCCGCCCGCGCGAGGCCCTGGAGGATTTCCGCGCCGCCGTCCGCCTCGGCGCCGACCGCGCCGACGCCCGCTGCTTCGCCGCCCACGCCCATCTCGCCCTCGGCGAGGTCCCCGAGGCGATCGCCTCCTTCGAGGCCGCGATCCGCCTCGAGCCCGCCTCGCCGTCCGCCTCCCTCGACCTGGCCGGGCTCCTCCACCGTCAGGGCCGCCTGCTCGACGCCGCCAAGGTCCTGCGCTCCTTCCTCAAGCGCGTCCCCGGCCACGAGCCCGCCCGGCGCCTCCTCGCCGGGCTCAAGACCGGAGGCGGCGCCGCCGCCAGGTCCTTCGTCGAGCTCGCCGTCCCCGGCGGGCCGCTTCGCGTCCCCCGCCTGGGCAACCTCCCGATCGAGGTCATCGCTTTGCTCGCCGGGGTCAAGCCGGTCATCCACTGCTGGGCGAGCGAGGCCGACCTTCCCGCCTTCGACGAGCTGTGCGCCCGCCTCCGGCTGAAAAAGCTCGTCATCCCGGGCGAGCGTCTCGGCGTGCTCATCGGACGCGACGCCGCGGCGCTGAAGAGGACCGCGCGGCTGTGGGGCGGCGAGTACCTCAACCCGGGCCGCAGCCTCGGCTACCCGGCGTGCTGCACCCGCTGGTACTACTCCCACGTCGTCGACAAGAAGGACGACGACCTGGTGCGCTCCATCCTGCGCCACACGCGGGACAAGAAGGCCCTGCCGTTCGCGCTCAACGACGTCTTCTACTTCTACTCGCGCGTCCCCTCGGTGCAGTCCGGCGCGCGCCGCCAGAAGCTGTTCGCCAAGAACCCCGGCCTCGACCTGGACCTGCTCAACTTGATCCCCTGGCACCCGTGCTCCTACCGCTGCGCCCCGAGCCTCAAGAAAGCCGCCGCCATCTGGAGGACGGCCCGCAAGGTCGCCCCGGACCTGGCCTACGCCCTGCGCGCCTGCCTCGCGCGCCCCGTCGTGTTCTGGGACTGGAGCCGCTTCGCCGTGCTCGCCCGGGAGAAGTCCGGCGCCGAGGGCGTCGCTTATTCCGCCGTCGAGCCGCCGTTCTCCCTGCTCGAGGCGCGCCTGGTCTCCCGTCTGGGCAAAGGCGACCGCCTCGTGTCCACTCCCGCCGGCCTCGAGCTCTGGAAAGGCCCGCGCCGCCTGGGGCTCCTCGGCGGGAAGCCCGCGCCGGTCCTCCTCGACTTCGTTCCATAAGGGCCGCCGCCGAAGTTATCCCCGTTTTCCACAGGCAAGGGATCAAAAACTGTTGTCAACAACAGTTTTTGCGCGGCGGGGGACGACGCGATCAGACCGGCTGGTCCCGTTTCGCCTTGAGCACCAGCCACAGCGCCCGCTCGGGCCCGTCGAGGACGGCGGGCTTGCCGTCGTAGCCGTACACGGCCTCGACGCGCAGCGGAGACTTCTCGATCAGCGAGGCGAGCTCGGAGGCGCTGTAGGAGCGCAGGTCGTAGGAGGACTCGAGCACCGTCTCCTTCTTCCCCTTCGGCGTGGTGACGAAGTTGATGATGCGCTCCCGCCGCGTCCCGGGCTCGGCCGGGATGCTCATCACGACGTGCTTCGCGGTGCGCCCGCCCTGGCGGCACTCCCACACCTCCTCGTCCGGCTCGTCCTGCCCGTAGATGGACAGGTCCAGCCCGAGGATGAAGATGCCGCCCGGCTCGAGCGCCCCGGCCATCAGCTTCAGGTGCGCCAGCGCGTCCTTCTCCGTCATCAGGTGGCGGAAGGTCGAGAGCACGTTGAGGATGAGGCCGAAGCGGCCCTTGGGCCGGTAGGAGGTCATCTCCCCGCGCGCGAGCCTGACCCGCTTGCCCCAGCCCGCCAGCCGCTTGCGCGTGAAGGCGAGCATGCCCGGCGCCAGGTCGTAGCCCTCCACCTTCCAGCCGCGGCGCAGCAGGCCCGCGAGGTAGCGCCCCGTGCCGCACGCGGGCTCCAGAGCGGTCTTGACGCCGCAGCCGTGCACCTCCGCCAGGTGCGTCAGCAGCCAGACCTCGTCGTCGGTGCCCTCGGCGTGGACCAGGTCGTACAGCGCCGGATCGGCGTAGATCGAGGGGAGACGGCTCACGAGGCCGCGTGGCCGGAGGTCACGCGCCGCGACGGGCCGGTGAGCACCGCGCCCTCGAGCCGCAGGCTCTCGAGCAGGTCGAGGATCACCGCCTCCTGCGCGTCCATGAAGGCGTTGTAGTCCTGGCCGCCGACGTAGAACACCAGCTCGAACTCGAGCGACCCCTCGCGCACGCCGCTGAGGTGCGCGCGCTCGAAGCGCGCGCCCTTCGCCTTCGCCACCGCCGCGCGCGCGTGGCCCGACACCTTGCGCAGCAAAGACGGCGCCGTGTCGGCGGGCAGCTGGAAGACGACCAAGGAGCGCCGCTCGGTGAGCTGCTGGAAGTTCTGGATGCGGGAGCTGGTCAGCGCCGAGTTCGGGAACACGAGCAACTCCCCGCTCAGGGAGCGCACCCGGGTCGTCTTCACCCCGATGAGCTCGACCGTGCCGACGGCGTCGCCGACCTTGATCGCGTCGCCGACGACGAACGGCTTGTCCAGGTAGATCGCGACCGCCGAGAACAGGTCGCCGAGCACGGCCTGCGCGGCCAGCGCCACCGCGATGCCCGAGATGCCGAGGCCGGCGATCATCGAGGTCACGTTGAAGCCGAGGTTGCTCAGCACGAACAGGAACGCCCCGAGCCAGATGACGCCCTGCGCCGCCAAGGTCACGGTCTGCGCCGTCCCGCGGTTGGCCTCGCTGCCGGCGTCGGCCAGGATCATCTTCTCCACGCCGTAGCCGACGGCCGCCTGCAGCATCGTCACGAGCCGGTAGGCGACGATGATGACCACGGCGACATGAAGGGCGCGGTCGAACTTGGCGTGCACCTCGAGCGGGCGCAGCGCGAAGTAGAAGGCGATCAGGTAGCACTCCGGCACCCGGACCTTCTCGAGCATGCCCACGGCCATGTCGTCGAGGTCGGTCGCCGTCAGCTTCGCCAGCGCGCGCAGCCGGTCGATCAGCACCCGCCGCCCGATCAGGAACCCCGCGAGCACGGCGACGAAGGTCGCGGCCGCGAGCATGTACTCGGTCACCGAGTTGCCGAGGTAGTCCTGACGGAGGAATTCGAATTGGGGCATAGCCTATTATGCCCGATTACGCCTTGGCTCGGGCGACCCCGGACCGCCGGCGAAGCACGCGCGCCGCGCTCTTTTTCAGAAGGCCCGAGTCGATGAGCCCGGGAATATGGACTTCGCGCTCGAAGCGCTCCTCCAACGGGCGGAGCTTCTCCATGGTCTTCTCATAGCGCGCCCATGCCTTGTCCGCGCCCAGCCGCAGCTCCGCCCCCGTCAAGGAACGATCGTTGTAGAGCGCCAGCAGGTCCTCGTGGTGGCCGTCATTCGCGTCCTGGCGAACCTTATGCATCTTCCGCAACAGGGGATCCGCGTACATCTCCGCCCTGACGGCCTTGGGGCGCGTCATGTCGATCAGCTTTTTCAGATTTTCTCGTTCCATGAAATACCTCTCATGCAGATTCGAAATTCAGCGGCCGACATTGTACTCCCGTCCCACATTTCGAAACAAGACCCAGAGGTGCCCGAACCTCGAGCTATCCTCAAGGATAGTCCACGCTCGAAAAGGCCCCCCGCCATCTTGGGTACAACGACCTATTGAGCGCGGCCAACAACCGCTGATGACCGCGCGCATAGGAGCCTCCGTCGCCTTCCCGCTACAATAGCTCCATGATGACCCTCGTTTCCCTCGACGGTTCGCGCCGCAAGATCGTGGCCCAGGCGATCGCCTCGGTGATCTCCCCCGCGCAGATGACCATGGCCCACCAGCTCATGGCCGCCGAGAAGCCCGGCCGCCCCGCCCCCCAGCCCGAGGAAGTCCT
>Ga0255338_1002715_pt1 | contig 24172 bp, 20 predicted proteins | sample MeOH1_35cm_T4_19_FD_203715 | JGI IMG/M metagenome (GOLD analysis project Ga0255338, IMG submission 203715) | Sandy soil microbial communities from University of British Columbia, Vancouver, Canada - MeOH1_35cm_T4_195 | ecosystem: Engineered > Artificial ecosystem > Sand microcosm > Unclassified ...
TGCGCGAAGGAGTGCGCTTCAAAGACGGGAAGATTGTGCCGTCGGCAGGCACAGAGTTGCCGAACGCAGACGTGGAAGGGCCGTCCGCTTGTGCGACCTGATCCACAACATTTGACAATAGCTCTGCTCTCGGTGCGATAGGCGATGTTGCCTAATAAACACAGCATCGTTTGCTTGTGCCACCTGGGAACCTACACCCAGCGCCAGTTAGACGCCGCTCGTTAACAGATGCACGGGGATAGCCGTTGCGTTGAGCGTGATCGCCTGACGTTCCGGGAGCGGGCTCACCGGTCGTGGTTGAAGGGGAGATATCGCCCGGCGATCTCCAGTAGCTTGGCAATATCCACCGGCTTCTGGAGCGTAGCTGCGACTTCCAGATACTCGCCGGCTGCTCCCGGATCCACCCGGCCCGACAGAGCCACGGCGGGAATATCGCGGAGACCGGGGTCCTTCCGCTGCTCGTGCCGGAAGACCCAACCGTTCATCCCCGGCATCATCAGTTCGAAGAAGATCAGGCCCGGCTTCGGCTCTTGTTGGAGCAGCGCAAGCGCCTCACTCCCGCCCCCTGCCGTCAGCACCACGTAGCCTTCCTTCCGCAGCACTTCCGCCAACGACTCGCGCTCGGCAGCCACGTCGTCGACCACCAGGATCGTCCCTCGCCCTGCCCTGGCTTGCCGTTGATCGAGCAGCCGCCGGACGCGCTCTGCCAGGTCCCTCATCCCGAAAGGCTTCTGCAGGAGTTCGACTTCTTGGGTCAGCACTCCATGCCGCAGCACGGCATCGTCCGTGTAGCCACTGACAAAGAGAACCGCGGTTTCGGGACGACGGGCCAGTACCGCTTCGGCCAGCGCGGGCCCGCTCATCCGCGGCATTACCACGTCGGTGAGCAGCAGGTGGATCATCTCTTCGTATTCGTCCACGATACGAAGCGCATCGTCCCCCTGGAGGGCTTCCAGTACGATGTAGCCGGAGCGGCGGAGCATGTCCACCATGAACGCCCGCACCATCGGTTCGTCTTCCACCACCAGGAGGGTCTCAGTCCCACTCGGTAGGACGGGAGCGAGGAACTGGTCACCAACCGTTGCCGGAGCGTCCACGCGGGGCAGGTAGACCGCGAAGGTGGTGCCCTGACCGGGAGCCGTCTCAACCTGCAGGAAGCCGCCGCTCTGGCGAACGATCCCGTAAACGGTGGAGAGTCCCAGGCCGGTCCCCTTCCCGATCCCTTTGGTCGTAAAGAAGGGCTCGAAGATGTGCGGGAGCGCTTCGGGACTGATGCCCGTCCCGGTATCCTTTACGGAAAGCCGCACATAAGGGCCGGGCTTGGCCTCCGAAGGAAGGGCTGCAAGGGAAAGGTCGTCAAGCAAGACATTCCGAGTGCTGAGGGTGAGCGTCCCGCCCGTTGGCATGGCGTCGCGCGCGTTTACCGTGAGGTTGACGAGCAACTGTCCGAGCTGGCCCGGGTCCGCTTTCACCCACACCGGCTCCGGATCCCCAAGCGTCACCAACTCGAGGTCCTCCCCAATCAGCCGGCGGAGCATCTTGTCGAGACCCAGCACCACCTGGTTCAGGTCCAGGACCTTCGGTTCCAGAATCTGCCTGCGGCTGAAGGCGAGGAGCTGTCGGGTTAAACCGGCGGCCCGCTCTCCGGCCTTCCCGACTTCTTCCACGTAGCGCCGGAGCGAGTTTCCGGGTGGAAGACTGAGAAGCAACAGCTCGGAGTAGCCGTTGATCACCGCGAGCATGTTGTTGAAGTCGTGCGCGATGCCGCCCGCCAGCTGTCCGATACCCTCCATCTTCTGCGCCTGCCGCAGCTGCTCTTCCAGCTGGCGCCGATCCGTCACATCCGTGATGACTCCAACAAAATGTGTGGTCCGGCCCGCTTGGTCGCGGACCGGGGAGACGGAAAGCTCATTCCAGAACGGGGTCCCATCCTTGCGGAAGTTGAGCAGTTCCACCGTGCATGGCTGGTCAGCCTCGATCGCGGCGCGTATCCGCGCGACCGCTTCCGGGTCGGTGTTTCCGCCCTGGAGGAACCGGCAGTTGCGCCCCAGGACTTCCGTCGACGCGTAGCCTGTCAGCCGCTCGAACCCGGGGCTGGCGTAGACGATCGGGTTGTCCGGCTGGCTGGGATCGGTGATGAGGATGCCCTGCGTCACGGCGCGGATGGCGCGGTCCCGCAGGTGGAGCGCCCCTTCGGCTCGCTTGCGATCGGTCACATCCCAGGCCATCCCGCCGATCCGCCGTTCTCCGGGCTCGCCCAGAGGAAACTTCAGCACCAACCAGTGACGCGTTTCGCCGCCGCCCGGGAGCAGCCCCGCTTCTTCAATTTGCAGGGGTTTGCCCTCGGCTAAGCACTGCATGTCGCTCGCCCGGAAAACCGCAGCGGTCTCGGCGGGCCAAAAATCGAACTCCGTCATCCCTTCCCACTCAACCGGCTCGGGCTCGAATTGGCAGCGCCAGGCGCCGTTGACGTACAATAGGCGGCCCTCCTCATCCTTAATGAAGGCGGCAGCGGGGCAATTGTCCATGAAGGCCCGGAAGCGCTCTTCACTGTCGCGAAGGGCCGCGGCCGCTCGCTGCTGTTCCGTGATGTCGCGGGAGATCCCGGCAGTCGCAACAACGTGTCCCTCCGCGTTTCGGATGGGAGAGGCAGTTAGTGAGAATTGCCGCGCGCTCCCGTCCTTGCGGATTCGTGTGGTGATGATGTTGGAGAGCGTCTCTCCTTGGAGCACCCGTGCTAGATTAGCGTTAGGAGAGGGTTCGACGTCTAGCGGCGCGAGCTCGCTGATGGAGCGTCCAATCATTTCCTCGGCAGTGTACCCAAGCGCCCGCTCCGCGCCGGGGTTCCACGTCCGGATAAGCCCCTCTGGCGTAGTGCTGATGATCATGTCATCCGAGCATTCCACGATGGCGGCAAGCTCGGCTTGAGCGAGGAGCTCCTGCTTCTGCTCCTCCACGTTCATGCAGGTCCCGATCCAACGGACAATGGCGCCGCCACCATCCCGGACGGGGACTCCGTGTGTCCGGTGCCAGCGATACTGCCCATCCCGGCGACGCAGCCGGAACTCAGTTTCATAGCCCGCCCCGGTTCGGAGCGCCGTGCGCCAGATCGCCAGGGAGTGAGGCAAGTCGTCGGGATGGATCGCGTTTGCCCAGCCCCACCTTCGCGTGCTTTCTAGCTCCAACCCCGTGAACTCCACCCAGCGGGGGTTGAGATACTGGGTCTCGCCAGCGGCATCCGTGGTCCATACCAACTGGGGGAGATTCTCTGCCAGGGCCCGGTAATCAGCCTCCCGCTGGCGCTCCGCCTCCTCCGCTTGCTTCCGTTCGGTGATGTCGTGGGAGATACCCAGAATGCCGACCGGCTCGCCGGCAGCGTCGTGAAGGCGGGTTACCCGAGCGTCGATCCAAACGCGGGAGCCGTCCTTCCGGAAGTCCTCGAACTCCCCGCTCCACTCCGCTCCCGCCGCACGGGAGCGGATCTCCTGCGCGATCCAGTCTCGCACCGGTGCCGGGTACCGGTCCATCAGCAGACGCCCGAGCATCTCCTCCGCAGTCCAGCCAAAGAGCCGGGTGGCGCCCTCATTCCAATAGGTGACGACGCCCTGCAGGTCGGTGACGATCACCGAGTCCTGGACATTGCCGAGGATGAGTGCATCGCGAGCCAGCAATGCCTCGGCGCGCCTGGTGGCGGAGAGGTCCCGAGCGATCGCGGACGCGCCGGTCGGTCTACCGGCCGAGTCTCGAATGACAGAGATGGTAAGGGCCACCGGAACTCGCGTCCCGTCCTTGCAGCGTCGCTCCGTTTCCAGCCAGGGGACGGCTTGCCCCGCCTGGAGCCGCGCCATGATCGCGGTAAACTCGCTCACGCGGTCCGGGGGGATGATGAGGGTGATGGATTGGCCAACGGCTTCGGCCGCCAGCCAGCCGTAGAGCCGCTCGGCTGCGGGGTTCCAGCTGGAGATGATCCCGTCCAGCGTCTTACCGATGATCGCATCGTTGCTGGACTGCACGATGGCGGCGAGTTGTTGGGCCGCGGCTTCCGCCGCACGGTGCGCGCGCCGGTGTTCCGTCGCCTGCACCTCGCGCTTGATGATCGACTCCAGCCGCACCAGGCTGCGCTTCAGGACGTAGTCGCTCGCCCCGATGCGCAGGAGGTCCGAGGCCATTTCCTCTCCGATAGTCCCGGAGATCACCACGAACGGTAGGTCGGGATCTACCTCTCGCACGATCGAGAGCGCCGCCGGCGCGCTCAACTCCGGGAGCGTGTAGTCGGATAAGACGACGTCCCAGGAGCTGCGGCTCAACGCCGCCCATAGTTCGGCCGCGGTCTGCACGCGCTCGTGGGTGAGCGAGAACTCGGCCCGCTCCAGCGCCAGGAGCATCAACTCCAGGTCGTCTTCGGAGTCTTCGACAATGAGCAGCCGCAAGGGGACAGACATCGATACCAACTCTCAATAAACGACACCGGATACCGCCTACGCCGGCTCAACCGGTTCCTGGGGGGGCCTCATTCAGGACCAGCCAGTACAGCTGCAACTGTCGTGCCGCTTCGATGAACTGAGCAAAGTCCACCGGCTTGCGTACGTAGCTGTTCACCCCCAGCTCATAGCTCTCGATCAGGTCCTGCTCCTCGCGAGAGGAGGTGAGGATCACCACGGGCAGGCGCCGGGTCCGGGAGTCACCGCGGATCTGCCGAAGCACCTCCAGCCCGTCCACCCGCGGAAGCTTCAGATCGAGGAGGACGACCTGCGGCAGCTGGCCCGCGTCTCGGCCGGCGTACGTTCCGGTTCCAAAGAGGTAATCGAGCGCCTCCACCCCGTCCCGCGCGACGATCACCTCATTGGCAAGATTGCTGCGTTCGAACGCCAGCAGCGCCAGCTCCTCGTCGTCCTGGTTGTCTTCCACCAGCAGGATGATCTTCTGTTTCATCGCTCTACTCCGGAACCGATGGTGAAATAAAACGTGGCCCCCTGTCCGACGGTTCCATCGGCCCAGGTGCGCCCGCCATGGCGGTGGATGATCCGCTGCACGGTGGCCAACCCGATGCCGGTGCCGGGGAACTCACGGTCACTGTGCAGACGCTGGAAAGCGCCGAACAGCTTGCCCGCGTACGCCATGTCGAAGCCAGCGCCGTTGTCCCGCACGAAGTACGGCATGACGTGCTCCTCCTGGAGCTGGCCGAACTCAACCACCGCGAGGGCCTGCTTGGACGTGAACTTCCACGCATTGCCCAGGAGGTTCTCCAGTACCAGGTGGAGCAGGCGGCGGTCGCCGTGAGCCCACAAGTTCGGTTGGATACGGAAGGTGACGGTGCGGCCGGAGGTCGTGCGACGGAACTCGTCCGCGATCTGCTGCGCTTCACCGGAGAGATCCACCCGCTCGCGCCGCAGCTCGCTCCGGCTCACCCGCGAGAGGTCGAGCAGGTCGTCGATGAGGGTTGCCATGCGCTGGCTGCCCGCCTGGATTCGGGTCAGGTAATGCTGCCCCTTGGGGTCCAGCGCCGCTGCGTGCCGCTGCAACAGCTCCTCGCTGAACCCTTCGATGGCGCGGAGGGGGGTGCGCAGGTCATGGGACACGGAGTAACAGAAGGCCTCCAGCTCTCGGTTGGCCGCTTCCAACTGCGCGGTCCGCTCCTGGACCCTCCGCTCCAGCTCCATGTTGAGCCGGCGGAGCGCATCCTGCGCTTGCCGTTTCTCAGTGACGTCCTCGATGGCCAGGAGGATGACGGGGGGCCCCTCGTCGCTGCGCTCGACGCGGCGGCCGTTGAGCACCATCACCCGCGAGCCGAGGTCGGGAAAGTCTCCCGCTACCTCGAAGTCCGCGAAGTAGCCGTCACCCGGAATGATCTGCTCCAGGAGGAGCCGCAGTTGGGGTTGATCCCAACGGCCGGCCTGCAGCTCGAAGAACGAGCAGCCTACCGACCCCAGCGGAGTAAGCTGGAAAGTCCGGTAGAAAGGCGAGTTCGCTGTCTCGACGCGAAGGGCGCCATCCAGGATGAGGAGGGGATGGCGGACCGTCTCGACGATGCTCTGCGCGAAATTCTTCATCACACGCACGCCCCGCCGGCTTTCCACCCAGACTTTTTTCAGAGTGTGCTCACCGAGAATCTCCCGGGGCCTGCGCGGAGCGGTTCAACTCCTGCTCCGAGACGACCGCAGAGACCTACCCCCGGCGACCCCTGACTGTATTGAAAACGTTTCAATCTTAGAGATTATACCTAATCCTGTGGTCAACACGTCTGGAGTTTGGGTCCTTCCCATGTGAGGCCGAAGTAGCGTGGCTCGAAGCGATCGCGAAGCTGATCCAGGCTTCTCAGGGCTCTAGAGTGGAGTCCTGACCGCCAGCAGATCCCACTCTAGAGTCACCCCCCAGAATTTCGGTCCTCCATCCGGAGCCGGTTACACCTTCGGCTCCCAGCCCTTCCGGTATTCGCGGCCCCAGAGGTTCTCCATTGCCTGCTTATTGTTCAGGATGTGCCCGGTCTTCGGATCACACTTGAGCGTGCTCTCGGTTCGATAGGCGATGTTGCCTAATAAACACAGCATCGTTTGCTTGTGTCACCTCGGGAACCCCACCGTTCCTGGTCGCGTCGCTGGCAAGAGCGTAGCGGAAACTCTTGAGATGGAGTGAGTGCAGCCAACTACCTCCCGGATCCAGGCTCATTGATAAGTTGCAACAATCGGTGCAGGTCCACTGGTTTGCCCAGGTGACAGTCGAATCCGGCAGCGCGGCTGCGAGCCATATCTGTGGGCTGGACATACCCGGAAATAGCAATGAGGCGTAGCTCCTTCATGGTGGCATCGCCTCGCAGCGCCTCGGCGACTTCGTGCCCGCTCAAACCGGGCAGGCCAAGGTCACGCCGCACCACACTGGGTTTCCAGTGCCCTGCCGCTTCAAGTCCTTCCCTGCCGTTGAAGGCGAGTTGCACTTCATAGCCGTGTAGTTCCAGAGGCGTCTGCAGAGTCTCGCCGGCGTCCCGGTTGTCCTCGATCAGGAATATCCTCCGGCCGCTCCCATTGCTCACTGCTGCTGTGGACGCGCTCGTGACCGTGGGACAGGCCGAGCCCGCGAGGATTGGAAGGTTCAGGGTGAATTCCGCTCCGCACCCTTCTCTCGCACTCGTGGCGGACACGCTACCGCCGTGCATCTCCACAATCCCTTTAACCAGGCCGAGCCCCAAGCCGAGGCCCCCTTTGCTCCGTGCCATGTCTTGCTTTCTTTGCACAAAGATCTCCCAGATCGTGGAGAGCGCTTCCAGAGGAATGCCGGCGCCCGTGTCTCGTACGGAGTGGATCGCTGGTCTGCCTCCACCTGCTTCTGCAGTGCGCAGGTAAACGGCGACAACGCCGCCACGGGGAGTGAACTTGGTCGCGTTGCTGAGTAGGTTGCCCAGCGCCTGTCTGAGGCGGACCCGATCCCCATTTACTGGTAGCGCTGTCGCGGGAACGTTCAGCTCCAGTTCGAGTCCCTGGCCCTCCACCATCTCACGGTAATCGTCTACACAGTTCTGGACGACCAGCACCAGATCAAGCGGCTCTTGCTCCAGCGTGTAGGTTCCCCGTTGGAGGCGAGAGACATCCAGCAGGTCCGCGACCAGCCGTGCCATGTGCTTCGCCTGTTGCCCGATGACCTCCCGTTGGCGCTGGTTCATGGCGTCGTTCCCACCGCGGGCCTTGAGGATCGCCGTGGCGCTCAAGATGGGGGCCAGCGGATTGCGCAGCTCATGGGCCAGGATCGCCAGGAACTCATCCTTTTGACGATCGGCTCTCTTCAGCGCTTCTTCCGCACTCTTCATCGCGTCGATGTCGGTACAGGTGCCGAACCAGCGTTTGATCGAGCCTTCGGCATTGCGGATGGGCAGCGCCCGACCCAGCACCCACCGATACTCACCTGAGTAGTGGCGGAGCCGGCATTCGATCTCGTAGGGGTCCCCGGTAGCCAGCGAGTGTCGCCAGTGAGCCCAGGCCCGCTGCTGGTCATCCGGGTGGAACATGCCGTTCCATGCCTCACCGTCCGGATTTGAATGGGATTACCCGAGGGAAGAGAGGCGACTCTAGCCTAGGTTACGACTGGATACCGGGATTGAATGAACGCAAAAGCAGATGGGTGCGCCTTCCGGACCGGGCAGGTCGCTAGCATTTCGCTCTCGGAACTGGGACGCTTCGCTTACGGCCTCCCCAGCGCCCTCGCGGCGGTCGAGGCCGGTGACTACGCCCGAGGAGAGGGGTTGCTCTGCACCCAGTTGATGTTAGTCAGGGCCATACATGCCGACGGGGACTGGCTGCCGGAGCTGGGAGCGATCTGGGTGGGAGCGATCTGGGTGGGAGCGCTGGGCCAGTGCCGAAAGGAAGGCCCCGAACCCTCGAACACGACATGCGTCCGTCCTTCATTGCTTCTGGACAGGCCCCAGAGGGCTTTCACCCGCCGGCCATCGGTTCGGCGGAAAAGCAGTAACCCACGCCCGGCTCCGTCAGGATGTGCCGGGGCGAGTCCGCGCGGGGCTCCAGCTTCCGCCGGAGCTGTGGGATGAAGACGTGCAGGTACTGCGTATCCCCCATCGACTCCGGTCCCCAGACGCGGGTGAGGAGCTCCCGATGCGTCAGGACCTGGCCGGCATGCGTCGCTAGCACGCGGAGCAGTTCGTACTCGGTGGGGGTGAGATGTAACGGCCGCTCGTCCAGAATGACCCGCCGGTTGACCAGGTCCATAGTGAGGTTGCGGTAGACAAGCGTCGTCATTACGGTCCGCAGGGCGAGCGTTTCACGCACCCGGCGTAGGATGGCCCGCATGCGCGCCAGCAGTTCCGCCATGCTGAACGGCCGGCACATGAAGTCGTCCGCGCCGATGTTCAGTGCGTCCACCGAAAGGTGCTCGTGATCCTCACCGTTTAGGACGATGAGGATCGCCGGCGTCCACTCGCGCAGCCTGCGACAGGTCTCTACGCCCGTCATCCCCGGCAGCTCTGCGGAGAGCAAGATCACTTCCGGCTCGAACTCCGCTGCCAGCGTCAGGGCGTCCTCGCCCCGGTCCGCCACGCGCACCTCGAACCCCATGGCCTGCAGTTGAGCCCGCAGCCGACGCTGACGTTGGATTTCGGGGTCGACCAGCAGAACCCGCTCGTGACTCATACGATCCATCCTTTCGGCGGTCGGTCAGTCGTGTGCAAAACCGGATCTCGTTTTCTCGGTCTTCTGCGCCAGTTTGCTAGTACAGCATTCAGAAAGAACCGGGAAGCCGGCCACTCGCTTCCCCTCTCCCCCGTCATGGTCCGGTCGGCCCTCCTCCCGGCCCGGTGAGGCCCGCGAGCGGGTAGCTAATAGCTATTAGCTACAAGATGGTATATACCCCCTTCTCGTCCTGCGAGACAGACGCGGCGGACAAAGGATACCGAAGCTGATCCAAAGATCCCTTTAGTCCTACTTTGGTGAACCTTTAGTCAGGGCGTCGAACCCTTACTGGATACCCCCGCCGAAGAGCCTCTTGGCCCCCCTTGTCGGCTTCTTGGAACCGGCCCCTTACTCCTTAGCGATCCCTTGTGCGGTTGTGGGAATGCACTCGCAGGCGCGGCGGAGGACTTCCGGCTCAGCAGCGCCCCAGCGGAGCGCCCTTGCAGGGGCGCGGAAAGGCGGTGAGAAGGATGCGGGGGAATGAAGAGAAGATGCCCGCGCAGCGCGACCAGGGGTTCGGCCTTTCGCCATTGAGTGAGAGCGGCTCCCCGGCGGCGTCCGCGATTCTGGCGGTATCACCGTGGCAGATGATGCGGCGGATGCAGGAGGATATGGACCGGATCTTTGGCCAGTTCATGGGCAACGGCGGAATCTCCCCGGTGCCGGCCGGCGCTCGGCTGGCCGTCCGACGGCTCGCCCCGAGCATGGACATCAGCGAGGACAGCAAGGAGTGGCGGATCGAGGTAGATCTGCCCGGGGTGAAGCCGGATGACATGGACATCCGGCTCCAGGACCATCACCTGACCCTGCGGGCCGAGATTCGCCCCGAGGAGGAAGAAGATTGACGGGAAGAGGCCGGCGCTACCTTCGGCAGGAGCGGCGCTACGGCTTCATCGAGACCGTGCTGCCGCTGCCGGAAAACGTGGAGGAGGACGCCGTCCGCTGCGAGTTTCGCAACGGGGTCCTAACCATGCATCTCCCAAGTCCGCACAGCAGCAGGAACAGGGGCGCCGCATTCCCGTGGGCGAAAGCGCTGCGCGGGAGGAGAACACGACGGCGCAGCAGGGTCAGCCGGCGTACGGCCAGGCGGAGCCCAGGCATGCCTCTGCCGAGCAGTCGGACCGGGCCGAGCAGCGCGGAGCGCAGAGCGCCGGGCAGGAGGCGGAAGACCAGGAGCGCCAGACGGCCGGCGCCGGAGCCGCCCGGGACAGGGTACAGAACTACCGCTCGTAGCGGCAGCGCGTACCGCCGCGGGGCGCCGGCTCAGGCCAGTCTGCCGGCCCGGGTTGGCGCCCCGCTGCCTTTCGGCTGCCACGAATGCGCTTGCCTAAGGAGATCCTTGGCCACTCGCTGGAAACCTCTTGCTTCCTGACGCCGCATTCTTAGCCCGTTGTTGGACGGTTGCGGGTACCCATTCCCTGGTTTCGCGCCGCGGCGCGAAACCAGGGAATGGGTACCCTGGAGATTCCCGCTCAGCGCCTCCGTGAACCTAACCCTATCTTGCTTGCATCCTGACAGAGGTAAGGAGATCAGTAATGGCAGCAATCGCACAGAGGCCCGTCATTCGGACGGACAAGGAGATCCAGCAGGCGGTGCTCCGGGAACTGGAGTGGGAGCCGCAGGTCAGCTCCACTGAGGTCGGCGTTGCAGTGAAGGACGGCGTGGTGACGCTGACCGGATTCGTGGACAGCTATGCCAAGAAGTACGCCGCGGAACGAGCCGCCCGGCACGTCGCCGGCGTCAAAGCGGTCGCCAACGACCTGGAAGTGAAACTGCCCTCCGCCAGCGAGCGGACGGATCCTGACATCGCCGCCGCGGCGGTGCGGGCCCTTGAGTCGCGCATCACGGTGCCCCACGAGCGAGTCAAGGTGACCGTCCGCGATGGCTGGGTTACCCTGGAAGGGACGGCCGGCTGGCAGTTCCAGAAGGAGGCGGCCGAGTCCGCGGTCCGGTACCTGGAGGGCGTCAAGGGCGTGATCAACCTGATCACGATCGCCCCCCAAGTCTCGCCGACGGACGTGAAGTCGAAGATCGAGGAAGCGCTGCGCCGGAGCGCCGAGGTGGACGCCCACCGCATCACGGTGGACGTGAGCGGAACGACAATCACCCTCCGGGGCAGCGTCCGTTCCTGGGCCGAGCGCCAGGAGGCCGAACGGGCCGCCTGGCGAGCGCCGGGGGTCACGAAGGTGGAGAACCACATCCTCATCGAGCCGTAACCCGGCGCAAGCGCGGGTCGGGCTGCGGGCCGGCGGCCCGACCCGCGCATTCGACCAGCCACGACCGCTCGAGCTATGGACCGTTTAGCACCTGATCCGCACAGTACCTGGTTTCTTATTTGACCGCAACAAAGGAGAGTGCCCGATGATCGTGACGACAGCGAGCGCGCAGCCTACCCCACCAGTGGGCGAGCGCGACCATGCGCAAGGCCCGGCGACGGCACCCGTGACGCTGGTGGAATACGGGGATTACGAGTGCCCCTACTGCGGCCTGGCACACGCCGCCGTTCGGGCGGTGCAGGAGCACCTCGGCGACCGCCTGCGCTTCGTGTTCCGGAACTTCCCGCTGACCGAGGTGCATCCGCACGCGGAGCACGCGGCGGAGGCGGCGGAAGCGGCCGGGACTCAGGGGCGGTTTTGGCAGATGCACGACACCCTCTACGAGCACCAGGACGCCCTCAGTGATGCGCACCTCGTCCGGTACGCGGCGGCCCTCGGGCTGAACGTGGAGCGGTTCGAGCGCGAGATGGCATCCCACGCCTACGCGGCGCGGGTGGCTGAGGACTTTCGGAGTGGCACGCAGAGCGGCGTGCGCGGGACGCAGTGCTCGCCAGCCATCGCCGGCCGACCCGGCGGGGCCGTTCTAAGAGACCGTGTGAAAACCGACGCCACCCAGAGGGTGCCCAGGGCACCCGCGGCTGCGAGCGGCTGCGGGCCGCCCCGAGTGCGATGGGCACAGAGGGCACCCGGGCCCTCGCTCGCTCTCGCTCCTAAAGCCGATTCTCACACGGTATCTAAAGGCTTCTTCGGACGACCTTTGGGATCCCTTTGCGGCAACAGGCCCCTTTCTTAGCCCGCTCTTGGGTGCATTTGGGTAGCCTCTGGATGATCGGACCCTGGGGCCGGAGGAAAACGAGATGACGATGACGAGCGAAATCCCGGCGGGGGAATGGCGGGAGTTCCTGCCCCGGTTGAGCCAGCGGAACCAGGGCCGGCCGGTGCGTCTGGAGACGTCGGTCGCGCCGGGTGAAGGCGAGCCGGTGCTGGCGGAGCACCAGCCGTTCCTAGGGCTGGAACTGGAGCCCAGAGGCAGCGAGGCGCCGGCGATCACGGTGATGCTCGGCGGGCTTGACGCCCGGACACCGGAGTTCACCCACTTCGTCCGCGACCCGACCCGCCTCTGGGTCGAAGAAAACCTGCCCGGGTCCGTCTCGGCGGTGGAGATCGAGTCAGCCGGCGCGGGACGGACTCTCCTCGTCTTCGAGCGGGAAGCTGCTCTGCCGGAGCCGGGCAGGCTGCCCGACTGACCCGAGGATCGGCCGGGGCTTTCTACGACAGTTCTGATGACCGCTCAGCAGCACGAGACGACCGCCACCGGCCCCGTCCGCCTGTACGACGCGGAGACAGGCTGCCTGGTGACGAAGATCACGCCCCGGGAGTTGCGCCAGCTTCAGGACGCCCTCGAAGAAGAGTTTCCGGAGGACCACGACTACTACATCAACGCAGACACCCTGGACTACCTGGCCGCCCGGGAGGTGGATGCCAGGGTGGTTGACGCCCTGCGCCAGGCGATGGGCACGCGGGAAGGGTTCGATGTGCTCTGGCGCGCGGGAGCGAGATGAGCTTCCACACGAGATCAAGGTCGAACAACAGCCGGGTTTCATTCGGGACCGGACCGCTTGACTGCTTGAGGAGGGGAACCGATGGTTACGGAACTGGCACGGAACTGGTGGGTCGTCGCCCTGCGCGGCGTGGCGGGCGTGATCTTCGGCCTGATGGCCTTCTTCTGGCCGGGAATCACCCTTGCCTCGCTGGTGCTGCTCTTCGGAGCTTATGTCTTCGTCGACGGGATCTTCACCATCGCCACTGCTGTGCGGTCCGCCCATGAGGACGACCGCTGGTGGGTCCTGCTCATCGAGGGAATCCTCGGGGTCGTCGCGGGCATCGCGACCTTCGTCCTGCCCATCGTCACTGCGCTCACGCTGGTCTACGTCGTCGCGGCGTGGTCCCTCATCACGGGCATTCTCGGCATCGTAACGGCGGTGCGTCTGCGGAAGGTAATTGACGGGGAATGGCTCCTTGGCCTCAGCGGCGCACTCTCGGTTATTTACGGGGTGCTGCTGATCGCGTGGCCCGCAGCCGGAGCGCTAGCGCTCGTCTGGCTGATCGGCAGCTATGCCTTCGTTTTCGGCGCGCTAATGATTGGGCTCGGCTTCCGGCTACGCGGCCTGGTGCCGGGGGCCCAGACCCGCGCTCTAGCGTGACGAGCCCCGCGGGCGAACAGGAGGCAGTGAAATGAGGTTGGAGTACTTCGACAGCACCGCAACTTAAGTTCGCGAAGGGTACTGAAGTCATGGCCGCTAGCGATCTCAGATCCATTGCTTACCCCAAGCTCACGGAAGAGCAGAGCGAAGAACTGGCCCGGCGCGCGGACGCGTCCCTCCGGTCGTACGAGGACGGGCAGGCGCTCTTCGAATGCGGCGACTCCGAGACCTGCTTCTACGTCGTCAGGTCCGGATCGGTGGAGATCACCGACAACTCGGGGGATGAGCCCAAGACAATTGCGGTCCACCAACCGGGCGAGTTCACGGGGGACGTGGCGCTGCTGACCGGCGCGCGCGCGATCGTCAGCGGCATCGCGCGCGGCACGACGGCGGTGTACGAGATCCCCGTGGACCGGCTGCGCCAGGCCCTGAACGAGTGGCCCGCCCTCGGCGACATGGTCCTTCAGGCCTTCATCGCGCGCCGCCAGCTCCTCAAAGAGTCGCCGGACTACACCGGCCTGCGATTGATCGGCTCCCGCTACGATCCGGAAACGTTCCGCATCCGGGACTTCCTGGCGAGGAACTGCGTGCTCTTCACCTGGCTGGACGTGGAGACGGACCCCGAGATGGACCGGCTGCTCGGCCGGTTGGGCGTGACGATGGACGAGATGCCGGTCCTTGCCTGCGGGCACAAGCTGCTCCTGCGCAACCCGTCGAACGAGGAGTTGGCCAGCCGGCTGGGGATCCGCCACACGCCGGGACGGACGGTGTACGACCTGGTGGTGGTGGGAGCGGGGCCGGCGGGCCTGGCCGCCGCCGTCTACGGGGCATCCGAGGGGCTGCATACGGTGGTGTTGGAGCGCACGGCGCCCGGCGGCCAGGCGGGCAGCAGCATGCGGATCGAGAACTACCTGGGGTTCCCGACCGGGCTGACCGGCCGCGACCTGGCGGACCGCGCCGCGATCCAGGCCGCCAAGTTTGGTGCGGAGATGTCGGTGCCTGCCCGGGTAGCCCGGATGGAGTTCGACAACCAGTACCCCGTGCTGTGCCTAGACGGCGGTGACACGGTGATAACCAAGTGCCTGCTGATCGCCACGGGAGCGGACTACCGAAAACTGGGGGTCGGAGGCTGTGAGGAGTTCGAGGGGAGGGGTGTCTACTATGCCGCCACCCCGAACGAGGCGCAGGTCTGCCGGGGCTCGCAGGTGGTGGTTGTGGGCGGCGGCAACTCCGCCGGCCAGGCGGCGGTGTTCCTGGCGGAGCACGCGCGTAAGGTCCTGATCCTGGTCCGCAGCGACGACCTCAACAAGAGCATGTCCGCCTACCTGGTGCAGCGTATCGAGCGGACGCCGAATATCGAGGTCCTCTACGACACCGAGGTCTGCCGGATCTGCGGCAGCGGCCACCTGAGCAGTGTGGAGGCGGTCAACAACCAGACCGGCGAGAAGCGGTGTATCGAGGCCTCGGCCGTGTTCAGCTTTATCGGTGCCGCCCCACGCACCGACTGGCTCCCCCCGGAGATCGAGAAGGACCGCAAGGGTTTTGTCTGCACCGGTCCCACGCTGGAGCACAGCGGAAGCTGGTCCGCCCGGCGGCAGCCATTTCTCCTGGAGTCGAGCCGTCCCGGCGTCTTTGCCGCCGGAGACGTGCGCTCCGGCTCCGTGAAGCGGGTGGCCTCGGCCGTCGGCGAGGGCGCCATGGCGGTCCAGTTCGTCCATCAGTATCTGGCGGAGAGGTAGGCGGCGCCCGTCGGCGAGGACTCGCTCACTTGGAAAGGTAAGGTGGAGGGGATGCGGATGCCACAGATCAAGGCGGTTACGACCCTGGCAATCCTGCTGGCGTTCGCTGCCGGGCTGGGGGCCGGCTGCTCGCGCTCTGGCCGCTCTCACGCGGACGTTTACGCGGACTCGAGGAGCGGCACCATGCAGGCCGCCCCGACCGCGGGCGATCCGGAGGAGCAAGTGGTCATCCGCGTGTCCAAGGCAGCGCTGCCAAGCGTCGTCAGCGTGGAGCAGACGGCCGGCATGGGCTCCGGCGTCTTCATCCAGGACGACGGTGTGCTGCTAACCAACGCCCACGTCGTGGGGGACGCGGACACGGTGACCATAGGCCTGGCGGACGGGCGGCGGCTCGACGGTAAGGTCCTGGGGCGTGACCCGAGCATAGACGTAGCGGTAGTGAAGGTGAGTGGCAAGTTCCCAACCGCCCCACTCGCGGATTCGGACCACCTTCAGGTGGGCCAGACCGCCATCGCCATCGGCAACCCGCTGGGCCTGGACCGGACAGTCACCACCGGCGTCGTCTCGGCCACCAACCGCAACCCGCGCGGCATCGGCCTGGACAGCCTGATCCAGACGGACGCCGCCATCAACCCAGGGAACTCCGGCGGACCGCTCCTGGACTCCCAGGGCCGCGTGATGGGGATCAACACGGCGATCTTCTCCTCCCCCGGCGGCGGTCTCGGCTTCGCCATCCCGATCAATGTGGGGAGGGACGCGGCGAAGCAGATCGTCGCGACGGGGCACGTCAAGCGGGCGCTGCTCGGCGTCGGCCTCGGCGACGTGACGCCGGAAGTCGCCGCTCGGCTGGAGCTGCCGGTCTCCGAGGGAGCGGCGATCTTGCAAGTCGCGGAGGGCTCCCCCGCCGCGAAAGCCGGGCTTCAGCAGGGAGACATCGTGGTGGAGGCGGACGGCACGCCGGTCAAGAACAGCGGCGACCTGCGCCGCCTCGTGCGCTCCAAGTCGCCGGGCGACCCGATCACCCTCACCGTGCGGCGGGCCGGCGAGACGAACCATGTGACGGCGCGCCTGGCCTCGGCTCCGCAGGGATAGCGCGCATGGACCAGGCGCAGGTGCAGGAAACGCAGGCGGACGGCCGCCGGGGAGAGCCTTCGCAGTCGCGGGCACGACTGACGGTCGAATGCCTGCGTGGACTCATCGCGCTCCGGCCTGCAGGGCGGGTGCGGAATGTCAACGAGTTGTTCCAGGAGGAGCTGACTCCGGCGGACCGGGTGGCGATCGGCACGGCCCGCCGCATTGGGAGCTGGGGTTTCATCCTCGCGCAGACACTCGTGCTGGGCGCGTGGGCGGTGCTGAACGTGGTCGCCTGGATGCGGCATTGGGACCCGTATCCCTTCGTCCTGATGGGCCTCTTCCTGAGCCTACAGGCCGCGTACACGGCGCCGCTCATCATGATGGCGCAGAACCGAGAAGCTGAAAAGGACCGGCTGATGCTGCATGAAGACTACGAGACGAACCGTCGGGCGGCCGAGGAGATCCAGCGTGTCGTGAACGTCCTAGAGCAGCACGGCCACCTGCTGGAGATCCTGCTGGAGGAGAGACGACCGGAGGCGGCTCTCATGGACGACGAGGAGGGAAAGGATGACCGCCACGGAAACGGGCGCGAGCGCCCTCGGAGCCCCTGAGCGCTGGGAAATCCGCATCGAGGCTACCTCACTTCGGATAACCGCCCCATGAGGGAGAGCAGGGAGACGCCATGAGCACTAGCGAAACCAGGACGGATGAGATCGACGCGGACGAGGCGACGCCCGTCCCGGAGCGCTGGGAGTTCCGGATCGGCGCGCCCGTCTACACGAAGGACGGTCCGCCAGGCACGCTGCGCCAGGTCGTGATCGATCCGATGGAAGAGCGGGTCACCGGCCTCATCGTCCGGGACGACTCCATCTCGCCGCAGGACCTGCTGATCCCGCTCGACGCCGTCTGCAGCGCCACCGATGACGAGATTCACCTCTCCTGGACGATCCACGAGGCGCGCGTGCTCGGCCGCATGGACGAGGCCGCCCTGCACACCCCCGCCCGCGGCCCCGGCGGTTACGCGGCAGGAGAGGCGGCCGTCTCCCTGCGCGGCGAGCCCGGCGGAAACGCGGGAGAAAGCGGTGCGGCCCTCCGCGACCTGCCCCCCATCCGGGTCGGGCTGCGGATCGAGGCGCTGGACGGCCCCGCCGGGCGGGTCCGGGACGTACTAATCGAATCGGGTACCGGGTGCGTGACGCACTTCGTCGCGCGCGACGGGCTCATCCGCAAGCATGACCGCCTGGTCCCGGTGGAGTGGGTCCGGAGCGTCACCGAGGATCTTCTCGCCCTGGAAGCGACCCAGGCCGACCTGGCCCGCCTGCCGGAGTACCGTACCGACGAAGACCTCCAGGCCGACATCGTCAACCAGTGGTGGGGCGACAGCGTCCTGAGCGCGATGATGGCCCTCACGTACCTGGACGCACGGGTGCGGGATGGGGTCGCCGCATTGGAGGGCTACGCCTGGTCCCGGATGCACAAGCACCGCCTGGAAGAGCTGGCCCTCTGCGTCCGCGGCGTGCTCGGGGCCCGGAACGAGATCGTCGCCGACGACGAGCTGCCGTTCCAGGTCATGGAGGCGCTCGTGCAGGACTCGAGGACCCGGGCCGCAAGCGTCCGCGTCTACTGCTACCTGGGAAACCTCCGGATCGAGGGCGAGGCGCCGGATGCCGAGACACGCGACGCAGTCGCGGAAGTGGCCGCGGCAGTGCCGCGGGTCAAGAGCGTTGTCAACAACGTCCGGAGCGAGGACACCGTGGCCGGGTCGGCCCTGAAGGTCGTACACCCCCTCCAGCCGCGCCGCGGCCAGTCGGTGCTGACCCGGGACGGGAGCTTCGGCGCGGTGGCGAGGGTGATCCTCAACCCACGGAGCCGGCTCGTGGCCGGGATCGTGGTGGTAGGAGAGCTGCCCGCGCGGGACGCGGAAACCGAAGTGACGGCCCCACCGGACGAGTGGCCGCGCCGGGAGCGGTCCGTCGTCATCCCACGAGAGTGGATCCAGGCGGTGTCCGCAGACGAGGTGCTGCTCGGGGTGGGAATTCCGGAAGCCTCCGCGGCGTCGGAGTTCCGGCCGGACCAGTACCAGGCCCCCGATCCGGGCTGGGAGCCGCCGTTCCCCTATGAGCACGACGAAGTCCTGCTGGAGATTCCCCTCCCGGCGTGTCCGATAGCGGAGTACCGCCCGGAGCAGAGCGCTCCCGTGCCCGTCGTCGGACCTGACGGCACGGAGTGGCCGGTCCTGGCCCGCGGCGACCGGGTGCGCTGCCCGTTTGGGCCGGTTGGTAACGTGGACCACCTCCTGGTCGATCCGGTGACGAACTGGGTCGCATACCTGGTGGTGCGCGGTGGGGAAGGCCTGCCGAAGGACACGCTGATTCCCGTTGCCTGGATCGAGGCCGTCGATGACCGGGGCGTGCTGCTGGACGCGGCGCCGGACCAGCTTCGGATGCTGCCCGGGTACGTGGCGCCCCAGCCCGACGTGGAGCTCGCCGCCCTGGTGGTGGAGGCGCTTGCGACGCTCCCCCGGCGGGGCGTGGAAACGCCCGGCCTGGTAGTCCGCGTGGAGCGAGGCGTGGTCTGGCTGAGCGGTCCGGTAGACAGCGATACAGCCCGGCGGGCGGCCATCTCCGCCGCGCGGGCGGTTCCGGGCGTGTGGGAAGTGCGGGATGAGTTGGTCACCGAGGAAACTGCGCATCGGCAGGCGGCGTCCGCGGCGGCGAGCGATCCGCGGGAGCGCGGAGGCTGAGATGAGCAGTATCCACCGAGGTTGAGTTCTTTCTCCTGGGAACAGGGCCGTCCGCAGCGGGCCGTTGCCGCTGGTGGTTGACTTCGCTCTGCGCGCGCCGGTAGCTCCAACATGTCAAACAGCACGACCCCTATGCACCTGGACGAGCGCCATATCGTGGCAACGGCGGATGGAGGGCTGGAGAAGCGGATCGCCATCCCCCATACCCAGATCCACGGGTGGCTCCGCCGGGGGCTGGAGATGGCGCAGGACGCGGTGGTCATCCTGCTGATGCTGCTGCTCATCGCCATTGCGCTGGAGGCGCTCGCGCACCTGGCGAGGATGACTTTCGTCGAGAGGGCGACCCCGCCGGTGCTGCTCTCCGAAGTCGTCTACGTGCTCATCCTGACGGAGCTGTACCGGACGCTCATCTACTACCTCCGCGAGCACCGCGTCTCCGTCTCCCTGATGCTGGAGGTCGCCATCGTCAGTGTGCTGCGGGACCAGATCCTAAGCACCGCCCAGAGCCCGGAGTGGCCCCGGGTGTTGAGTGGAAGCCTGCTGCTGCTGGTACTGGGAGCCCTGCTCGCCGTAGAGCGCTGGTTCGCGCGGGCACGCAGCGACGCATCCGAGACCAGTGCTCACTGATGGACTGAAGGCAACGCGAGAGGGCGAGGCTCCCGCCGAGCCCGAGACGGAAACGCCCCAACGGTAAGGACCCCGACGGCAATGAAAGGTAAGCGATATGTCAGACAACCTGTGCGAGATCTGCCACGTCCGGCCCGCCACCGTGCGGGTGCGAGTGCGCGAGAACGGCCGGGAACGCGAGATGAACCTCTGCCAGGTGGACTACGCCCGGCTGCAGCGCCGGCAGGACCGCAGCGCCTCCCCCTTCGAGTCGCTCTTCGGCGGCGACTTCGGCGACGACTTCTTCAGCGACTTCGGAAGCTTTGGCGACCGGCTCCGCCGGCGCGCCGGAGACGAAGAGGACGACGGGGGGAACGGCCGCGACATCCCGGTCCGGCGAAGCGGACGGCGGGACCGGGAAGCGGTGGACATCACCCAGTACTTCAGCGAGCAGACGACGCAGCTCCTCCAGCGCGCCGCGCAGCAGTCCATGGAGTGGGGCCAGCCGCGCGTCGACTCAGAGCACCTGCTGTACGCGCTGGCCGACAACGAAGTCGCGCAGGCGATCCTGAAGCGGTTCAAGATCTGGCCGCAGGAGATCAAGACCTACCTGGAGCAGAACGCGCCGCGCGGCGACCGGGACGAAGACCCGAACCAGGAGATCACCGTCTCGCCGCGGGTGAAGAGCGCGCTGCAGCAGGCGTTCCAGGCCTCCCGCGAACTGGGCCACAGCTACGTTGGCCCGGAGCACCTCCTCATCGGCCTGGCCGAGGTGCCGGACAGCATCGCCGGACGGCTGCTCCAGCAGTACGGCCTCACGCCCCAGGCGCTCCGCCAGCAGACCGTCAAAGTCGTCGGGAAGGGCGCTGAGGAAGGGCGCCTCGAGGAGCAGAGCACCACCCCCACCCTGGACCAGTACTCCCGTGATCTCTCCGCCATGGCGCGTCAGGGCAAGCTGGACCCGGTCATCGGGCGCTCCCAAGAGATCGAGACGACCATCGAAATCCTGGCGCGACGGAAGAAGAACAACCCGGTGCTGATCGGCGAGCCGGGCGTCGGTAAGACCGCCATCGTGGAGGGTCTGGCGCAGCGGATCGTGAACCGCGAGGTCCCGGAGGTGCTGCTGGACAAGCGGCTGGTGGAGCTGAACGTCAACTCCGTCATTGCCGGGACCAAGTACCGGGGCGAGTTCGAGGAGCGAATCAAGAAGGTGCTGGACGAGATCACCGCCCACTCCGAGGAACTGGTCCTATTCATCGATGAGCTGCATACCATCGTCGGCGCTGGGTCCGCCGACGGCGAAGGCGGCGTGGACATCGCCAACACCTTCAAACCGGCGCTGGCCCGCGGCGAGCTGCACCTGATCGGCGCCACCACCCTGAACGAGTACCAGAAGCACATCGAGAAGGACGCGGCACTGGAGCGCCGTTTCCAGCCGGTGCTGGTGAACGAGCCCACGGTGGAGCAGACGATCAACATCCTCCGCGGCCTGCGCGACCGGTTCGAGGCGCACCACCATGTTCGGATCACCGACGAAGCGATAGTCGCGGCGGCGGAGCTGTCGGACCGCTACATCACCAACCGCTACCTGCCGGATAAGGCGATCGATCTGATCGACCAAGCCGCCGCACGAGTGCGCATCGCCTCTAGCTCCCGGCCCGCGGAAGTGCTGGAACGCGAGGCGGAGCTGCGACAGCTCCGCCGCGAGCAGGACTACAACCGCACCCATAAGCAGTTCGAACGGCTCCGGGGGCAGGACGACGAGATCAATAAGCGAGAGAAGGAGCTTCAAGAAGCCACCGACCGGTGGCAGGCCGGCGTAGCGTCCGGCTCGGACGAGGTCACCACAGACCAGGTGGCGGAGATCGTCTCGCGGCTGACCGGCGTGCCGGTAGCGGAGCTGACGGCCGAGGAGCGCCAGAAGCTGCTGAGGATGGAGTCGAAGCTCCACGAGCGCGTCGTGGGCCAGGAGGAGGCGATCGGCGCCGTCTCGGACGCCGTACGGCTGGCGCGCGCGGGGCTGAAGGAGAAGGGCCGCCCCATCGCCGCGTTCCTCTTCCTCGGCCCAACAGGGGTGGGGAAGACGGAGCTGGCGCGGGCGCTCGCCTGGACGGTTTTCGGCGACGACGAAGCGATGGTCCGCCTGGATATGAGCGAGTACATGGAGCGTCACACGGTCGCACGATTGGTTGGAGCCCCTCCGGGATATGTCGGCTACGAGGAAGGCGGGCAACTCACCGAGCGGGTGCGGCGGCGCCCGTACAGCGTCGTCTTGCTGGACGAGATCGAGAAGGCCCACCCGGACGTCCACAACATCCTGCTGCAGGTCTTCGACGACGGCCGCCTGACCGACGGCAAGGGCCGTGTCGTCGACTTCTCCAACACGATCCTCATCGCTACCAGTAACCTCGGGTCGGACCTCATCCAGCGGAACCTGTCGGCGTCCCCGAAGGAGCGCCGGAGCTACCAGGAACTGAAGGATGACCTGATGGAGGTGCTCCGGAGCCACTTCCGGCCGGAGTTCCTGAACCGGATCGACGAGATCATCCTCTTCCACTCCCTCACGCGAGAGCAGATCCGGGAAATCGTGGAACTACAAGTCGAGCGCGTGCGCCGAACGGCCCACAGCCAGGGCGTGACCGTGGAGATCGACGCCTCACTGGTGGATCACCTGGCCGAGGTGGGTTACCAGCCGGAGTTCGGAGCCCGAGAGCTACGGCGGCGCATCCGGACCGAGGTAGAGACCCGCCTTGCCACGGCGATGCTGACCGGCGAAGTGGAGGAAGGGCAGGCCATCCGAATGCGCTACGACCCTCGCGAGCGCCGGGTCGTGATCGAACCATCGGGCACGGAACGCGCGCCTACCCGGGAGGCCGCCTCGGCTGGGAAGGAGGACGAGGAAGAGGACGCGCCGACGCCGGCCGGCGCCGGCGCGTGAAAGACGGTCACTACCCTATCGCTGCCGAGCGCGGGGCATGTCGATGCCCCGGTCGGGCTCGGCATTTCTCGCAGGAAGAGAAGATCCACCTGGGCGACCTGAAGGAAGGAGAGTGGATCCGCACCGAGGGGAGGTGATGAACTACAACCAACGGGAGAGAGAAAGGGCTCGCCATCGATGTCCGAATGGTCAGGGGGCGGTAGGCTGTTGATGTCCTGAAGGAGATTCGCAGTGAAAAGAGATCGAGTTCTGGTCGTGGAGCGCAATCCGCAGCTTCAGCGCCTGCTGCGCGCCCAATTGATCGCCGAGGCATTTGAGGTTCAGGTAGCGGAAAGGGGAGAGGACGGCATCCTCGCCACGGCGGAGTTCGAGCCGGACCTGATCCTGCTGGCGCTCAGCCTGCCCGGCCTGACGGGCGTGGAGACCTGCTGCCGCCTGCGGAAGTGGACAAGTACCTCGATCATCGCGCTGAATGACCGTGGCCAGGGGCAAGACACAGTAGAGGTGTTGGATGCTGGCGCCGACGATTGCGTCTCTGCCCCGTTCCACATTCCGGAGTTGCTCGCGCGGATGCGGGCGGTGTTACGCCGCGCGCGAGATTGGGGTGGTTCCGACGCACCACAGGCCCCGCTGCAGTACGGCAATCTCGTGGTGGACCTGGCCAGTCGCCGCGTCAGCCTGGAAGACCGCCCCCTCCACCTGACCCCTACCGAGTTCGAGCTCCTGCGGGTCCTCACCAGCTGCGCCGGACGCATGGTGACCCACCGCGAACTGCTGACGCGGGTCTGGGGCTCAGCGGCAGCGGGCGAGGTGCAGTATCTGCACGTCTACCTGAGCCAGCTCCGCCGGAAGCTGGAACCCCGCTCGGACTCGCCCCGGCACATCTTTACGGAACCCGGGGTAGGCTACCGGTTCTCCGGGACGCCGACGGCGAGTTTCGGCACCCCAACCATTACTCGTGAAGACACCTGACCTTAATCGGCTGCGGAATCCATTTCACCTGGATTCTGCAGACTGGAAGCGAACAGGCCTTCCACTGCAGCAAGGATATACCGCGATCCATGTCAGCCGAGCTTGAACGGCAACTCGCCGCGCTGCGGCCCGGTGAGCACCTCTGTCCGAGAGGCCGTTTTGGTCGTGGTGGCAGCGTTCGCTAGACCTTCGGCTCCCAGCCCTTGCGGTATTCGCGGCTCCAGAGGTTGTCCATCGCCTGCTTGTTGTTCAGGATGTGGCCGTTCTTCGGGTCGCACTTGAGCGTGCTCTCGGTTCGGTAGGCGATGTTTCCTAATAAACACAGCATCGTGCTCTTGTGACCATCTTCGATGTCCTGGTTCAGGCGCTTCCCGGTCTTCACCGCGTCCAGAAAGTTCTGCATGTGGGGCGCCTGGTCCGACTTTCCGGCCACCTTGGACACCTCTTTGT
>Ga0255338_1002716_pt1 | contig 24171 bp, 16 predicted proteins | sample MeOH1_35cm_T4_19_FD_203715 | JGI IMG/M metagenome (GOLD analysis project Ga0255338, IMG submission 203715) | Sandy soil microbial communities from University of British Columbia, Vancouver, Canada - MeOH1_35cm_T4_195 | ecosystem: Engineered > Artificial ecosystem > Sand microcosm > Unclassified ...
TATCTGCAGCATGAACAACCGGTTAAACTAAGGTTACCGAATCATTATTCAATTATGAATTCAGCGGCGCAATACAATCAGTTAATATGGGATTGGTTATTTCATACCACTAATCTTTATTTATGAAAACAGCTTCCTTTCCCAGCGTATCGGTACTGATACCGGCTTACAACGAGGAAAAATACATCTACCGAACATTAGCGGCACTGGTAGCGCAGGATTATCCCGATTACGAGATTATTATAGCAGACAATGCTTCGAGCGACCGTACCGCATTTGTGGTACAGCAATTCATTAACCAGCAACCTGTGTCAGCGGTACGGATCAAACTGGTACATGAGGAGCGCAGGGGCACCAATTTCGCGCGGGAATCGGCCCGGCAACAGGCCAGCGGGCAGATTATTGCGCAGATGGATGCGGATTGTGTACCTGCGGCCAACTGGCTTCGTAAAGGCGTAACCGCCCTCACCAAAAACCGGCAGCGGGTAGCAGTCACCGGCCCCTATGATTATTTTGATGGCGGCAGCCGGATGCGTTTTTTCTCTCTTGCATCACAAAAACTGATTTATCCTTTCATCAGCGATATGGTACAGTTTTCCCGAAGAGGCGCCATCCTGATCGGCGGAAACGCTTTCATCTATGCGGGAATACTGGAAAAAGCAGGTGGATACAATACCGCATTCACTTTTTACGGAGATGATGTGGAACTGGGTAACCAACTTTCCCGGTTTGGCCATGTAGCCTATATACCGGGCCTGGTGCAACAATCCTCATCCCGCAGGTACCAGGCCAATGGTTTCTGGGAAGTAAACAAGAAATACCAGGATTGTTTCTGGAACCTCGTATGGCGCAAGGATGTATTGTTAACTACTGCAGAAAACAGCCACCCCCGCTAAACCTGTTTTTGAAAAGATAAAAACGGGTTAGTCCCCGTCCTTATCTTTTTTAGTCAGCTTTACAAATGCCGCTCTTTTAGGAGCGGGCACAATGGCATCCAGCCCTTTAACTGCTTTCCAGATTACTTCAGTAAAAGCACGATCGGGGATCCTGTCTTCTTTTGAAAAATCAAAGGCTTCGCTTTTCCGCTGCCATTCGTTCATACCTGTATTCTTTTCAGTCAGATCCATTTCAGCTGGTTTTGCCGTAAACGGAGACAGGTTAACCTGGTCGGTAAAACAACGCCACATCGGGGTAGCCGCGGCATCGTACTGGCTCATGGGCGGAATACCCAGTATCAGTTCTATGGTTCGCAGCATAGAAGAAGTAGAATACATGGTATGATCCACAAACCCTCTTTTTACAAGGCCGCCGGCCACATAGGCCGGACTCCTGTGCGCATCTACATGGTCGGGGCCATCCTGTGCATCATCTTCCAGAATGAATACTACGCTTTCTTTCCAGATCGGACTTTTACTCAGGTATTCTACAAACATACCTACCGAGAGATCGTTATCGGCCACATGCGCAAAAGGTGTAGGTTTTCCCAAACGCAACCCCTCTGTATGATCATTAATCAAACGAAGCGTACTTAATCTCGGCAACGCGTTTTTTGAGAGTAAGGAATCGAAGTCGAGTTTCCATTGTCCCACACGGGTTGTATCCCGTACACTTTCATCCCAGCTGGTGTAATAAGGGCAGAAATGATCTTTCAATACCGGAATATTCGGTTTGTAATCATCCGCAAACTCGCCGTAGGTTCTGTAACTAACGCCCGCACGTTGGCAATGATCCCAGATAAACCCATTTTTATTGTTGGCAATCTTACGGTTGCCTTCTGCATCATAATCACCTCCCCTGCCACCATAACTGGTTACCCATGTTTTTTCCAGGTAATCCGTTGCATAAGCTCCCATGCTCCAGTTATGACCGTCGGCACTTACTTCGCCATCCACATAAAAATTATCGAGCAACACAAATTCTTTGGCCAGTGCATGCTGGTTAGGCGTTACTTTTTTACCAAACAAACAAAGGGAACTATCACCATTACCTTCCGGCATATCGCCCAGCACCTGGTCGTATGTGCGGTTCTCCTTGATAATGTAAAACACATATTTGATGGGAGAAGGATCGCCAACTTTTCGGGGTATGGGATTACCGGCTTCATTATGCGATACCAGTTCTTTTGTTTTACTATAGGGCGAGTTCCGGTACACCGCCTCTGAATATACAGCCAGCTGTTTATCGGAAGGCGCTGCGATAATACTCAGGGTTCCTTTGAAAAGTCCACCGATATACTGCACTTCCTGCGGTTTGTTCATATCTCCTTTCTGGAAACCCAGTTGTACTTTTTTATTGATGGGATTAGGCCCATACGGATTGGCCTGCGAAGTAAATCCTTTTCCATTGGCTACATAAATGCGGGACCCGATCGTTTTAACAGCGGTTGGATACCAGCCAACGGGAATAAAGCCTTTTGCTTTGCTGCTTCCTTTGGTGCTTACATCAAATACAGAGAGGCAGTTATTGTCGGCATTAGCTATATACAGTATTTTTTCATCCGGACTTAATGCCACTCCATTGGTGGTAGAACCGGTGGGTGCATCAGGATAGAGGGCCGCATTCAGGGTTTCCATCACTTTGCGTTGTCTGGTATCGATCACCGATACCGAATTATCATTGGCATTGGCCACATACAACCAACGGCCATTGGCAGTAAGACAGAAATCATTGGGATTGCTGCCCACTGCGATCTCAGCCAGTATCGCATGTTCTTTTACACCGTATACCAATAATCGGGAAGCGCCCCAACAGGAGATATACAGTTCTTTCTGATCAGGTGAAAGGCGGCAGGTATAAGCTTCTGCGGGTAATGCCAGTTCTTTTTTGATCTGTTTGGTGACCAGGTCAATCAGGTACAAACGGTTATTGTCCTTGGTAACTACATATAAGATCTGTTTACTATGATCGATGGCCAGCCCCGTAGGTGAAATTTTATGGGGCCATGCCTGCCCTAACCGGATGCTGTCTGCCAATACCAGTTTCCTGTTTTTAACGGCATACTTGAGAATCCGGTTATCATTCCCTCCGGAACTGTATAGAAATTGATCATCGATACTGAAGGCCAATCCTACCCATGCTTTTGGCACTTCTACATGATCGAGCACTTTTTCTGTTACCACATCTATCAATTGCAGACTATGTTTACTTTGTCCGTTATTGGTTACCGCCATCCATTTCTTTGAATGAGAAACAGCGATATTCAGCGGCAGATCGCCCAGCGGTAAAGACTTACCCACCGGTGTTAAACGCCAGCCATTGGGCAAGCCGATCCTTTTGGTTTCCAGTGTGGTAAGTGTTTGCGCATGCAAACCAGTCACAGCCAATAAACAAACCAATACAAGTAAACTGCTCTTTTTCATATAAACATTTTTATAGTAAAGTCATAATCAGATAGTGGCTGCAAACTCTTCTGCCAGCCCGAAAGAAAGTGTCATTCCCGCGCCGCCCAATCCATTCAGGATATATACACCCGGTTCAGGATTCAATATTACTTCTGTTTCGCCATTTTTCATCTTTGGATAGATCCCGTTCCAGGATTGTACCAGTTGCCAGTCGCTGGTAACCATGAACCGCTCAAGGTAACCGGTGATCAGCTGGTTAATATGTGCCTGGTCGAAAGGATCAAGGGTATGCCCATATTCATGCGAATCGCCAACCGTTAATTCGCCCCGGCTATTCTGCGAAACCATTACATGAATTCCCCATTGCAGGTATTCGGCCATCTCAGCCTCATATCGTTTTTTCAGGCCAGACAAAGAGGGGGCCGCTTTAAAACTCTGATAATGGATCAGCGACAGACCTCCGCAAACCGAAGTGCCGATACGCCAATCGGTATTGCCGGTTACGTACCGCAGCATCTGTAGTTTGCATCGTGTGATCTCAATTTGCGAAAATGTTTCGGGATAAAGCGTTTCAAAATCGGCTCCACTGCAGATGCAGATCAGGTCTGCCTGTATTACCCGGCTACCAATAGACACCTGCCCCGTTTCTACCTTGTTTACCTGTGTTTGCCACAGAAAGCTGATGTCCAAATATTCCGACAGGTAAGCAGGAATGGCTGCGATAGCTTCCCTTGGATCTACAATCAGTTCTGTATCGCTGTACAATCCACCCAGCATGGAGCGGGTATTTACACCAGAGAACTGCTGGCCGATCTGTCCGGGAGATAACAGTTGTGTATTTCTGCCATTATCAGAGAAGTGATCATGCAGTTCCTGTAATACCTGCCACTCATCCATTTCGTTGGCTACATGTAAACTACCCGCTTCGTGGTACCATAAACCAATACTGTCTGCGATCCCTTTCCATATCTCCCTGCTTCGCAAGGCACGGTTATATAGTTTTCCATCGGGCTGCCCTATCGGCCATACCATTCCGAAATTACGGATGGAAGCACCCACCGCTTTTTCACTCCGTTCGATCACCGTAACCTGGTAGCCTTTCAAAGAAAGTGCCCTGGCAGTGGCCAGTCCAACAATCCCGGCCCCGATAACAATAGCTGATGGTTTATTCATACATGATCAATTAAATAAAAGTGTATACTTTTTCTGAAAGTAAGCCAGCGCAAAAAACGTTGCGGCAATACCGGCTACAGAAAGCAGAATGACTCCGTTGCTGTAAACCGTTGTCCAGGAAAGGCTGGGGTTAAAAATGGTTTTGGAAACGATTACTGCCACGCTGGCCAGATAACCGAAGGAATCAGCGAGATACATCAGAAAACCTACATTGCCGGTTTGCCGGAAAGTAGCAATCATCCGGTCGAAGAGAATACAGTTAAAAGGAATATAGCCGATATACAATCCCAGTCCCACACAGGTCATCCATGGAAAGGGTGGCAGCAGGTGTACGACAAATAAAAAAGAACTGATACCCGCAATCAAAAAACCCGCTACAATGATCCAATGAGTGATCATGAATGCCTGCCGGTTATTTTTAATCAGCATCATAGAACTGATCAGGGCAAGTACCAATATGGTAATAGGGATCTCGGTAGCCGTAAATACAGAAGGCTGGCTGCCAAAACCCAGTTCCTGCCAGATATCTGCCGCATAATTATCGCGGATATCTCTGAACAGTGTGAGAAAAACATAAATCACGACCAGTAATACAATACCAGTGCTGAACTGCCGGAAAAACTGTTTCCGTTCCTGCCGGTTCATGGGTTGGCGCGGCACCCGCAACTCGATATCAGCTTCAGAGGGTGGAGGTATGCGTTCCAATAAAAACACAAAAAAAAGTAACGGGAGAAGGAATACCAATCCGGTAGCGAAAGGCAACCATTGATCCGAGACATGAAAATCAATGACCAGCCATTTGGCTACTGATTTAACAAACCCGGATGAAAAGATAAAACTCACTGCCAGTGCGGCGCCAATAAAATCAGTGGCTTTTCTTCCTTCCACATAAGAAAAGATCACACCCCAGATCATACCCAAAGGAAAGCCATTCACAAAAAGAAATACCACATTCCAGGGTGCCGGAACCCAGGCAAATAAAAGCAGGGCTATCCATGAAACAGCTACCAGGGTAAGGATCACCCTGCCTCTCCCCATTTTTTTTAATTCTGAGATAAAACGGATCCCATAAAACTTGCTCATCATATATCCCAAGACCTGGCTGATTACGAGGGCATCTTTATAATGAATACCCAATACCAGTGGTTCCTGATCGAAACTACCAACGGTAAAGGGCTTACGGAAAGCATATACAGTTGCATATGTAAGAAATGTAACAAACGCAGCATAGATTGCCACACGGGTATCCCTGTGTTTCTCAGCATTTGCCCAACGAAAATAAAATTGCATGTTTACAGAATGAAAGCAGGTAGTTCCTGCAATGAATCAATGATTACATCAGGACGGTATTCCAATAATTGTTCACGGGTATAAGCACCAGTGGTAACAGCTGCCACAAAACCGCATCCGGCATTTCGTCCTTCATTTACATCCACTTCCGTATCTCCTACTTTTACTACCTGTTGGGTATCTGTAATGCCGAGCTTTTGCATGACGGATTGGATCATATAGGGATAGGGTCTTCCTTCCGGCACTTCATCACTGCAGATAACTGTATCAATCATGGGTGTTTGATTCCAACCCAGCCTTTGCAGGATGGCATCTGTGATCACCCGGGTAAAACCGGTGTTCAGCGCTACTTTGATTCCCCTGTCCTGTAACGTGCGGAAAAGCTCTTCAGCAAAAGGCAGGGGTTGCAAATCCGCATCTGACTGATAGAAATCAACCATGATCCTGTTAAAGCGGTCGTGGATCTTTTCGATCAGTGCAGTTTGTTCCGCTGTTGTTAAGGAGGTCAACTGTTTTACCACCATACGGGTAATGGCTTCTATCTTGCGGTACCCCATCAGTGTATTCACTTCTTCCATACCTACCATTATATTCTCTTCGGCTAATGCATCCCTGAAAGCTTTGTTTACATTGCCTTTATCAGATACGGTTGTTCCTGCCATATCAAATACCACCAGTGCTGTTCTCATCTATCCCTTTGTTTTACTTTGTTCTGTTAAATGTTGCTGCATCAATACCCTGTAACGATCCAATGATGGCAGGGGAATCCGTTCTTCCTTGGCTTGTTCATCCCAACGGCGCAATCGGATATAAAGCTCAGCCAGCGGGTCCGCTTCAAAGGATGTCGCTTCTTCTTCCGTCATAACCCCGCCCTGAAAAACCAGTGTTTCCTTACTGGCAGGTGATAATTGTTCATAATACTCCGGATAACGACGGGTGAGATACCGTTTGGCATCCACATGCGAAGCCACCAGTTTAGCGATCTTTTCAGAAAATCCTTTTTGCCGCAGATAATCGGCACCTAATTTTTCGTGGTCCACCACACCATACCCATCCATCAACTTTACTTCGGTGATATGTTCGCACAAATGACCGATATCATGGAAAAAGGCTGCCAGGATCACTTCGGTATCATATCCTTCTTTTTCAGCCAACTGCGCAGATTGGCACATGTGTTCTATCTGCGAAACAGGTTCGCCAATATAATCTTCCCCGCCAAACTGCTCATACAACGAAATCACTTCGTTCACTGTAAGGCGGATCCGGTCATCAACTGTATTCATCTTTTTGTTTTATAAGCTAATCTGTAAAGAAAGCCAGACATTTCTGCCTGCGCCGTTAATACCGCTGCCATGCGTTCGGTAATCAATATTTCCGATATTCTGGATACCTCCCTTGATGGAAAAAAGTTTCCCTGTATGTCCTGTATGCATATTTACCAGGTACCATCCGGGGGTACCTCCCGCAGGTATACGGTTATCATCTTTGTCGCCCTGTGCCAGCCTGCTTTGCATAGCCGCAGCCATGTTTTCGATAGCAACATACCATTGCTGGTGTTGGTAACGTAGTTGCGCACGTCCATTCAATGGCGGTATCCGGCGCATGGGTTCCTGTGCAGAGAGGTTCTGTCCAAATAAATAAGTAGCACTCAGATCAAAACTGAAGCTGGCAGATAAGCGATGTTTCCATTCCACTTCTGCACCTCGCAGAAAAGATTCCTGGCTATTCTGCTTGGTGTATACATTGTACCCGTTTACCTGTAGGCCAGGTACCTGTACCCGGGTGATCAGGTTGGATAAATGCATGTAAAAAACAGCTACCGATGCACTAAACTGCTGGTTCCGGAAGCGATACCCCAATTCTGTGTGATAACTTTTTTCCGGTTTTAATCCATAGGCAGGCACTTCGTACCGGAAATCAACCAATCCGAGACTGCCCATATCATCAATATTGGGTGCACGGTATCCGGTACTGAATGAAACAAACAAACCTGACTGCTTATTCAACTGGTACCCGAGTGCCGCATTGGTTACCAATGAAGACGGTCTTACGTTTACTGTTCCCAGGCTTCCCGGGGCTTTGCTGGTATCAGTGATTTGAATATTCAGCAGGTTATATCTCACTCCTCCCTCTATATTGAACTTACCGGCCCGCAGGTGATGAAGTGTATACAACGAAAAATTCTGGTTAGAAGCCCCATCAGGATACAATCCCCGGAGCGCCGACATAGCCGTACTATTTACCGGGTGCTGGTACTTGGCACTGTTCACCTTGTCGTAATAAAATTCAACCCCGGTATTGCTGTTCCAGTTTTTAGTCCAGTTGGAATAAATATCTGCTGTGGCACCCATGGTTTTTACCCTGTCTTCTTCCCTGAAGCGGTTGGCATTCCCATTACGCAGGTACTCTCTCCTTTCAAAACTCTGTTGTAATGAAAGTATAAAGCTGAGCGATTCCATCCAACGCTTATTTGTTTTGGATTCCAGCTTTAGGTAACTCATCGAACGTTCCTGGGGTGAAAAAAAGTAGTAGGCATAATTCTCCAGTTTCACCCGGTGGTACAAGGGTACATTTTCCTGTCGGGTATATTGGTGAGACAGGGATACCGTAGTGTTATTGCTTAATCTGAATTTCATCTTGGTATCAAAAGACTGTTCTGTATAACCGGAGGGCGATTGACGCCCCGTGGTATCTCCACCTACCAGGTCTCCAAATTTCCGGTTGGTATACCCGGCTGAAAAAACGAAGCCGGATGACTGATAAGAAAACTCGCCTCTCCCGGTATATTCCATACCAGCAGAAACCGTTTTGCCAATTGCTTTTGCTTTAAAAGAGCTGACACCAAAGTCAGGATCGCGGCTGAATAACTGGATCACTCCTCCCAATGCATCCGAACCATATTGTACCGAACCAGCACCTTTGATCACTTCCACTTTATCGATCGTGTACAGGTCGATGGTATTCAGGTATTGATTGGGGCCATACCGGAAAGTGGAATTATTGAAACGGATCCCATCCAGCAATATAAGTGCCTGGTTACCGGTAAGTCCGCGCACAAATGCCGAACCTCCGCCATGATTGGTTTTCTGTACAAATACACCAGCAGATCCCATCAGTAATTCCGGCATGGTACGTGCACCGGATTGGGTCATTTTTTGTGAGTCAATAGATGTGTAAGAATAGGGCAACAAATATCCCTCCGTTAATTTACGCGTTGCGGTTACCACCACTGGATCAAGAAAAGCGCTGGTATCTTTTTTGGCTCCGTCAATATCCTGCCCAAATGAACAAACGGGCAGCAGCAAAAAAGAAAACAAGCTCTTGTAACGCATACAGTTTTATTTAGTATAAATCGATGGTATCGGATCTGCAACCGGGTGTTCTGCCGTAAAGCGAAAACCCAGCAAAGAAGCCAGTGTAGCCGCAATCTGTTGCTGGTATAATTGCCCTACTGTTGTCACTTCTCCGATGGCCCTGGTATCCGGCCCGATAGCTGCGATCCAGATCTGGCCGGCATCTTCCACTTTCTGGCCATGATTGCGCCATTCATCTTTCAACTTGTCTCCACGTCCATGATCAGTGGTAATCAGCAAGGTGGTTTTATTAGCATAGTTCGGATCTGATTGCAGATAATGCCACAGATCAGCTATCATTTTGTCCTGTGCATGTGCCGCTTTCAGATACTGGTCATACTCGCCTCGGTGAGCATAATCATCGGTTTCATCAAAAGCAATATACAAAGCCCTTGGTTTATATTCCTTCAGATATTCTCTTGCAGCAAGATAAGTAATTACATCCGGCCTGACCCCGATGGGCCGGGTGGTAAGGTATTGCAGGTCATTGATCAGTTTTAGTTTTTCTGAAGGGAATAACAAAGAATCAGCATCCGCATTTACATAAATATTACTGCGTACTTTATTTAATATATACGGAAAAGCATCCCAGGTGGCGAATGCAGCAATTTTTCCTTTAAAACCCGGTTGTTTCCCGATAAACTCCAGTACATGCGTATTCTTATTGGCAATTTTATCGTTTGAGTTGACCGTTATATCCGGGAAACCGGTAAAAATTTCATTGTAGCCTGGATAGGAAAATTTGTAAGGATTGGCATTGTCTACTTTATTGTTGTATCGTCTGTTCCCATACAATTGGCCATTCACTGCAATCTCGGACCAGAAAAAAGGGAATAGTTTCTTCCGGCGCTGTTCCAGTGTATCATTCCAGAACCGGTTGGAAGTGCCAGCACTGTCTTTGGTATATTTCTGATTACGCAGCAACTGGACATCGGCACCACCAAAAATTTCCTGCCAGCGCATCCCATCCAGGGTAACAATCACAATATTCTCTGTTCTGGGCTTCTGTGCCAGAACAGGAACAACCTCCATACAGATTGCTGTAGCCAGTATACTTAATAGTAAAAGCCTCTTCATTTTTTCATTTTAAAAAAGTAAATAGGTAAGCGAAGCCCCGAAGGACTCCGCTCTTGAAAACTGCACCTATGCTATTTTATCTGATTATTTGATGATCCACAGATCTGCATTAATATCATCTACCCCACCGGTAAACTGTCTTTGCAGTGCTTCCTGCAGATTGGTTTTATTGGTAGCGATTTCTGAAGTGGGATACAGGAAACGTTTAGCTACACGCTGACTGTTGCCGGTACCGGGGCCGGTCAGAAAAACAGGCACGCCTGTCCTTCTCCAGTTATAATAGGCTTCCCAACCACTGTTCTGGAAATAAGCCAGGTATTTCTGTAACAGGATCTGGTTCAGTCCCGCAGCAGTATTACCGGCATATTTTACGGTTGCCTGGTTGTAATACGCATTTTCATCATAATTGATCACATACGTATTATAATCGTTGAGCGTACCACCGGGTTTCTGGAAATAAACCGTATTGTTTCCGTTTACAATTCCGTAGAAAGCGATAGAAGCATTAATTCCTTTTTTATACCAGCTCTCTGCATCGCCGGTTAACCAGCCACGGTTCATCGCTTCCGCAATATTGAAACACATTTCTGCATATCCCACCTGGATATTCGGCTCTGCTACATACGTACTGTAATAGCGCTTGCGGTTGATAAATGAATACTCTCCATTACCGGCTTTCGTACTCATATCCGCCAGGTCTTCGCCGCTGCTGGCGCCGAGAAAGGCATTAAAAGAAGTAGGCGCAATTCCACCCGCTACTTTTTTGGCAGCAGGCTCTGCTGTTACAAACGTACGTGGATCCTGCAAAGCAACCAGGTTGTTCAGGTAAGTGGCACTGGTGTTATAACGGGTAGCATCGAAACCGAAATTATCCGGGTTGGTTGGATACTTATTGAAAGTGCTGTTGTACACATACTGCAGGTTATCTGCCAAACCGGTTAACAATGGATACTTAACCGGATCTGCCAGTGTTGCTGCAAATTTCTGTTTGACGGCCAGATCGGTATCAGTTTCTTTTTTACTTAACGCAATCAATACACGCAGTTTAAAAGTATTCACCGCTTTCTGCCATTTTTTGAGATCATTGTTGTAATAGTAATCTCCTGCCAGGGTATTATCTCCTTTGGTGATCAGTTGTGCCAGATCGGTGTTGGCATCATCCAGCCATTTCAATACCTGTACAAAGATCTCTTTCTGTGTATTGTATTTGGGTGTGCCTACAGCCAATCCTTTTACCGCATCGGTCAAAGGCAGATCTCCTACACGCATAGTGAGATCATAATAGAAGAAAGCCCGGAAAAACTTACCCAAAGCCCCATACGGATTTTGCGCGGCAGCCCCGATCTTGGTTGCTTCCTCTTCCATTTTCTGGATATTCTTCAGGGTGTTATACGGGTTAAACGAAACGTTTGTCCAGTTGTACTCCTGGTTACCGTAATAATTATAATTACAGTTGCTGAACTGGTTCCAGCGTTGTGCCAGCGTCCAGGCTCCCTGTGTAAAATCATTCTCTACGCCACTTAGTACCAGTGATGGGGGTACACTTTCGGGGCGGTTGTTATCTATTTTCAGCTCATCAAATTTTTTGGTACAGCCTGTGGTAAAAGCTGTTGCCGCCAGTAATGAACAGATCAATATCTTTTTCATACAATGTTGTTTGGGTTGATCAGAAAGTAAAGTTTAGATTAAAGCCATATCGACGTGTAGTAGGTGTTTGCAGGTTAGAAGATGTCTGCCCGCCTGCATACTGGTCAATGTCCACATCTTTAAAACGGTTACCGTCTTTCATGAAATAAAGCAGGTTACGTCCCACAACCGACACGGTAGCCGATTTGAAAAAGCCTTTCTTACCAAAAATATCAGCAGGAATATTATAGGTCAGCACTACTTCGCGGAGTTTCAGGTAAGTTTTGCTGATCATGTTTCCTTCTGAGGTATTGTAATACCGGCTGATATAATCCTGCAAGAAGGTTTTGGTGGTATTGGCTGTAAATTTCAGGTCGCCGTAGTTGGTAACAGCACCTGTAGCCGGATCATATTTAATTGCTACACCATTTGATACTGTGGCACCTTCGCCTACATAAGATTTCACTCCGAGGTAATCCTGGTAACGGGCTTCACCCATGGCTCCTTCAGTAGTTTCTATATGTCGTCCGCCACGGAATGTCTGTTTACGTACATAATCTTCCATCACACCACCGATACGGCCATCAAACTGGAAAGAGAAAGTAAAACTCTTGTAATTAAACCGGTTATTCAGTCCCCAAACCAGGTCCGGATCTGCAAAACCACGGAATTGTGCTACAGGCGCTACAATCGGTCTTCCACCTGCATCGTTGATAATCTGTCCGTCCGGTGTTCTTACAAAGGAACTTCCATACACTTTATCCAGCCTGTCGCCCTTGCGGTAGAAGGTATTCAGTACCTCTACACCATCGGGTAATTCAGCCAGTGTTCTGCGATATTTACTCAGGTTCAGCAACACATCCCATGAGAAATCTTTATGCTTGATCGCCTGTCCGCTGATCGAGATCTCAATACCCGTTGTTTTATTCTTTACCGCATTGGTGATAAAGGAATTGTATCCGGTTGTCTGAGACAAGGGTTTGTTATATATCTGCGGTCCATCGATATTGGTATAATAAGCGATATCCAGACCAATACGGTTCTTCAGGAACTTCATATCCAGACCCAGTTCCAGGGTAGTACGGCTATCCGGACTGATAGCAGGATCGATCAGGTTATTAGGATATGTGGCATAGGGCTGGTTATTATAACCCAACGCAGTGTTATAGGGTGTTGCCAGACCATAGGTAGGTCCATCATAGGAAGAGGTATACTCACTTCCATAACCCAGCGGATAACTGGCGTTAGGGGTAGCACCGATATAAGAAGTTACACTGGAACCACCACTTTTCACATTGGCATAAGAAGCCCTCGCTTTCAGGAAAGAAACGGCCTTGGGCAAAACCAGATAATCAGACAGGATCGTATTACCCGAAACAGATGGATAGAAATAAGACTCGTTCAGTGTTGACAGCTTATCTACCCTGCCGGTTGTATTCAGGTTAAAATATTTACTCAGTGCTACGTCGAACGAGTAATAGGCACTCATTACACGCATATCACTTTCAAAATTATACGCTTTTACAGGGTTACGGCTGTTGGCAAATGAATATACACCGGGTACATTCAGGTAATTGGTTGTAACAAAACTTGATTTGTACGCAAAGTTCCGAACGTTACCTCCCACAAAACCATTTACACTGATGGCACCAAAACGGTTATTGTACTTGGCCATTAACTCTGTATTGTTTTCAAAGAGGTTACGCTTGTCTTCGCGGTAATCGCCCCTACCCTCTTCCCTTCCGTAAGGGTGAGCAGAGAAAGGCATTTTTTCTGTACGCAGGATATCATAGGTGGTAACAGCTGTTCTGGCAACTAGTTCTGTATTGTTACCTATTTTCTGTGTAAGGGACACATACCCGTATACATCGGTTTTGTAATGACCACGCAGCCACTCATACGCCATGAAATAAGGATTGTGGTAACGCTGGTATTCGGCATACACACTCTGAACACCTTCTTTACCGGGCTGCCAGTAATTGCGCATATCATCGATATTCCAGTCGGCTCCGCCCCAGATGGTGATGTTATAGATCATACTGTTTGGTCCATAGTTCACATCCGGGAAATTGGGTGTGTACTGGCGGTTGTAATTCAGCTGTGCATCCAGTTTCAGTTTATCATTGAAACGGTATCCGGTATTGATATTGAAATTGGTGATATTCAGCTGTGTGTTGGGTACGATCCCTTTCTGGTAGGCATGTGACAAGGAAAAGCGGATATCGTATTTATCATTACTGGATGATACCGACAGGTTATTGGTAGTCAGTAATCCGGCCTGGATATATCTTTTCAGGTTGTCTTTTCCTCTGGCCGTCCAGGGGGTTCCTTTGCGCACGCCGGTAACAGGATCTACCGGACTATCGTACTGAGGAATCAGCTGACCATCAAATTTTGGTCCCCAGATATCATAATCACCATCGTTCAATCCACCCCCTTTACCATCTACAAAAGAATATTTGCCGTGATCACCGGGGCCATACAGGTCCTGTGTTTTAGGCAGGGCAATAAACCCTTTATCGATCATGGTGCTGCTGTTGAACTCGATGGCATACCCACGTTTATCTTTGGAACCTTTTTTGGTGGTGATAATGATGGCACCACGCTGACCACGATATCCGTACAAGGCAGAAGCCACGGGCCCTTTTAAAACGGTAATGTTCTCGATATCATCCGGAGACACGTTCCAGGTATCTGAGTTAATAGGGATCCCGTCAATTACATACAGGTCGATATTAGAGCCGCGGAGTAATACCTGCGGACGGCCCAGCATTTCGGCAGAAGAACCTACAGATAAGCCGGCCACTTTACCCACCAGTGAGTTGATGGGATTGGGTTCTCTCGCTTTAATCAGATCAGCACCCTTTACTTCCTGGGTAGCATAACTAACCAGCTTTTTTTCTTTTTTAATTCCCAAAGCGGTGATCACCACTTCGTCTAACTGTTTTACAGATGCTTCCAGGCTGATGGTCAGGTTTTCGCCCGATACCGTTACTTGTTTTGTCTGAAAGCCAACAGAACTAATCAGCAGTTGACTGTTTCTCGCCGCACCGATGGTAAACTGCCCATCAGCATCCGTACTGGTGTTGTTTTTTGCATTTTTAACGCTGATGCTCACACCTTCAATAGGTTTTTTGCTAAGTGCATCAGTGACTCTCCCTTTTACCTGGAGAGATTGGGCATGCAGCATGCCGGAAAGAAACAATATCACCACAAGGGGCAATACACGTTTCAGGTAATGGATCTGTTTCAACTTCATAAACAAGGTTTTAGTTGTTTGGTGAAGGCAAAACTATCCGGACAGTGTTAAGAGAAAATGTTGTTAATGTTAAGTAAAAGTAAAGTCAGGTTAAACTTTTCGGAAGTAAAGCGGGAATCGATTAACTAATATTAAACATTTGTGATCAAATTGTTAACATATGCTGTCTATAAGGCTCTTTCCTTGAACAGATAAACTACCAACAATACCGCATCTGCATCGCCCGTATTCACGAGGTTGTGAAGTTCTGTTGCATCAAAGAAAAGCGAGTCTCCTTCTTCCATATCAAAAAATTCTTCGCCGATCTGGTACCTGACTTTCCCTTGTAACAGGTATTTGAATTCGAAAGCCTCTGTACTTACCGGCGGACGTTGGGCATTTTTAGTGAGATATAACAACACAAAATCCACATGATAATCATGTACCGTGGTTGAAAACAAACGACGGTAGGAGAAACCCTCAGCGTTTTCCTTTTCAAAGAACTGGTATTGTTCCTTTTTCCGGAAAATCACTTTACTATCGGGTGTAAGCAGGTTAATATCCTTGAAAAAGTCATTGAAATCTACCTGTAAAGAGCTGATCAGGTTCAGCAATACCGGTAAGGAAGGAATGGCACGGCTGTTCTCTACCTGGCTAAGCATTCCCTTGGAAACACCGGCCGCCTCTGATAACTCCTGCAGCGTAATATTCTTTTCTTTCCGGAGATCGCGAAGCCGGTTACTGATCTGGATGATAATATCCTCTTTCATATAAAACGGACCTGTTACGTTAATTCAATCACGTAACAATTTAACAGAAATAAAAAGATGTTTGATCAAAATATTCCGGAATTAAGAATCAAAACAATTACTTAATCATCAAATACTGATCAAACATCTTTTACGAGATCCGTTTATAGCGTTTCCCGGATCTCATCGGTAGCTTTTAGCAGCACTTTTTCACCTGCTTTCAGGTTACCGAATATTTCCGTTTTACTGGCAGTCTGGTTGCCGGTACTGACATCTACTTTGCTGATTTTTCCATCCCTGATCACCAATACATATTTTCTTTCGGTAGAAGTAACCACGGCAGTGGCAGGCACCAGTAAAGCGGCCGCATTTCCCTGGGAATGTAATACTACGTCTGCATACATTCCCGGAGCCAGTTTCCCTTTTGGGTTGGGGACATCTATCTCCATCCTTTCGCTACGGTATTGCGCATTGATATTTTTGGATCGTCTGCTGATAAACCCCGATAACCGCTCTCCCTGCAAAGCACTTACATAAAAAGAAACGGCATCCTGTTTCTGAATAACGGCAGCTATCGCTTCCGGCACATCTACCTGTAAACGTAAGTGATCTACCTGTTTCAGTTCCAGCATGGGTTTATCTTTCCCCGCTGTACTTACCAGTGCCCCCGGATGCACATTGCGTTCTGTGATAACGCCGGCAAAAGGAGCTGTTACCCGTAAGTATCCCAGCATGGTTTGCTGCATCTGCCAGTTGGCTTTCTCTGCATTGCTTACGGCACTGTCTGCTTCCATCTTGGCTTTATAGGTAGAAATATCTAGGGTAGAAACAGCCCCCGCTGTTTTGGCCGCTTCCAGTAAACGCTGGTAATGCTCCCGATCAATGGCATAATCTGCTTTGGTTCTGGCATATTTTTCCCTTGCCTTTGTGGCTGCCTGTTCCAGTTCGGGCGCTTCGAGGCTCATCAGATTTTGTCCGGCCCCTACCAACGAGCCCACATCCACTGATACCGTTTTTACATACCCATTCACTTTGGGAAAAATACTTACTTCCTGCCAGGCCGCCAATTGGGCAGGTAATTTAATCAGGGTAGCTACTCCCCCGGTTTCTACAACAGCCGTTTCGTAAGCTACAGGGGTAGCTTTTCCTACTGCTTTTGCAGTTGCTTCTTTTTTCTTTTCTGCACAACCCAACAGGATGGATGCACTAACTATCGTTACTAAATAATATTTCATAATAATTGATTTATTGATGAGCTTCTTCGGGTAATAAGGAAACAGATTGATACGATGACCGCTGTCTGATCCAGCCGTATACTAATGGAACGATGAACAAAGCCGCCAGCGTAGAGGCGATCAATCCTCCAATCACTGCGCGACCAAGTGGTGCCGACTGATCGCCCGCTTCGCCCAGACCACTGGCCATAGGCAACATGCCTGCGATCATGGCAAGACTGGTCATCAGGATGGGACGTAAACGGATACTGGCGGCCACTGTAGCTGCTTTGAACGGATCTTTATAATCCAATCGCAACGCTTCTGCATTGGTCACAATCAGAATAGCATTGGCTACCGATACACCGGTACTCATAATGATGCCCATATACGATTGCAGGTTCAGTGTTGAGCCTGTAGCGAGCAAAAGGATCATGGCACCCAGTAATACCGCAGGTACGGTAGAGAGTACCGCGAGTGATACACCGAACGACTGGTAATTAGCGGCCAGTAATAATAAAATCACTATTATGGCCATGATTAACCCGGTTTGCAGAGAGCTGAGTGTTTCGGTAAGCAGGGATGACATACCCTTTACTTCCGGTATCAATCCACGCGGCGGTTCGCCCAGCGAGCTGATGGCTTTCTGCACAGCGGCGGTGGCTGTACCCAGATCCTTTTTATAAATATTGGCACTCACAGTTAAAAATCTTCTCGGCCCCGCCCGGTCATACTCACCCGGCAATGTATCGATACGGATTTGTGATATATCCGCTAATATCGGCCGTACTTTCCCCTTCACCAGCGGAATGGAACGAAGCGCTTCTACTGAGTTCATCAAATACTCAGGAACCTGTACCTGTACCTGGTAAGTGTACGATACTTTCGGATCCAGCCATTGTATTTTTTCAGTAAAACGGCTCGAAGAAGTGGCATCCGTTATACTACGGGCCACTTCTGTCAGGTTCAGGCCCATCTGCGCCAGACGAAACCTGTCGAGTGTGATCTGTACCGTAGGAAAATGCAGGGGTTGTGCAATCTGTACATCCCGCAGATAGGGAATCTTTCGCAAACTATCCGTCAGCTTTTCTGCGTACATTTTAATTTCGTCATAGTTTTTGCCAGCTACTCTTACCTCAATCGGTGTGGCAGCGCCCTGTGCCATGATCTTCTCGGTAAGTTCAATTGGTTCAAATGAGATCCTTGTTGTGGGATAGGCCCGGGTAATATTGGCCCGTATCCGGTCTTTCAGTTCGTCCAGGTTCTCTTTATACCCTTCGGCCAGGTTCACCTGGATAATAGCTTCATGGGTGCCACTGTTGAAAATATACAGATTACTCGATCCGTAACTACTGGGAATCAGGCCCACATAAGCAGAACTGATAGACAGGTTGCCATGCACCGTATTATCTATCAAAGTCAGTATACCTTTCACTGTCCGCTCTGTATTCTCCAGCCTTGTACCATCCGGTTGTTTGATCCGGATCTGCAACTGCCCATTATTGGTTTTAGGAAGCAGATCCTTTCCAATCGTAACAAAACAGATGCCCGCAGCCGCCAACGCTGTTACCAGATAAACAATAACAATGGTTTTGCGGTATAGCATCCATTGATCTAACCTGATTGACAGTTGCATTTTCATTCGTTGAAATAAATTATTCTCTTCAGGATGTTTCCTGTCTTCTTCGGTATGCAGGTTTATTTCCTCCACTTCATTCGCATCCAGTGCCAATCCTGCGTGTGCATGATCTTTGTTATGATGGTACCGGAACATTTCTTCTTTCAATAACCAGTTCGATATAACCGGCACCAGCGTTTGTGCCGCCAGAAAAGAAATAATCATCGCAAAACCAATGGATAAAGAAAGAGGTAGAAACATGGCCCTTGGCACACCCGTCATCACAAAAGAAGGTGCAAATACCGCCAGAATACAGAGAAGAATCAGCAATAAAGGGAATGAGATCTCTTCGCAGGCATCCAGTATGGCCTGTCGTTTATTCTTCCCCATTTCCAGGTGCTGGTGTATATTTTCGATCGTTACCGTTGCCTGGTCTACCAGCACGCCAATGGCCAGTGCCAGTCCACTCAGCGTCATGATATTGATCGTTTGCCCGAACAGTTGCAAAAACAATACACAACTGATTACTGATACCGGTATGGTTATCACAACCACCAAACTGCTACGCCAATCCTTCAGAAACAACAATACCATCAATCCGGTAAGTATTGCACCCAGGATACCTTCTGTCATCAGGCTTTTTACCGCATTGATCACAAATACAGACTGATCAAACTCATAGCTAAGGTTTACATCTTCCGGCAACAGATTCTGCATCTCCGGAATTTTGGCCTTCAGCGATTGTACCACTCCCCAGGTAGAAGCATCTGCTGTTTTAACAACAGGAATATACACGGAGCGTTTGCCGTTGACCAGTGCATAATCCACGGTAACATCTGCCGCATCAGCAACAGTGGCTATATCATGAATGAATACAGATGCAGATCCATTGGTGGTAACGGGGATGTCTTCAAAATGCTGCACCTTTTCTTCGAGCGAGTTCACCGTTGCTACATACATCAGGCTATCTACACGCAGGTTACCGGATGGAGTAATCGCATTATTTTTAGTAATCGATTCCACTACCTGATCAGGAGAAATATTAAAACGCCTGAGTTTTTCCGGATCTACGCTCACCACGATCGATCTTGAATTGGCACCAAATGGTGGTGGTGCCGACAAACCGGCCACTGTTGAGAACATCGGTCTTACTCTTGTTACTGCCAGGTCATAAATCTCTTTCAGCGATTTTGTCTGGCTGCTGAATACCAGTTGTCCTACCGGCAACGAAGAAGCATCAAACCGGATCACCTGTGGCGGTAAAGCACCGGGCGGAAAAAATTTAGATGCCCGGTTTACCTGCAAAGCCACCTGCGCCGAAGCTTCTGCCATATCCGTATTCTCATAAAATGTAAGCTTGATAAGGGTCAGCCCCTGTATATTCTTACTCTCCATATTCCGGATGCCATTCACATACAGGAACTGATCCTGCATACGTGTGGCGAAAAAACCTTCCATCTGCTGCGGCGACATACCGCCGTAAGATTCTATCACATAAATCGTGGGTAGATTCAGTTTAGGAAATATATCAATGGGAATCGTTCGGATAGCCATAAAGGAAAACAACAACAACCCTGTAAAAAGTACCAATATGGTAATTGGCCTTTGTAAAGCTGCACGTACCATAATAATTAGTTTAGGGTTTGAATGAATTGATTCAGGTTACCGCTTAATGCGGCTTTGTTTAACTGCGCCAGGTACCAGTCGCTTACTGCTTCTATATAATCCGTTTGCGAACGGTAAAGCACAAAAGAAGCATTGGTAAGATCTATCAGGGATATCAGACCGGCGCGATACTGTGCCAGCTTTTGCCGGTAGGTAGCCAGGGCTGATTGTAACTGCACCGGATACTCCGACAGGTTTGCCTGTATGGTTTGTAAAACAGATTCTGTTTGCCGCGATGCAGATAACAGTGAATTTTGCTGTTGTTGTAATTCGTAATTACTGGCTTCTGTATCAAACTTATTAATGGTCAGCTTTGTTTTTCGATACATGCCATTAGACAGGTTATATGTGAAGGCAACACCCAATGCATAATTAAACCGCTGATAACCCAACCCATTTGAAAGAGCGGTAAATTTATCATTATACTGTATACTCGATCCACGCCCCCATACACTACCCGCCAACATGATTTTGGGCAGGTATGTTTTATGAATCAATTGATCTTTGGACATATACAGATTCCGCTTCTGAATATAAAAATCAAGTAATGGATTGCTGGGCGCCTGCGTAACCGGCATCGGCACGGGGGTATGAATCAGAAAACGGTTGGCAAGACTATCCACTGCCAGATCGGTGATGGCTATACCGGTATAAAAATGCAATTGTTCTTTTAGCTGGTTCACCAATCCCAAAGTCTGGTTATAAACGATTTTGGTTTTGGATAATTCGGCCTTGGCCAAAGAAGAATCAGCTCCCGCTTTTAAGCCACTGTTGGTGAGTGCCTGAATAACGGTAAAAATGCTGTCGTACCGGTTCACATTCTGCCGGTCTGTATCCAGCCGGTATTGCGATTTCAGGATGGCGAAATACAGTTTGGCCACTTGCCAGTCTACCAGAAACTGTTCCCGCTGCTGGTCTGCCATCTGCAAACCCACCAGCGATTCTGCCAAATCTGTCTTGGCCCGATTCAGACCGAAATTAAGCAGCTCATACTCACTGTACAGCACAGCTACATTTCCCGTAGCAGCCCGAAGTGTATTTTGCGAACGAACACCCGCCGATGTAGAAGAGGTAATCCCCAAAGCAAAAAAGCTACCTGCCAGCGAATTATCGGAACCAAGATTCAGCTGCTCGCTGAATTTTACCTGCGGCAGAAAAGACTGTTTGATATCCGTTACAGAAGCCTGCGCACTTTTTACCTGCGCCTGTTTTTGTAATAACAGGGGCAGATATTTATGGGAGGCTTCCACCAGTTCGGTTAATCCATATTTTTTTTGAGCGAATAGTGTACAGGAAAAAATGGACATACAGATGCCCAATAGCCATACACGCTTTCTCAGGTAGAAAGCTGTCATACACGAAGATTTACAATGAAAGAAAATTGTTAACTGAAAAATCAGGCAACAACCGGCGGACCGCGGAGGGAATAATCAGATAGGAATACTTCCGGATAATACTGGCATATATAATGCCCCATTGTTTTGGGCAATACCTGTATCACCGGGATAATGATCGCAGGAACTGTAATACCGGGTATGACAGAAGGTTCAAAACGTTTGTTCAAACGAATCTTCTGCCTGGCAATACTTTTGGAAGAAATTACCATGGCATGTGCATGGGTTACCTTCCCTGCAGGCAGCGTATGATAAGTAGAAGATACTGAGAGCTGGGCTACTCCGAAATTAAAAAAAAGCTGGACAGCAAAAAAAAGCAGGTACACAAATAGTACCGGCAGCTTACTTAACCATGGCATTTTGTTCTTACGGGGGTACATGAGTTTCTTCAGGTAAAAACCAAAAATAATGGTATTCGGCAAAATATCTGATTAAAAAAGCGTTGCCTGGTAAATAAACAGGGTTTTTCACATACTGTTAGTAAACAATCTCTCAGTATTCCCTGTCCATATAGTAAATTAATCTTCAAAACAGATCAACATGAAAACCTTATCACAGACTTGGTTTGCAGATGGGTACATTGATTTTGAACTGAAAAAATACACTTTACTGGCCTACCTGCAGGAGATCAACCGTTATTTTTGTGAGAACAAATTGTATCCCCAGTTTGCCGATCTCATCTTTCACTACAACAACCTGGTGGCCTTTAAAGAAAACAAGAAATACCTGCAGGAACAGTTTCCCAAACGCCTTACCGGCATACAGATCGAAAAATTACAGTTATTATACCAATCCCTGGTAGAAGATGATGAACTGATGCAAGAGCTGGAAAACATCATCAACTTTGCCTCCTCCACCATGAAAAGAACAATTACCAGCGGTTCTGAGATCTATGAATTTGTAGAAAATAAAATCACCATCGAACCTGTCGGACTCGTTCCACTCGATCATACAGAGGGTTATTTCATGCTCTGCGAAGGCCAGTGCCGCAATACCTGGGTATACCGGTACCGGCTCAGCATCTTCGAAAAACACGATGAAAAATACCGCAGCATCAAAACCGAGTTTGTAGATGTATGGCAGCGTAACATCGTCAACTCTTACCAGAACATCAAATCCGAACTCATCAAAAACCGTTCAGACCTGCCCAACCCCGCAGTATACTCACTCGAAACAGAATTGAGTTTACCCATGGAAGAAACCTTGTTACCGATCGCGAAGCGGAGTTTGGTGAGATATATCAGCACCAAGGCAAATTAGAAATTAGTAGTTAGTAATTAGTAATTGATTATGTGTTATAAACAAAGGTCGCTGATGGGCAAATGAGTTATTCATTGCAACATCGCGGCCAGATGATTAATTCCTAACTACTAATTTCTAATTACTGATTGTTCGTGTTTTCTTTCTCCATCATCAGATATGCCTTAATAAATCCATCCAGTTCCCCATCCATCACCGGGCCTACATTACCTACTTCATAATCGGTACGATGGTCTTTGATCATTTTATAAGGATGAAACACATAACTGCGGATCTGGCTGCCCCACTCAATTTTCTTTTTGTTGGCATTGGTGGCATTCATCGCTTCCTGTCGTTTGCGAAGTTCTTCTTCGTACAAACGGCTCTTCAGCATTTTTAAGGCCAGTTCCCGGTTCTCGCCCTGGGTTCTTGCCTGCTGGCATTCTACAATAAAGCCACTGGGTATATGTTTCAGGCGTACGGCTGTTTCTACTTTGTTCACGTTTTGTCCGCCACTACCCCCACTGCGGTAAAAAGCCCATTCCAGATCGCTGGGATTCACATTGATCTCGATGCTGTCATCAATCAACGGATACACATACACCGATGCAAAAGAAGTATGTCGCCGGGCATTGCTGTCAAACGGTGAGATCCTCACCAAACGGTGTACACCGCTTTCCGCTTTTAAAAAGCCATAGGCAAAATCACCATCAAACTGAATGGTAGCACTTTTAATACCGGCCCCATCCCCTTCCTGGTAATCAATCTCAGTTACTTTCCAGCCCTGTTTTTCTCCGTACATGCGATACATGCGTAAGAGCATTTCGGCCCAGTCCTGGCTCTCGGTACCACCGGCACCGGGATTGATCTGTAATACAGCGGGTAATTCGTCTTCGGGTTTATTGAGGGTGCTCTTGAATTCAGCATCTTCGATATGCTGCAAAGCCAGTTCGTAAGCGGCTTTCACTTCCTCTTCGGTAGCATCGCCGCCCTTCCAGAAATCAAATAGTACGGCAAAGTCTTCCACAGCCGTATCCAGCTGTTTGTACAACTTCAACCAGTACTCGTTTACCTTGATCTCTTTCATGATGGCCGTGGCCCGGACATTATCGTCCCAGAAGCCCGGCGAGAGCGAGAGTTGTCTGTCGGTTTCTACTTTGTATGTGCGGTTCTCAACGTCAAAGAAACCTCCTC
>Ga0255338_1002717_pt1 | contig 24168 bp, 23 predicted proteins | sample MeOH1_35cm_T4_19_FD_203715 | JGI IMG/M metagenome (GOLD analysis project Ga0255338, IMG submission 203715) | Sandy soil microbial communities from University of British Columbia, Vancouver, Canada - MeOH1_35cm_T4_195 | ecosystem: Engineered > Artificial ecosystem > Sand microcosm > Unclassified ...
TTCTAAATGTGATTTGACTCGCTGGTGTTTTATGCGCTTGCATGGCTTGTACTGCATTGCGTGCAATATTAAGTACAGCTTGTATCAGCTTTTCGCGGTCGCCTATTAGCTCAGGCAGGCTTAAGTCATAATCGCGCTTTATCAGCACAGATTGCGGGGACTCTGCGAGCAGTAAACTCCTTACTCGTTCCAGCACCTCATGAATATTGGTCGGTTGATACTTAGGCACGCGATGGGGAATAAGCAGCCTATCCATCAGCGCTTGCAATCTGTCCGCTTCCTTAATAATCACTTGTGTATATTCACGCAAATTCGGGGAAGGCAGCTCGTGCTCCAGCAGTTGTGCTGCGCCGCGCAGGCCGCCAAGCGGGTTGCGTATTTCGTGTGCCAGGTTGCGAAGCAGTTCTGCATTGGCTTGCTGTTGAATAAGCATGCGTTCTTCTCGCGCAATACGAAGCTGTGCATCCATAGGCTGAAACTCTAAAATCAAGCTTGCGGCAGGCGATTCTATGGGGGTAACGGTGCAGGTGACAGCGAAAGAATTATGCCGATGCGTACTAATGGTAAATTCATGCTCGCGGAATGGGCTTTGCTGCTTAATGGCATTGTTAACAGCAAGCATGAGAATATCGCAGTTTGGGAAAACTTCGTTAATGTGCAGCCCGATTATCTGGGTGGCACTGAATGCAAAAATAATCTCTGCGCCCGGATTGACGTATACCACGCGGCGATTGTCGTCGAGCAGGATAATTGCTGTAGCTAAGTGCTCTAAACCGGCAAAGTGGTCTGGTGTTGGTTGAACCATAGTAGTATTAAACCCAAAAGTAATACTGAATTCAAAGTTTCAGTCATATTACTATGAATAAAGCAAAAGACAGGCCAGTTTCACACATGAGCCAGTTTTTGGCTTCCCTAATTTACTACCAGTTTTGGCATCACCACCAATCTTGTAGCTAAAGCTACAAGATTGGTGCGATAAGCCAGTAAAAACTGGCAGGTGTAGTGTGAAATAATCTGCTTTCGCGCACGAATAACCAGCTTTAGCTGGTATATTCTGCGGAGAAGACCCCTGCGGTCTTAGCAGATATATTCTGTGGGGAAGCCCTATACGGGCTTTGTAGTATATTCTTAGGCAGGTATTGAAAGGTTGTTCTGGTAGGAGCGGTCTTTGACCGCGATAAGTATGGAGGCAGAGGCGTTAGGTTTTTCACGGTCAAAGACCGCTCCTATATAACTGCTATTTCAGAGAATCAAGCTCTTTTTGCAGCAACTCAATATTCTTTTGATGATTATCTACATTAGCTTTCAGGTTTTTCATTTTCTCTTCAAACTTTGGCACATTGCGGAAAGTTTGGCCAGTGGCAGTTTGATAAACCTCTGGATTGGACTCTCCTTCAGCGTAGGCTTTTTTAGCTTCCTCAAGTGCCGCTTTTTCAGCTTCTAGCTCATTTTGTAAAATGCTTTTACGCTTACTGTCACGCTGATTCTGTGTGTCTTTATCTACGTGGGGGAAACCCTCAGGTGTGGCAGTACGCTTATTTACTGAGCTATTGCCAATAGCTTTAGCGCGGTCATTGCTTATTGCATTGGCATCCGGGTCTATTTCCAGGCGTGTAGCGCCTTTTGATTTAATATTAGAGTAAGTAACACGACCATCCGGATCCACACGCTTATAAATTTCAGCAAGCGCATGAGTTGAAAAGGTAAGGGCAATCAGCGTTAAAAATAAGTGTTTTTTCATGGGCTTAGTTTATTAGAGTTAAACAAATTAGGCAACACGGTTAGGTATTGCTTGGCTTGATAATTCGTTACATGGATACACAAATCACAAACGACTAAAAGCTGTATTTAGTTGACATGGAGATGGTGAACCATTGCCCAAAAATAAAGCCAATAAAAAAGGGCGAGTATCTCGCCCTTTTCGTTAATTGCAATTTAACAACACATTAGCATGAGTAGTACAGGCCAAACTCAACTGGGTGTGGTGTCATGCGAACTTTGTTTACTTCTTCCATTTTCAGGTCGATGTAAGCATCAATCCAGTCGTTTGTGAACACGCCACCTTTAGTCAGGAACTCGCGGTCCTTGTCTAAAGCTTCCAGAGCTTGCTCTAATGAAGCGCAAACGGTTGGGATTTGTGCATCTTCTTCTGGCGGTAGATGGTACAAGTCTTTAGTAGCTGCTTCACCTGGGTGAATCTTGTTTTGTACGCCATCTAAACCAGCCATCAGCAATGCAGAGAATGCCAGGTATGGGTTAGCGATTGGATCTGGGAAGCGCGCTTCAACACGGCGACCTTTGTCAGAATGCACGAAAGGAATGCGGATAGAAGCAGAGCGGTTTTTAGCTGAATAAGCTAATTTAACTGGCGCTTCAAAGTGTGGCACCAAGCGTTTGTATGAGTTAGTACCAGGGTTGGTAATTGCATTCAATGCACGCGCATGTTTGATAATACCGCCGATGTAGTAAAGCGCGAACTCGCTCAAGCCTGCGTAGCCGTTACCTGCAAACAGGTTTTTGCCATCTTTCCATACTGATTGGTGCACGTGCATACCGCTGCCGTTATCGCCAGCGAATGGTTTTGGCATGAATGTAGCTGTTTTGCCATAAGCGTGTGCTGTGTTCAAGATCACGTATTTCTGGATTTGTGTCCAGTCAGCGCGTTGTGTCAAGGTGCTGAATTTCGTGCCGATTTCACATTGGCCAGCAGTAGCAACTTCGTGGTGGTGTACTTCAACAGGCACGCCCATTGACTCTAATGTTGTACACATTGCTGAACGGATGTCGTGTAATGAATCGACTGGAGGCACTGGGAAATAGCCGCCTTTTACGCCAGGACGGTGACCTGTGTTGCCGCCTTCGAATTTCTCACCTGATGCCCAAGCACCTTCTTCAGAGTTGATGCGCACTGAACAGCCGCTCATTGCAACATCCCATTGAATGCTGTCGAAAATAAAGAATTCTGGCTCTGGACCAAAGTAAGCTGTGTCGCCTAAACCAGATGATTTCAAGTATGCTTCAGCACGTTTAGCTAATGAGCGTGGGTCACGTTCGTAACCTTTGCCATCTGTAGGGTCAACCACGTCACATGTTAAAATGAGTGTAGGCTCATCCATGAATGGGTCAATGTTTGCTGTTGATGCATCTGGCATCAATTGCATGTCTGAAGCTTGAATGCCTTTCCAGCCAGCGATTGAAGAGCCATCAAATGCGTGACCCTCAGTAAATTTATCTTCATTAAAATGTGATACAGGCACGGTAACATGCTGTTCTTTGCCGCGTGTATCGGTAAAACGAAAATCAACAAATTTAATGTCGTTTTCTTTTACCATTTTCATTACTTTAGCCACTGACATTTAGAATCTCCTATGATGGTGTGGGTTAGAATTAAACTAAGTAAAAATTAAAATAAAACATATAAAAATTTAACTCAATAGATTAGCAGGAAATGTGCCAATCTGAAAAGCTAAAAACGCTTTTATTTCATAGGGTAATAAAAAATTATTCTGCACTAAAGCACTAATTTGGTGCTTAAGCGTTATTTTTGCACCAATATAGTGCATTTGATTGCTGTGAATAATTTGCGGCATTTAAGGCTATACTTTTAGAAAATCTAAAAAGTGAAATTATAAATTTTTAAGAGAGATGAAATCATGAGTAATCAGACAGAAATTTTAGCATTGGCACAAAAGCGTGCGAAAGAAAAAGGCTTGCCATATGCGGGTGCATTTACTCCGCAGGAGGCATTTGAGATTTTGCAGAAAACCCCTAAGGCCCTGTTGGTCGATGTACGCACAAAGGCTGAACTGGACTTGGTCGGGCGTATTCCTTCAGCACTAAACGTCGAGTGGGCATTTTATCCCGGCATGGTAGCGAACGAGAATTTTGCCGGACAATTAACAGTCGAGCTTGATAAATGTAATTTCGATAAAAATTCTGTATTGATCTTTATGTGCCGTACCGGCGGTCGTTCAAATAATGCTGCTACGGTAGCTGCGTCGCTTGGTTTTACCCAGGCATACAATATGCTGGAAGGTTTCGAGGGTGAGGCAAATGCTGATAAGCAGCGTACACTGATTAACGGATGGAAACACGCAGGGTTGCCTTGGACAAATTAATGATGGCTGATAAGTACGCCGAACCTTTAGATAAGGTAGATCGCTACGCGGTGGTGGGCAATCCTATCGCACACAGCAAATCGCCGTTAATCCATACGGAGTTTGCCAGGCAAACACATCAGAATATTAGCTATGAGCGGATATTGGCTCCTTTAGATGGTTTTGAAGCGACAGTTCTGGAACTGATCAAACAAGGCTATAAGGGTGTAAATGTAACTGTGCCATTTAAGTTCAAGGCTTATGATTTATGCACCACTCATTCTCCGCAAGTTCAGTTAGCAGGGGCTGTAAATACCATGATATTTGCGGACTTTGGCATTATCGGACATAACACTGACGGCGATGGTTTAATTGAGGACATTACTCAAAATCTTAAAACTCCAATCAGAGACAAGCGTGTTTTATTGTTAGGTGCTGGAGGTGCAGCTGAAGGGGTGTTTCAACCGTTGTTAGTAGAGCATCCAAAATTACTTGTGGTAGCAAATCGTACATTGCAAAAAGCAGAAAAAATTGTAAGCAAGTCATCTGATAAAGCATGGCAAGGAAAAGCCAGTACTTTCGAAGGTTTAAATAATCAGCAATTTGACATAGTGATTAACGCGACATCAACTGGCCTGAGCGATACCGCTTTGCCTATCCCGGATAGTGTTTTTGCAGAAAACTGTTTGGCTTATGACATGATGTACGGCCGTGAAACGCCTTTTATGCAGCAGGCGCGTGCAAACGGTGCAAGAGTAGCTGATGGGTTAGGCATGTTAGTTGAACAAGCTGCCGAAGCTTTTTATTTGTGGCGCGGTGTACATCCTGAGACGCAGCCCGTAATCGATATGATAAGAGCTTTATAAATGTTCACATGGTTATTGAATCAAAAGCCAAGGGCTAAACCTTTAACTCTGGGTGGCTTTGTTAAACGTGGCCTGGTGCTGTTGTTTGCATTTATTTTGCTGTATCAAGTCTGGATATTTTTGCATATCTGCTGGTGGATCAAATTTAATCCTTCTTCCAGTGCTTTTATGGAAGACCGCTTGGAGATTATTCAGGAAAAACGGCCCGATGCTGAACTTAAACATAAATGGGTGGCTTATGAAAAAATCTCACTCAATCTCAAGCGTGCGGTGATTGCCTCTGAGGATGCTAAGTTTCTTGACCATGAAGGTTTTGACTGGGAAGGTATTCAAAAAGCGTATGAAAAAAACCTGAAAAAAGGCAAGATTGTGGCGGGCGGTTCAACCATTAGCCAGCAGCTTGCAAAGAACTTATTTTTATCTACCAAAAGAACGCCATGGCGAAAGGCGCAGGAAGCCGTGATTACCCTAATGCTGGAAAACATCCTTAGTAAAAGGCGAATTTTGGAAATTTACCTGAATGTGATTGAGTGGGGTGATGGGGTGTTCGGTGCGGAGGCTGCAGCAAGGCATTATTACAAATCCAGCGCTTCGAATCTCAGTGCAGGCCAGGCAGCCAGGCTGGCCGCCATGATACCTAACCCGCGTTTTTATGACGCGCACCAGTATACGCGTTACCTCAATAGGCGCACAGCTACCATACAGGCGAGGATGTATATGGTAGAGGTGCCAAAGTAACCCAAACGGCTCAGCAGTAAGTATTGTTGGTTAATATTTACTACTGACGCTCTATTACAGCATGGTTTTCAGGTATCTCGCTGTGTAACTGGTGCCGCTTTGTGCTACTTGCTCGGGCGTGCCTTCTGCAATAATTGTACCGCCGCCATCACCGCCTTCCGGGCCCATATCGACAATCCAGTCAGCAGTCTTAATTACATCCAGGTTGTGCTCAATAATGACAATGGTGTTACCTGCATCGCGCAAGCGGTGAATAACATCCAGCAGAAGTTGAATATCTGCAAAGTGCAAACCGGTGGTTGGCTCGTCCAGAATATACAAAGTACGGCCGGTATCGCGTTTGCTAAGTTCCAGCGCCAGCTTAACGCGCTGCGCTTCGCCACCGGATAGTGTGGTGGCGCTTTGGCCGAGCGTGATGTAACCCAACCCTACGTCCAGCAGTGTTTGCAGTTTGCGTGCAATCACAGGCTGTGCGCTAAAGAAGGTATGTGCCTGCTCAACCGTCATGCCTAAAATCTCATGAATGTTTTTACCCTTGAATTGAATTTCCAGGGTTTCCCGATTGTAGCGGTGGCCTTTACATACGTCACATGGTACGTATACATCCGGTAAAAAGTGCATCTCGACGCGAATCACGCCATCGCCCTGACAAGCTTCGCAGCGGCCGCCTTTAACGTTAAACGAGTATCGGCCTGGCCCATAACCCCGCATGCGGCTTTCAGGCACACCGGCGAATAAATCGCGAATCGGCGTGAATAAGCCGGTGTATGTTGCCGGATTAGAGCGTGGGGTACGTCCGATCGGGCTTTGGTCAACATCGACTACTTTGTCAAAAAAAGCCAGGCCGTCGATTTCTCCGTAAGGTGCAGGCTCGGTGCTGCTGCCGTATAAATGGTGCGCGACAATACGATAAAGTGTATCGTTAATCAGTGTAGATTTACCGCTGCCGGAAACGCCGGTGATGCAGCTGAGTAAACCGACTGGCAGTTTTAAGGTGACATCTTTTAGATTATTGCCCGTGGCGTTGGTCATTTTGAGCCAGCGTGCCGGGTCTGGCGCGGTGCGCTTTTTGTTGTAGGTGATTTGGCGCTTGCCGCTCAGGTATTCACCTGTAAGCGAATTTGCGTTTTCCCTAATCTGGATTGGTGTACCTTCTGCCACTATATGCCCGCCATGCTCACCGGCGCCGGGGCCGATATCTATCACATAGTCTGCCGCCATGATGGCATCCTGGTCATGCTCAACCACGATCACGCTGTTGCCAATGTCGCGCAGGCGTTTAAGCGTATCGAGCAAGCGGTCATTATCACGTTGGTGCAACCCGATTGAAGGCTCATCCAGCACGTACATCACCCCTGTTAGGCCGCTACCGATTTGTGAGGCCAGGCGGATTCGCTGCGCTTCGCCGCCTGATAATGTTTCGGCAGAGCGCGAAAGGGATAAATATTCCAAACCGACATTGGTTAGAAATTTTAGGCGGTTACTGATTTCTTTAACAATCTTGTCGGCAATCGCAAGTTTCGCACCTGTTAATTCAATGTTGTCAAAGAAAGTGAGTGCTTGCTTTAACGGTACTTCGCAAACTTCATGGATGTTTTTATTGCCTACTTTTACATGGCGTGCTTCTTTACGCAAACGCGTACCTGCGCAATCCGGGCAGGTTTGCGAATTTAAGTATTTTGCCAGCTCTTCACGCACGGTTTGTGAGTCTGTTTCGTGATAACGGCGTTGCAGGTTATTTAAAATGCCCTCAAAGGTATGTGTTTTTTGATAAAACGCACCGCGTTCATTGAGGTACTTAAAGGCAATTTCTTCTTTGCCGCTGCCATGCAGTAAAATTTTCTGTATATCTTCCGGCAGTTTTTCAAACGTAGTATCCAGGTCAAAGTTGTAATGCGCGGCTAAACTGGCCAGCATCTGGAAATAAAATTGGTTGCGTCTGTCCCAGCCTTTAATAGCACCGGCGGCCAGTGATAAATGTGGAAAGGCAACTACGCGTTTAGGGTCAAAGAAGTTAATGTTGCCTAAACCATCACATTTGGGGCATGCACCCATCGGGTTGTTGAAAGAGAATAAGCGCGGTTCCAGTTCCGCCAGTGAGTAGTCACATACCGGGCATGAAAACTTGGCGGAAAACAAGTGTTCCTTGTCGGTGTCCATCTCTACGGCGATGGCTTTGCCATCAGCTAAACGCAGTGCAGTTTCAAATGATTCTGCAATGCGTTGTTTCATATCCTCTTTGACTTTTAAGCGGTCAACTACGACATCCACATTGTGTTTGGTTGTTTTGGCAAGCTGGGGAAGGGCGTCCATTTCATAAATTTTGCCGTCAACGCGCAGGCGCACAAAGCCTTGTGCTTTCAGCTCCTCAAACAAATCAACTTGCTCACCTTTGCGGTTTGAGACGACCGGTGCCAGTATCATAAGCTTGGTGTCTTCCGGTAGCGCCAATACGCTATCAACCATTTGGCTCACGGTCTGCGCTTCAAGCTTGATGCCATGTTCCGGGCACTCTGGGTCGCCGGCGCGTGCATATAGCAGGCGCAGGTAATCATGAATTTCGGTGACAGTCCCTACGGTAGAGCGCGGATTATGTGATGTGGATTTTTGCTCAATAGATATTGCGGGTGACAGGCCTTCAATCAAATCTACATCGGGTTTGTCCATGCGCGCTAGAAATTGGCGCGCATAAGCAGAAAGTGATTCCACATAGCGGCGCTGACCTTCAGCGTAGAGCGTATCAAAGGCAAGTGAAGATTTGCCGGAGCCGGATAGGCCGGTAATGACAACCAACTGATTGCGTGGAATATCCAGCGATATATTTTTTAAGTTGTGCGTACGCGCACCGCGAATACGAATTAAATCCATTTGGTTAAATCCATCATGCTTATACTAAGCTTTTACTCTAAAATTGGGGGCAACCTGCTAATATACCTACTTTTACGCATTTAGATTAATTATTTTTTCATGTCAACTTTGCATCACACAACATCAACACCAAGTAGCGTTGTTACAGAACTGATCTCGTCAGATAAAATGACGCCGGCAGAATTGCGCTCGACTTTAAGCTTAGCGTCCATTTATGGCTTACGCATGCTGGGTATGTTTTTGATTCTGCCGATATTTGCGATTTACGCATCCACTTTGCCTGATAAACCTAGTGGTTTTATGGTGGGGCTGGCGCTTGGAACTTATGGATTGACGCAAGCATTGTTGCAGTTGCCATTCGGGATGGCTTCAGATAAATATGGCCGTAAGCCGATGATCTACCTGGGGCTGGCTATTTTTGCCATTGGCAGTATGGTGGCGGCACTGGCCATGAATATTGAAGGCATTATTATCGGGCGTGCGCTTCAGGGTGCTGGTGCCGTTTCTGCTGTAGTGACTGCCTTGGTGGCCGATTTGACACGGGATGAACATCGTACTAAAGCGATGGCAGCCATAGGCGGCACAATTGGCATTGCATTCGCACTCTCACTGGTGGGAGGTCCGATACTGAATCAATGGATAGGCGTGCCGGGTATATTCTTCCTGACGGGACTTTTAACATTGGCAGCCATGGCTGTAGTGAAATTTGTAGTGCCAGACCCTTTGCACAGCCATTACCACTCCGATGCAAGTGCTGCACCTGCCAAGTTAAAAGATGTGTTGAAAAACAGGCAATTGCTGCGTTTAAATTATGGTATTTTCGCCTTGCATGCGGCGCAAATGGCAATGTTCGTGGTGGTGCCTTTTGCCATTATCCAATCAAGCGGTATGCATGAAAACCAGCATTGGAAAATTTATTTGCCGGTCGTGTTGGCCTCTTTTGTATTAATGGTGCCAGCGATTATTTATGCGGAGAAACAATCAAAAATGAAGCAGGTGTTTGTGGCGGCAATCGCCATGATGCTGCTCGCACAGCTGATGTTTGCTTTCTCTATTCAATATTTCTGGGGCATTATCGCTTCACTGACAATTTACTTTATTGCATTTAATCTGCTCGAGGCATCCTTACCCTCCCTGATTAGCAAAATTGCACCTGCGGCCGCTAAAGGCACTGCAATGGGGGTTTATAATACGTCCCAATCGCTGGGTATTTTTGTCGGCGGTGCTTTAGGGGGGTATTTATCTCACGTGTATGGCTTTGCCAGTGTGTTTGTATTCTGTGGCATGATGATGTTTTTATGGCTATTATTGGCATTTTCCATGCAAGCGCCGCTTGCGGTTAGAACTAAAATGTACACCATGGATGAAGCTGCCGGTCCAATGTCAGCCGAGCGTGCAAAAGTAGTTAAAAATGAACTTGCAAAACTTGCGGGTGTGATTGAGGTGGCGGTGTTGCCGCAAGAGTACACCGTAATTTTGAAGATAGATAAATCGTATGATTGGGATGACGCCCAAGTGTATCAATTGTTGAGGGGATAAATATGGCATCAGTGAATAAAGTGATTTTGGTAGGCAATTTAGGGCGTGACCCCGAGGTGCGCTACATGCCTAATGGTGAGGCAGTATGTAATTTTAGTATTGCGACGACTGATAGCTGGAAAGACAAATCAGGCGCCAAGCAAGAGCGTACCGAGTGGCACAACATCGTGATGTACCGTAAGCTGGCAGAAATTGCCGGGGAGTATCTCAAAAAAGGCCGCCCGGTATATGTTGAGGGCCGCTTGCAAACGCGCAAATGGCAAACCAAGGAAGGCCAGGACCGCTACACTACGGAAATTATCGCTGACCAGATGCAAATGTTAGGCGGTCGTGACGGCGCGGGGTCAAATGCCAGCTATGATGGCGGTATGGATCAGGGCGGCGGTGATAGCGATTACAATCAAGCGCCACCAAGCCAGGGCCAAGCACGATCAGCACCTGCACAAGCTGCGGCTAAACCGGCAGCAAGCGGTTCTGGGTTCGATGATTTTGAGGACGATATACCTTTTTGATTGCTATCGCAGTATAATCAGTTAATTATTACAACAAAGCCCGCTATATACGGGCTTTGTTTTTTGCGTTCAATGAGTTACCAAAATGAGTCCTAGCCAAAAAATTGTTACTGACGATGTGCGTATCATCGAAATCAAGGAGTTAACTCCGCCATCGGTGTTGTTGGATAAACTTGAGCCCAGCAAAGCCACTACGGATCGCATTGTTAAAACGCGTGCGGAAATTCATCGTATTCTGCATAGTGCGAATGACCGCCTGTTAGTGGTGATTGGCCCATGCTCCATTCATGATTACGATGCCGGTATTGAATACGCTAAACGTTTGTTGGTGCAGTATCACAAACACATCAATGAATTGTTGATCGTGATGCGCGTTTACTTTGAAAAACCACGTACTACCGTGGGCTGGAAAGGGCTAATCAACGACCCGCATTTGGATGGCAGTTTTGATATCAATGAGGGTTTGGATTTAGCGCGCCGCTTTTTACTTGAAGTGAATGAGTTAGGCGTGCCGGCCGCGACTGAATTTTTGGATACCATCACCCCGCAGTACACGGCTGATCTGGTGAGCTGGGGCGCTATCGGTGCGCGTACAACGGAGTCACAAATACACCGGGAGCTGGCTTCAGGTTTGTCATGCCCGGTCGGTTTTAAAAATGGTACCGATGGCAATATCCGCATTGCGGTCGAAGCGATCAAGGCGGCGGCTAGTCCGCACCACTTTCTGTCTGTGACTAAAGAAGGCCGTTCGGCGATTATTTCCACGACAGGCAATGAAGATTGCCATGTGATTCTGCGCGGCGGTAAAACCCCTAATTATGATGCTGCGAGTGTGGATGCTGCAGCTAAGGAATTGGCACAATCTGGTCTCAATGCCAAGGTGATGATTGATTGCTCGCATGGCAACAGCCAGCGTCAGTACCAGTTGCAAATGCAAGTGGCTGCAGATGTCGCTGAGCAGCTGAATACAGGCGATGATCGTATCATAGGCGTAATGATTGAGTCACATTTGAATGCCGGTCGCCAGGATCATACGCCAGGCTGTGAACTGGAGTATGGAAAATCAATTACCGATGGTTGCCTGGGTTGGGATGATACTGTAAAGGTTTTGGATTTGCTTGCTGAAAGCGTGAAGGCAAGGCGCTTTAAAAACCAGCAAGATGATGACATTTAACAGGGTTTAAATGCTTTTGCAGGATTAAGGTATAATCGCGGGTTGTTTAACATACAAGTGTAACGGTGATTTATTATGCCTATTTACGATTATCAATGCAGCAGTTGCGGCCATAAAGCCGAAGTAATGCGCAAAATAAGTGCAGCAAGCGTAGAGATCTGCCCGGAGTGCGGCAAAGAAACATTTGCCAAGCAAGTATCCGCCCCAAGTTTTCAGCTTACAGGTAGTGGTTGGTACGCAACAGATTTCAAAGGCGGTGAAAAGAGCGCCAAAAAATCTGAACCGGCTGCTGAAGCGAGCCCAGCGCCTGCCGCTTGCAGCAAAGGCTGCGCTTGCCATTAACTAGCTCACTTATGAAAAAATATCTTATAACAGGCTTGCTGGTTTTAGTGCCTTTGGTGATTACCATTTGGGTGTTGAAGTCCCTGATCGGCATTATGGACCAAAGCCTGTTGTTGCTGCCTGAAGCATGGCACCCACATACGTTGTTTGGGCGCGATATCCCTGGTTTTGGTGTGATTTTGACCGTTGCGATCGTGCTGGTTACGGGTGTGATTGCTACCAATTTTTTTGGCATGCAAATTATTTTGCTGTGGGAAAAACTACTTAATCGCTTGCCGGTTGTAAAGTCTATTTATTCCAGCGTCAAGCAAGTTTCAGACACTTTATTTTCAGATTCAGGCAATGCATTCCGCAAGGCGGTGCTGGTGCAGTTTCCGCGTGAAGGTTCCTGGACTATCGCTTTTTTAACAGGCACGCCTGGCGGCGATGTGGTTAATCACTTGCATGGCGATTATGTCAGCATTTTTGTGCCAACGACGCCTAATCCCACCGGCGGTTATTTTTTAATGATGCCCAAAGCCGATGTGGTTGAACTGGACATGAGCGTTGATGAGGCGCTTAAGTACATTATATCCATGGGCGTGGTTGCGCCCGCTAATAAAATTCCCCAAACTTTAACTCACTAAATAAATAGTAAAACGATTAAATTATGATGCGTACACACTACTGCGGCCATTTAAACCGCGAACATATTGGTCAAACCGTAACACTATGTGGCTGGGCGCATCGCCGCCGCGATCACGGCGGTGTTATTTTTATTGATTTGCGCGACCGTGAAGGTTTGGCGCAAATTGTGATTGACCCGGATACAAAAGACGCTTTTGCGATTGCAGAAACAGTCCGTAGTGAATTTGTGCTGAAAGTAGTCTGTAAAGTACGTGCACGTCCAGAAGGTACTGTTAACCTCAACTTGCCTACCGGTGAAGTGGAAATGCTGGCAACCGAGATCGAAGTGCTGAACCCTTCACTCACGCCACCATTCATGCTGGATGATGAAAACCTGACTGAAACCGTGCGCTTGGAGCACCGCTACATTGATTTGCGCCGCCCAACCATGCAGAAAAACCTGATGCTGCGCTACCGTGTGGCTAAAACGTTGCGTGATCACTTGGATAGCAACGGTTTTATCGAGATTGAAACGCCGATGCTTACACGTAGTACACCAGAAGGTGCGCGTGATTACCTCGTGCCTAGCCGCGTGCATCACGGGATGTTCTTCGCGTTGCCGCAATCACCGCAGTTGTTCAAACAGTTGCTGATGGTGTCAGGCTTTGACCGCTATTTCCAGATCACCAAATGCTTCCGCGATGAAGACTTGCGTGCTGACCGTCAGCCGGAATTCACGCAAGTGGATATTGAAACATCGTTCATGGAAGAAAACGACATTATGGATTTGGTCGAAGAGATGATTCGCCAGATGCTGAAAAAAGTCCAAAACGTCGATCTACCAGCTAAATTCCCGCGCATGCCGTTTGCCGAGGCAATGAACAGATACGGTTCAGACAAGCCTGATATGCGCGTGACGCTTGAAATCACCGAGCTTTCAGATGTGATGAAAGATGTGGATTTTAAAGTGTTTGCGGGTGCTGCCAATATGGCCGGTGGCCGTGTTGCTGCGTTGCGCGTGCCAAATGGCGCTGCGATATCGCGTTCAGAGATTGATGCTTACACCGAGTTCGTAAAGATCTACGGCGCTAAAGGTCTGGCATATATCAAGGTCAACGACATCACCAAATTGAATGAAGAAGGCCTGCAAAGTCCGATTGTGAAAAACATTCATGTGACTGCACTGCAAGCGATTATTGACCGTACCGGTGCGCAAAACGGTGACATCGTGTTCTTCGGTGCAGATAAAGCAAAAATCGTGAATGAAGCTTTAGGTGCGTTGCGCCTTAAAGTCGGTCACGACAAAGGTCATGTGGATGGTCGCGCCTGGGCGCCATTGTGGGTAGTGGACTTCCCAATGTTCGAGCACGATGAAGAGGCTGATCGCTGGGTGGCATTACACCATCCGTTCACGGCACCTAAAGATGGTCATGAAGACTTGCTGACTACAAATCCGGGTGCGGCGCTGTCAAAAGCTTACGACATGGTGTTGAACGGCTGGGAAGTCGGTGGCGGTTCTGTGCGTATCCACAAACAGGAAGTGCAGTCTAAAGTGTTTGACGCACTGAAGATCAGCAAGGAAGAAGCGCAGGAAAAATTCGGCTTCCTGCTGGACGCATTGCAATATGGCGCGCCTCCACACGGCGGTCTGGCATTCGGTTTAGACCGTCTGGTGACGTTGATGACCGGTGCAGAGTCTATCCGTGATGTGATTGCATTCCCTAAAACACAGCGTGCACAGTGCCTGATGACCAATGCACCGAACGAAGTGGATGAGAAGCAACTCAGAGAGTTACATATACGCGTTCGTACGCAGACACCAGCTGCTTAAAATGTACTCGCTTGCGCTAGCGTTGTTGCGCCCTCTTGCCGTACTGGTTGTACTGTCTGCGAGGGCGCGCCTAGCTAACGCGGCGCGAATTTCATTTTAGGAAAATTATGGCGGAAATATCACTTGCTACATTTGGGTCAGTAATTACGAGAATTCTAACTATTGTTCCAGCATATTTTTTAAGAAAAAAATATAACAAGGCATGGCTAGCTAGTCATACTGAAATTGATTTAAGACCAAGGAATGAGCCTGTCAGAATTAATGGTGGGGATTTGCCAGAAGTTCATGTCTGGCTGAATATTACGAATCATGGTTATTTCTTGATCGAGCTTGATAGGCTTAATTTAGAATTAATTTATGCGGCATTAAATGTTCGTGTGCCATACATAAAAAAAACCGAGATACAGCCACATTCTAAAGTTGAATTGTTTGTAAGAGTTCCACTAACTGCTGGGCAAATTAACCACATATCAAAAAATGTTGAGCGGCCATATATAGCTTTACAGGTATCAGCAGAATTTAATTCAGAGATCCATAATTTTTCAGTTGATACGGGCCAATTAACTGGCGTTAATCCAAGTTACATAAATTTATCGCATTAATTTATTAAATGCTGATCAAATCCCTAATCCGTACCATCCCGCATCACCCCAAGCAAGGCATCCAGTTCCGTGATATTACAACCTTGCTGAAAGACCCTGTCGGCTTTCGCATGGTGATTGATGCGCTTTCTCAACATTACACAAATCAAAAAATAGATAAAATCGCAGGTATTGAAGCGCGCGGATTTATCATTGGTGCAGCATTGGCTTATAAGCTTGGTTTGGGTTTTGTGCCTATTCGTAAATCTGGCAAGTTGCCTGCTGAAACAGTGGGTCATGATTATGCATTGGAATATGGTGCCGACCGTGTGGAAATTCATACAGATGCCATTAGCGAAGGCGAGCAGGTGTTGTTGGTAGACGATTTGATTGCGACTGGTGGCACGGCAGAAGCTGCGATTGCGCTGATACAAAAATTGGGCGGTGTGGTGATGGGCTGTGCGTTTGTGATTGATTTACCTGATTTAGGTGGATCGAAACGTTTAATCGAAAGTGGACTTAAACCTTTTTCACTATGTGAATTTGAAGGCGATTAATCCGCGCTATATAAATTTGCGCTAGTTACTCGTAACGCTAAAGATGTTAAAGTACGCGGATTAATGTTGTTGAAACCTTGTAGTTTTGCTAAGAATTAATACTATGCCAGTCACCGAAATCAATCACGTTAACCTACGCTCACCGTATGAGACGATGCTTAAGCTTAAAGACTTTTACTGTGATGTCGTCGGCTTGAAGGTGGGGCCGCGCGAGGGCTTTGCCAGCAGAGGTTTCTGGCTGTATATCGGTGATAATGATGTGCTGCACCTTGCTGAGTATCGCGGTGAGGGTGAGCCGCTGACTAACGTGCTTACTACGTATGACCACATTTCATTTACCTGTACCGATATGCCCGCAATGGAAGCGCATCTTAAGAAGCATAATATCAGTTACACAACTCGTGACTTGCCGGTGTTGAACGTGAGGCAGATAAATTTCAAAGACCCTGTAGGTAATGGTATTGAGCTGTTTTTTAAAATGGCTGATGAAGTGGTGTAATAAATACTTATAGCGATTGCCCTGCGTGATTAAAATTTCGAACTTAGTTATGGGTTTTTTGTCACATGGTGCGTTCGAGTAAAATTATAACTAAATAAAGTTTTTGGAGCGTGGGGAATGAGTAAACAAACACAATCTTGGCTGTACAAATTGGTGCTGGTAGCAGGCTTTACGGTAGCGTCAGCATCCAGCGCTTTTGCTGAGGCCGACCCTAAATTATGGTCGGTGGTAAAAGAGGCTTTTTTTGCCAAGCGCGACATTCAAGAAGTCGAGTTTATGAAGATAGAAGCGCCGCGCCGTGCGGAAAGCGGTGCGCAGGTGCCGGTAACTTTCAGTTATGACAAAACCGCGGCTAATGGCGTGGATATCAAGAAAATCTACGTACTGGTGGATGCGAATCCGATTCAGCTGGCTTCAACCTATCACTTAACAGATGCGCTTGGCAATTTTCAAATCGCTACGCGTATTCGTATGGAAACAGACTCATACGTGCGCTTGGTAGGTGAATCAGCCGACGGCAAGCTGTATATGGCTAAACGCGAGATCCGCGCCGCGGGTGGTTGCGGCGGTACCGTGGAGAATGACGAAGCAGCTGTGCGTGCAGCAGCAGGCAAGATTAAGTTAAATGTAGAATCCCCGGTAAAATTCGGTAGCCCCACTGTTACTACATTCAATATCCGCCACGTAATGCGTACAGGGTTGCAACGTGACTTGGTGTCGCAGGGTTATGTGCCGGCTTTTTACATCAACAAGGCAGCATTTACCTATAACGGCAAACCCGTGATGACGGTAGATGTGGGTGTGGGTACGAGTGAGGACCCATACATGAAGTTTAACTTCATACCTGATGCACCCGGTAACCTGGAAGTGACTGCAACAGACAATGAGGGTAAAACCTTTACGCATCAAATTGAAGTAAAAGGCTAATTTAATCTGAATGTTAAGTAAATGGCCTCCACTGTGAGGCCATTTTTTATTACATGATGATGGGATGCAGTTTGCCAAGCGTAGCGTTCAAATCGATGCAGCACCAAAATTAGAGCAGTGCTAAAATTGCGGCATTGTGAATTCAGGAGCGTCATATGAAGAGTTATCGTAAAGAGCTTTGGTTTAATCCACCGACCCGTGTTGCGTTTATCCGCATTACCGAGCAAGTGCGTGAATGCCTGCGCGAAAGCGGAATCCGTGAGGGTTTTGTGTTAGTGAATGCGATGCATATCACCGCCAGCGTGTTTATCAACGATGACGAACGAGGCCTGCACCACGATTACACGCAATGGCTGGAGCGCCTTGCTCCGCATGAACCTGTAAGCAGCTATCGCCACAATGACACTGGCGAGGATAATGCTGATGCGCACATGAAGCGCCAGGTGATGGGGCGTGAAGTGGTGGTGGCGATTACCAATGGCGAGCTGGATTTTGGCCCTTGGGAACAAATATTCTATGGTGAGTTTGACGGCAGGCGCAAGAAGCGTGTGCTGGTAAAAATTATCGGCGAATAAAATCAAAATAACATCGCCATACGGTGTTGCAAATTAAAAAATAGCACCTTACATATTATTTATATGCCGCGGCGCTATTTTTTAATTTGCGCCTTGCCTGGCTTCGTTCTTTTGATTTTATAGAGATTAAGTGAAGTAAATGATGATGAAAATACCTGAATTATTAGCCCCTGCGGGTGACCTGGACCGTATGCGTACAGCGTTTGATTACGGCGCGGATGCGATTTATGCTGGTCAGCCGCGCTACAGCCTGCGTGCGCGCAATAATGATTTCTCTATGGCAAATCTGGAAATTGGCATTAACGAGGCACATGCGCGCGGCAAAAAGTTTTTTGTGGCGAGTAACATTTCTCCGCACAACGCCAAAGTGAAAACCTATATGGCTGATATGGCGCCAGTGATTGCCATGCAGCCAGATGCGCTGATCATGTCTGATCCCGGGTTGATTATGATGGTGCGCGAAAAATGGCCGGAGGTGCCAGTGCATCTTTCAGTGCAGGCGAACACGGTGAACTATGCCACAGTTAAGTTCTGGCAAAGTTTAGGGCTTACACGCGTGATTCTTTCGCGGGAACTATCGCTGGATGAGATTGAAGAAATCCGCCAGCAATGTCCTGAAATGGAGCTGGAAGTATTTGTTCACGGCGCGCTATGTATTGCTTATTCAGGCCGTTGCCTGCTCTCCGGCTACTTTAACCAGCGTGACCCGAACCAGGGCACCTGTACCAATAGCTGCCGCTGGGACTATAAAGTACATGATGCGGCTGAAGATGCAGCGGGTGTTATACGTCTCGATGAATTTGATTTCAAGGCGGAGATGGAGAAATCCAGCCTGTCCGGCTGCGGTAGCCTGCCGCGCCATCCATTGGCTGACAAAGTCTATTTGATTGAAGAAAAAGGCCGCCCTGGCGAACTGCTGCCAATCGAGGAGGATGAGCATGGCACCTACATCATGAACAGCAAAGACTTGCGCGCGATTGAGCACGTGGAGCGGCTGATCAAGATGGGCGTGGATTCATTGAAAATTGAAGGACGTACTAAATCACGTTATTACGTGGCGCGTACCTGCCAGAATTATCGTAAGGCCATTGATGATGCCTTGGCTGGACGTCCATTTGACTGGAGTTTGCTAGGCGATTTAGAGAACCTTGCCAACCGTGGCTATACCGATGGTTTTTACCAGCGCCATCACACGGCAGAACATCAGAATTACAAGCAAGGTTATTCAAGTTCAAATCGTAGTCTGTATGTAGGTGATGTTGTTGCTTATGATGCGGAAAAAGGTTTGGCTGATATTGAAGCCCGCAACAAGTTTGGTGTGGGTGATCGCTTGCAGGTAATACATCCGACAGGCAATCAGGATGTGGTGGTCGAAACCATGTTCAATAAAAAAGGCGAGCCGATTCAAGAGGCATCCGGCAGCGGTTATTTCGTGAGGTTGCCAATGGTGGCTGGCGATTTGAGCAATGCAATGGTGGTTAAATATCTTTAACTGAGGTTGGTTCGTTCTAAGAAAAAAAGGGAGATTAAACTCCCTTTTTTTGTAACTGCCGCTATCTACTACCGTACAGGTATTATTGGGTGATGTAGCCTTGTAATTGTTTAATAAGTCTCTGCTGATAAGTAATCGTCTCTTTTACCAGGTCGCCAATTGACAGCACGCCGATGACTTTATCATTTTCAACAACAGGTAAATGGCGGATATGATTTTCTGACATCAGTGTCATCGCATGTTCTACTGTGTCATCGGGTTTTCCACACAGTACTTTATGTGTCATCACGTCATTAATCTCCGTAGTTTTTGATGACCTTCCTTTTAGCACCACTTCGCGTGCATAGTCACGCTCAGAAAAAATACCGACCAGTTTTTCACCCTGAAGTACCACCAGGGCACCGATTTCGTACTCGGAAAGTACCACTAAGGCGTCGAATACCGGGCGGTGCGGGGCAATCGAGATCACTTCCTTATATTTTTTGCTGTCTAGTAATTGTTGCAATGTTTTCATGGCAATCTCCTAGCAATGGCTGAAATGCGGAATTGAAGTTTAAATATACACCAATAAATATTTTCGCCAATAATTCAGCATAAATTTCAGTGATTTGTACTTAATTCAATGACGATGATGAATGAAAAAGACAAAAAGTCAAAGTGTAAAAAAGTCAGTTTGGTGATAAAGTCAGGTAACAACAAAAACTAGCAAAATAATATGCAAAACAGTAAAAAAGTAGCCATTAGGGCATTCGCCGCGTTGGTATTGCTGACCATCATTTGGGGATACAACTGGGTGGTGATGAAAAGCGCATTGGCCTATGCAGGTGCATTTCAGTTTGCCGCGTTGCGCACGGTATTGGGTGCGCTCTGTTTGTTTGCTGTTTTGCTATTTATGCGTAAGCCGCTAAGTGTCAAGGAAATGCCGACGTTGATTTTGCTTGGTATTTTGCAAACAAGCGGTTTTACCGGTTTGTTAATCTGGGCTTTGGTAGAAGGTGGCGCAGGGAAAACAGCGGTTTTGACCTACACCATGCCTTTTTGGGTAATGGTGCTTGCTTGGCCAATGTTGGGCGAAAAGCTGCGGGGGCTGCAATGGCCGGCGGCAATATTATCAACGATGGGTATGTTGTTTATATTGGATCCGCTACATTTAGGCACGGATAGTTTTAGTATGTTTTTAGCGGCGTTGTCTGGCGTATTTTGGGCACTGTCGGTAATCGTTGCAAAAAAACTGCACCAACGCTCGCCAGGCCTGGACTTATTGACACTCACCGCCTGGCAGATGCTGTTTGGGTCAATCCCTTTGGCAATCGCGGCGCTATTAATACCTGCCTCGCCGATTCAGTGGAGCCCCTATTTTATTGGTGCGATTATTTATAATTCAGTGTTTTGTAATGCGCTGGCATGGGTGTTATGGCTATACGCTTTACAGCGTTTGAGTGCAGGCGTTGCCAGTATGTCTTCCATGCTGGCACCGGTCATTGGCGTACTGGCTGCCTGGGTGCAGCTAAATGAAGTTCCAACTTTAACCGAATCCATTGGTATGACCTTGATTGCCGCATCGCTCATTATCATCTCGATGATCAGCATACGCAAACACACCCCTATTGACCCTGCCATGGCACAGGATTAAAAAGCCAGGGTTTGCATGCCCGAATTGTATAATTCGGTGTTTACTTAGCTCACTCTAAAGCCTGTGATAAAATCATGGTTATTTGATTGTATTAAAGGTTAGGGACATGGCTGGTCATAGTAAATGGGCAAATATTCAACACCGCAAAGGTCGTCAAGACGCAAAGCGCGGTAAGATTTTCACTAAAATCATTAAAGAGATTACGGTATCTGCGCGCCTGGGCGGCGGTGATACCAATATGAATCCGCGTCTGCGTGCGGCAGTTGCTTTGGCAAAAGAAGAAAATATGCCGTCTGACAATATTACGCGTGCCATTAAAAAAGGTACGGGTGAACTGGAAGGTGTGAACTACGAAGAAATCCGCTATGAAGGTTATGGTATCAATGGCGCAGCGATCATTATTGACTGTCTTACCGATAACAAACAGCGCGCGGTTGCCGATGTGCGTCACGCACTTACCAAATTCGGCGGCAACTTAGGCACCGATGGCTCTGTTGCGTTTATGTTCAAGCATTGCGGCAGCCTGGTGTATGAGCCAGGTACTTCCGAAGACAAGGTGATGGAAGTTGCACTTGAGGCGGGCGCTGAAGATGTAGTGACAGATGAAGATGGCAGTATCGAAGTGATTACAGCGCCAGGTGATTTTGTTGCCGTCAAAGAGGCGATGGAAGCCGCCGGCCTGAAAGCGGTATTAGCTGAAGTCACGATGAAAGCACAGAATGAAGTTGAGTTTACTGGCGACGATGCAGTAAAAATGCAAAAAATATTAGACGCGCTGGAAGATTTGGACGATGTGCAGGACGTTTATACTTCTGCAGTAATAGAAGACTGATTTGAACCACATCAGAATTCTTGGTATTGACCCCGGTTTACGCCTGACGGGTTTTGGTGTGATTGAAAAAGTCGGTGAGAAAATCATTTACATCGCTAGCGGCACGATTAAAACCGCAAGTGGTAAAAAAAATAAAATCGAGGGCGAGGACGACAGGGAAGAGTTGCCTGCACGCCTGAAAATCATCTTAGATGGCCTGTTTGAGGTTATTGATACTTACCAGCCCAACCAGGCGGCTGTTGAAAAAGTGTTTGTGAATGTGAATCCGCAGTCAACGCTGCTGCTGGGCCAGGCACGCGGTGCCGCCATTAGTGCAGCTGTGATACGAAATTTAACCGTGGCAGAATACACTGCGCTGCAGGTCAAGCAGGCCGTGGTTGGTAATGGCCATGCGCAAAAAGAGCAGGTGCAGGAAATGGTAAAACGTTTGCTTAATTTACCTGCCACACCTAAGCCGGATTCTGCCGATGCACTGGCCTGCGCAATCTGTCACGCGCATGGCGGGCAAGGTCTAGGTCGGCTGGCGACGGCAGGTTATCGAGTGCGCGGGGGGCGGCTCATCTAATGGCTAAGTCTGCGTTTGATCCTTTATTTGAACCAAATCCTGCAAGTTTCTCAAATCCGATTCTTTGCTATTTTGCTGCTAGGCCTATTTTTGCTGCCAGGTTTAGCCAAGCGTTATTGTTGACACTTACAATGTTATGGAAGATGCCATGATTGGTCGCCTGAACGGAATTCTGCTTGAAAAAACACCGCCCCTTGTGCTTATTGATTGCAATGGGGTAGGCTATGAATGTGAAGTGCCGATGAGCACGTTTTATAACTTGCCGGCCATTGGTGAGAAAGTGGTGCTGTTGACGCATTTCGTGGTGCGTGAAGATGCGCAACTTTTGTATGGTTTTGGCAGCAGCCAGGAACGTGCCACGTTCCGGCAACTGCTTAAAGTAAATGGCATTGGCGCAAAATCGGCGTTATCTATTTTGAGCGGGCTGTCCATTGATGAGCTAGTGCAGGCGGTAGCCTTGCAGGAGACCGCAATGCTGACACGCGTGCCAGGTGTGGGTAAAAAAACTGCCGAGCGTTTGCTGCTTGAGCTGAAAGACAAGTTTACGATTGATGGCGTGGCTGCAATGAATCCGAATCAGCCAAAATCGGCCAGCAGCGATGTGCTGAATGCTTTGTTGGCACTGGGGTATAACGAGCGTGAAGCGATGGCGGCCGTGAAGTTGCTGGATAAGGACATCAGCGTGACCGACGGCATTAAGCAAGCATTGAAACTGCTCTCGAAATAACGCAACGTCTGGTTTTAATTGATCCGTTTTAGGATAAAATCAAAATGTAATGTTAAGCTTGGTTGCTAATGAAAGCGGCTATGGATGTTTTTGTTGGTGGCGTTTGCCATGCTTAACATTTATTATCAAAAGCAAGTTTTGTTCAAAGATAGGTATATATGATTAATACCAACCAAATTGCACGTATTGCTCTGATTGCTTTGCTGATTGTTGGTTGTTTTTTTGTATTACGCCCTTTTATGGCTGCAGTCCTGTTTGCCGCCGTGTTCTGTGTCTTTACCTGGCCGCTTTATCAGCGGGTTTGGATATTGCTTGGCGGGAGAGATACGCTGGCTGCCATCACCATGACGCTGTTTTTGTCAGTTGCCGTGATTTTACCAATGGCTTACCTTGCAACAAATCTGGCCGAATCTGCTGCTGTTTTGATTGATGAAGCGCAAGTCACTTTGAAAAACCTGCAGCCAAAGGCGCCAGAATGGTTGACCAATTTGCCGCTGGTTGGTCAGCAGTTGGCGGAGTCATGGCAGCGTGCGGTTGTCAGCCATGAGGAATTGATGAAACTGCTCAGTCAGTATGCGGAGCCGGTGCGTAAATTTATGCTGGAAGCGGTACAGATGATGATGGGTGGTTTTTTGCAGCTGCTGCTGGTGGCGTTTATTGCCTTTTTCTTTTATCGTGATGGCCGGCGCCTTGCCAGAGGCGTTGTGTTAATGGTGCGTAGACTTGGCGGTGAGTTGGGTGAGGAAATGCTGAGTCTATCCTGTAATACGGTAAAAGGTGTTATGTTGGGCATCTTCGGTACCGCATTGGCCCAATCTACCGTAGCATTGTTCGGTTTTTGGCTGGCTGACGCGCCCATGCCATTACTGCTGGCGCTAGCAACATTTTTCCTGTCGGTTATCCCGGTCGGCCCGCCGCTGGTCTGGGGTGGTGCTGCCCTGTGGCTTTATAATCATGGTGATCATGGCTGGGCTATTTTCCTGGCGCTATATGGCTTACTTGCAATCAGTACAGTCGATAACGTGATAAAACCTATTTTGATCAGCCATTCTTCGCATTTGCCGCTATTGCTTGTGGTGCTGGGTGTGCTGGGCGGTGCGGTTGCATTCGGATTTATCGGGATTTTTTTAGGACCGACATTATTAGCCGTTGGTTTAACGCTCATTTCACATTGGGTGGCTTTGCAAAATAGAGAGAACAGATAACG
>Ga0255338_1002718_pt1 | contig 24165 bp, 21 predicted proteins | sample MeOH1_35cm_T4_19_FD_203715 | JGI IMG/M metagenome (GOLD analysis project Ga0255338, IMG submission 203715) | Sandy soil microbial communities from University of British Columbia, Vancouver, Canada - MeOH1_35cm_T4_195 | ecosystem: Engineered > Artificial ecosystem > Sand microcosm > Unclassified ...
ACGCACCTTGGCGATCACTGGTTTCGGCACGTCGCGTATGATCGTGTGCAGTTCCTCGACCGGCATGCCGATGGTTCCGCGCGTCTCGCCGTCGCCATAGGCGCCATCGTGATCCGATTGATCGCCGCCAGTGCAAAAGGCCTTGTTGCCCGCCCCGGTCAATACAATCGCGCCGATTTCCTCATTCCAGCCCGCTCTCTGGAAAGCATCTATCAGTTCGACACAGGTGCGGGGGCGGAACGCGTTATAGACCTTCGGACGGTTGATCGTAATGGTCGCGACGCCTTTTTTTTCTTCGTAAAGAATGTCTTCGTAGTCCATGGAAATCCCCGTTAGCCGTGCATGGAGAGACCGCCCGAGACGCTGATCGTCTGGCCAGTGATGAAACTCGCATCGTCGCTCAGAAAAAACGCGACCATGCCCGGGTAATCGTCCGGTTGCGCCAACCGGCGCATCGGGATCGCCTTGGTGAGCGCCTCGGTCAGACGCCCGCCGCCAGACGCGTCCACGGATGCGAGCAGCGGCGTGTCCGTCGGACCCGGACAGATCGTGTTGAACGTGATGCCCTTCTTGGCAAATTCTCGCGCCATCGTTTTCATGAAGGCGATGACGCCGCCTTTGGCCGCGGAATAAACAGCCTCGCCAGACGAGCCGACACGGCCCGCATCCGATGAGATGCTGACAATCCGGCCGACACCTTGTTCCGCAAGCTTGCGTGCAACGACATGAGTGAGGTTAAGCGGCCCGTACAGATTGATGTCGATCACTTTTTTCCAGAAATCGGGTTCTGTCTGGATAAAGGGTCTTGCCTCGTCCCATCCGGCATTGTTCACCAGCCCATAGACCGGACCAGCAGCTTCTTCAAAGGCGTCGACTGCCCTCGCCACGGTCGCATAGTCGATGATATCGACCTTATAAGCCCAGGCTGCGCCGCCCTTTTTACGAATTGCTTCAGCGGTGGCCTCGGCGCCCTTCTCGTTCATGTCGAAGATGGCAACTTTGGCGCCCTCCTCGCCAAGCCTGAGCGCAATTGCTTTTCCGATACCGCTCGCGCCGCCGGTGACGATGACCGGTTTCAGATCGAGTCCTCGCATGTTTCCCTCCTCCGTCACCGCGACGCGTCAGACATAAGTTTATTATGTCATGGCAATGGCAGTGCATTTTTTCCAACACTAGTTCGTTCTCAAATGGGGTGCAATATGTTTCGAACGCATGTTAGATTTTAGACCATTGCCACCAAACAAGCCTTGATGGAGCATTCGTGACGACCGAGCAAAGTAAATCCGAAATAAGCCGCGCGAGAATACTGGACGCCGCCGCAAAGACGTTTCGTCAAAAAGGCTATGCGGCGACGACCTTGATCGAAATCGCCAGAGCCGCCGATATGCAGGCGGGAAGCCTCTACTACCATTTCGGTTCGAAGGACGAGCTCCTTGAAGAAGTTCTAGACATTGGCATGAGGCGGGTTCACGAAGCTGTCGAGGAAAGCCAAGAACACCTACCCCCAGGCTCATCGCACCGCGACCGAATTCGCGCTGCCGTCGAAGCGCATCTCACCACGCTGCTGAAACTTGACGACTATACATCCGCGAATATTCGCATCTTCGGACAGATCCCCGAAGACGTGCGGCGACGCCACATCAGACTGCGTGACGCCTACGCCGAACTCTGGCGGCGCATACTTGTCAAAGCTCAGAAGTCGAGGGCGCTACGCAGCGACATCGACCTTGGTCTCGTGCGCATGCTGCTCATGGGGGCGCTCAACTGGTCGGTCGAATGGTACCAGCCGGGCAGGACGTCCATACAGACGATGGCAGACCATATGTGTCTAATGCTGTTCAGCGGAATCGGAATAGACGAACCCGCGCGAAGCAGTGAAGACGAAACTGTTGCGTGACAGGAATTTTCGAGGAGCGACGCACATGGAAGTCCAAAACACCCATTTCGGTTTTTCCGATGATGAACTGAAGGCTCTGCCCTCGGTCTATCGCGCAGATCTCTTCTCCGGAAAAACGGTAGTGGTTTCCGGCGGCGGAAGCGGCTTCGGCAAGGCCATAGCCTGCCTCTTTGCGCGGCTGGGCGCAAACGTCGCTATATGTGGACGCAACGAAGAAAAGCTTGCCGCGACGGTCGCGCTTCTGGAAAGCATGGGTGCCCGCGTTTTCAGCGCCTCGCTAACCATACGGGATCCTGATCAGGTCAACCGCTTCATCGATGATGTCTGGAACAAGTTCGGCGCGCTCGACGTTCTCGTAAACAATGCCGGCGGCCAGTTTCCGCAAATGGCTCTCGACTTCAAGGTCAAGGGATGGAATGCCGTCATCGACACGAACCTCAACGGTTCCTGGTACATGATGCAAAGCGCCGCGCGGCAATGGGTCGAAAGAAAAAGCCCCGGTTCGATCGTGAATATCGTCGCCGACATCTGGCGCGGAATGCCCGGCATCGCGCACACCTGCGCGGCGCGCGCGGGCGTTATCTACCTCTCCAAATCGGTCGCGGTCGAATGGGCTCCCTATCGCATCCGCGTCAACTGCGTCGCGCCTGGCGTCTGTGAGACGAGCGGCTTCGTGCAATATCCTCCCGAAGGCCTGAAGACATATCCGGAATCGAACCCCATGCTGCGCGTTGGGGACGCTCATGATATAGCGGAGGCGGTCGCTTACCTCGCAGCGCCCAGCGGTAAATTCATCACCGGTGAAGTGCTTACAGTCGATGGCGGCGAACAGCTTTGGGGCGATCCGTGGCCTCCCGGACGACCGGATTATTTCCAGCCGAAGAGCACTTAAAGATTCCCAACAGGCTTGCCCAAGGGGGGGACGACGATGTTCAATCCAATTCTGCCCGACGAACGCGTGAAGGCAATGAATATCGGCGGTTTTTGGCCGGGCAAGCTCACCACCGACTATCTGGACCGCGGCATCGCTGAAGCGCCGGACAAGACAGCGATCGCCGATTTTAATTCAACGACAAACAAGGAAACCCGCCTCAACTATCGCGACTTCGGAAAGATCGTCGATCGCATCGGCATCGGCCTCGCGGAGCTCGGTGTGGGAAAAGGCGATGTCGTATCCTGCCAGCTGCCGAACTGGTGGCAGTTCACCGCGCTACATCTGGCTTGCGTGCGGATCGGCGCCGTGACCAATCCATTAATGCCGATTTTTCGCGAACGCGAACTGTCCTTCATGCTGGGCCTTGCGGAAAGCAAGGTGCTCGTCGTCCCGCGCGCTTTTCGCGGCTGCGATTACCCTGCCATGGTGGACAACATCCGGGCCAGCCTGCCGTGGCTAAAGCATGTGCTCGTCATCGGCGGCGATGGTGAAACCGGCTTTGAGAAAGTCCTTCTCGATACGCCATGGGAGCAGCGGCGCGACGCCGGCCGTCTCTTCGCGGCGCGACGGCCAGATCCCGACGACGTAACGCAATTGATGTATACGTCCGGTACGACCGGCGAGCCGAAAGGCGTCATGCATACGTCGAATACACTGCTCTCCAATATCCTCATCTGCGCCGAGCGCCTCGGGCTTGGCAGGGACGATGTGATGTTCATGGCATCGCCGATGGCGCACCAGACAGGCTTCATGTACGGATTGGTAATGCCCATTCTGGTCGGAGCGACCGCCATTCTGCAGGATGTGTGGGAGCCGAAGCGCGCCTCCGCGTCGATCGCCCGGGAAGGCATCACCTTCACCATGGCGTCCACGCCATTCCTGTCCGATTTGACCGAAACGGTAGCGGCGGACAAGAGCGACGTATCCCGTTTGCGCATCTTTCTGGTGGCTGGCGCTCCCATCCCCCGCGCGCTTGTCGAGCGGGCGCGACAAATCCTCGGGACGAATATCGTGTCGGCCTGGGGTATGACCGAGAATGGTCTGGTAACAACGACCTGCCTCGACGATCCGGACGACAAGGCGATCAATACCGACGGACGCGCGCTGCCCGGTATGGAAGTCCGGGTGGTCGACAGCAATAACAGGCCCCTGCCCGCCGGCGAAGAAGGCATGCTCATGGCGCGCAGCTGTTCGACTTTTGTCGGTTATCTCAAACGGCCGGACTGGTACAATCACGACGCGGAGGGCTGGTTCGATACAGGCGACCTCGCGCGCATCGACGGCGAGAGCTATATCCGGCTGACCGGACGCTCCAAGGACGTCATCATCCGCGGCGGTGAGAATATTCCCGTGGTCGAGATCGAGGGCCTGCTATTCCGTCACCCCGACATTCAGGATGTGGCGATTGTCGGCGTACCGGATGAACGGCTGGGCGAACGGGCATGTGCGTTCATCGTACCAAAACCCGGCCGCGATGTTGGCTTGCGCGACGTGGTCGCCTTCCTCGAAGGGCACAGGATGGCGAGACAGTATCTGCCGGAACGGGTGGAAATCGTCGGGGAACTGCCTCGAACACCGAGCGGCAAGGTGCAGAAGTTCAAACTGCGCGAGATCGCCGTCGTCTTGCCGGCCTGACATTCCACAGGCAGTCGATGGCGGACGGCCGGCAACAAGCGTGTGACGGACTGTTCGGAAAATTCCTGCCGACCCCACATCGCCGCCCGAAGAATGCAACCTGTTAAGCTGCGGGAATATGCTTATAATAAATCAACAGGGGGAGGTCGGCCAACCGGCATCCCATATGTTACGCATTCGCAGGCTTCTGGAAACACAATGGAGACACCATCATGAGTGAAATCTTGGTTGCCGCGCGAGACAAGGCGATTACAGATGCCTACGCGATCCCGCTTGAAGAGATCGACGTCAGCAATCCTGAACTCTTCAGGGCGAATGCGATCTGGCCGTATTTCGAGCGGCTGCGCCGCGAAGATCCGGTCCATTACTGCAAGGACAGCGAATACGGCCCGTTCTGGTCGGTGACAAAATACAAAGACATCATGCATGTCGACACCAACCACGGCATCTATTCGTCCGAAGCAACCCTGGGCGGCGTCGCCCTTCGCAATCAGGAAGAAGGTTTCTTCCTGCCCATGTTCATCATGATGGACCCACCGAAGCATGACGCGCAGCGCAAGGTCGTAAGCCCCATCGTCGCACCCGGCAATCTGGCAAAACTTGAAAGCACGATCCGAGAGCGCGCCGGCACGATTCTCGATTCGCTGCCGATCAACGAAACGTTTAACTGGGTGGACCGCGTGTCGATCGAGCTGACGACGCAGATGCTCGCCACTCTTTTCGATTTCCCTTGGGAAGAGCGCCGGAAGCTCACCCGCTGGTCGGATGTCGCCACCGCCGGCACCGCCTTCGGCGACGAGGAGACCGAGAAGGCCCGCAGGAATGAATTGCGCGATTGCGCCGCCTACTTCACAGAGTTGTGGAATCAGCGCGTCAACGCGACCGAGCCAGGCAACGATCTCATCACCATGCTGGCCCAGGGCGAAGCGACGAAAAACATGGGGCCGATGGAGTATCTGGGGAATATTCTTCTCCTGATCGTCGGCGGTAACGATACGACCCGCAACTCGATCACCGGCGGCTTGCTGGCACTGAACCGGAACCCGGATCAATACAAGAAGCTGCGGGACAACCCGGCGCTCGTCGAATCCATGGTCCCAGAAATCATCCGTTGGCAGACACCCTTGTCGCATATGCGTCGTACCGCGATTCAGGATACAGAGTTGGCCGGCAAGCAGATCAAGAAGGGCGACAAGGTCGTCATGTGGTACATATCTGGCAACCGGGACGAAGAGGCAATCGAAAGCGCCGACAGCTTCATCATCGACCGCAAGCGTCCCCGCCAGCACCTGTCCTTCGGCTTCGGCATCCATCGCTGCGTCGGTAACCGGCTGGCAGAAATGCAACTCCGCGTCGTCTGGGAGGAAATACTGAAACGGTGGCCGGACAAGCCGATTGAGGTTGTCGGCGAGCCCGAGAGGGTTTTTTCAAATCTGATCAATGGCTACTCGAGCATGCCGGTCAGAATTTCAGGCTGAAGCAAAACATCGGAACGCGTTTTCCGGCATCAGTCACAGGATTTCCCGGATGGGACCGTATCATCCCCGCGACCTGCAAGGAGAGGGCATGCGAAAGATAGGCCTCGGCATATGCTGGAACGACCTCACGGTCGGCGAGGAATTCCGCACCATCGGCCGGACGATCACCGAAACCGACCTGGTCAATTTCATCAACACGACGGGCATGGTGGAAGTACTCTTCACCGATGTCGAATATCTCAAGGCCCACGGCCCCATGAACGGCCGCGTGGTGCCCGGCGCGCTGGTCTATTGCATGGCCGAAGGTCTACTCGTCCAGTCGATGATGCAGGAGACGGGCCTCGCCTTTCTGCACATGGAGTTCAACGTCAAGGGACCTACCTTTGTCGGCGACACAATTCACGTAGAATGCGAAGTGCTTCAGGCGCGACCGACATCCAAGGGGCGCGGTCTGGTGCGCACGCGCAACCGGATCGTGACCCAGCGGAACGAAACGGTGATCGAATATACGCCATTGCGAATGATGGCCGGCCGTTCCGACGCCTCCCGAACATAAATTCCGGCGTCCGGCCCGTCAGCGTTCCTCGGGAAATCCCCGGCCTGCGGCGAGAGAGGCCGCCGTGCGCATGGCGCTCAGCATCATCGCCGGATCTGCGGTGCCCTTGCCGGCAATGTCATAGGCCGTTCCATGCGCGACCGTCACATGCAGGTAGGACGGCCCGAGGATGATGGCACAATTGCCGGAAAAGCCCCATGTCTTGACCGCGATGTGTCCCTGATCGTGATACATGGCGAGGACTATGTCGTAGCGGCCTTCGACGCATTGCCGGAACACGGAGTCGGGACTTACGGGCCCTTCGGCATCGATACCTTCAGCCCTCGCCCGCTCAACGCCGGGCGCGATGGCTTCGCGGTCTTCTTCTCCCATCGCGTGAGGGTTGAGGCCCGCGACGACAATCCGCGGGCGGGCGATCCCCCAGTTCCGCATCGCGCCGTCTATCTGGCGCAAGGCAAGCGCCACGAGATCGGGGCTGATGATTTCGCAAACCCGCCGGAGCGGAATATGGTCGGTCAGATGCGCGACGCGGAGCGGTCCCGTCAACAGGACAAGATAGCTTTCGCCCGGCGTCGGGCTGACGATGCCCGGCACCTTGCGGGCAAGTTTGAGGGAGCCGGAGCTGATGGGCCCCATGACGCCGGCCGCAATGGACCCGCCGGATGCGAGGGCGCTCATTTCGTCGAGCCACAGCGCCGATGCCTCCCCGCCGCGCACCGTATCCTCCGCGAGCGGCAGTTCGGACGCTTTCAAGGCGCCTGAATCGATAATGTCGACGATGGCAGGGTCATCGCTCAGGTCGTCGATCGATCGGACTATTCGCACGCTGCACGGCACGCGGGTGATTTCGATCGCGCGCTCCATTGCCGCCGCGCTGCCGATCAGGACGGGAATGGACAGTTCATGCACCTGGCCGGTCGCGAGGGCGCGGGCAATCACCTCGGGGCCGACGCCCGCCGGATCTCCGATCATCGTGCCGATAACGGGCCGCGCTTGCTTGCTGTTCATGTCCTGCCGTCCTCAGACGTTGTAGACATCGATCATCGTGTCGGCGAGGTCGTTCAGAACGACGGTCTTCTTCCGGGCGATGAGCCAGGTATCGCCGTGCTCCGCCAGATCGTAGTCCGCCCATCCGTAGTAGGCGAGGGTCCGATCCTCGCGCACCGACTGAACCGTCCAGGAGGTCCGCGCATGGACACCGCCTTCCCGCTCCTCGACGGATAGCAGCGTAAACATGTGGCAGGTCCGCATGAGCGGCATCGTCGCGGACGACCGCCGCGACCGGATTCGGTAGATGCGATCCTCCAGACCGGCTCGGCTTGGATAGTAGATCAGCGAGATTTCGCTTTGCGGATCGACCGTAAGTTCTCCGTCATCGTCCCATGCCGGCAACCAGTATTCGGCGTCCTCGCGATAAAGCGCCAGCCATTCATCCCATTTCCGCTCATCGAGGCAAAGCGCTTCCCCGCCAAGAAATCGCTGCACCGAAATCCAGCGCCGCTCGCCGCTCGTCATTCGGCGGCCTCCGAACGATCGCTTTCGCGCGTGAGGAGGGCTTCCACCCGCTCCTGCGCGGTCGCGCGTTTCATTCGCTCGATCCATTCCTTGTGCATGGTCACGAAAAGTCCTTCATCGGCGACATTGACGCTGCTCATGGTCGCGTCGATGTTGAGCCCCTTGCCAAATTTCCCCGACCCTTGAACGCCTCTCGTAGCCCCGCGCGACAAGTCGTTATAGCGACCACCATCGCGGCCATACGCGATCTGGCAATTGTTGAACTCCGTCAAATCGTCCGGCGTGGCCATGCCGCTGGCATTGAAGAAATCCTCATACTGGCGAATGCGCATCGCCCGCGCCCGCGCGCTTTCGCCGACCGGCGCGATGCAATATGTCGTGATTTCCGTTTCATCGACCGAGATCGGACGCACGATGCGGACTTGCGTGCTGACCTGATCCATCAGGAATACATTCGGAAACAAAAGAAGATTTCGCGTGGTTTCGGTCATCCAGCGGGAGCGCTCCTCGCCGAATTTCCGCTTGTACTGGTCGACAAACTCAAAATTGGGCCGGGAGGCAGAACTGGCCGACGCGTTCCAGATCAAAGCGTGTCCGTAATCGAATGAGAAAAAACCTCCCTGATCCGTCTTCATCCACGCGGATACGTTTGCGCTCTTGGTAGGGTTCGCGGAACCGCCCGTCATCCGGTTTGCGACGGTCAACAGGTAGTTGGAATGCACGGTCGGCACATGATATCCATCGAGACCGTTCTCGGTCTGCATCTTCCAGTTGCCGCGATAGGTATACCGCCCGACCCCTCGCACAATTTCGAGCTTCCCTTCCGGCGACTGGTCCACCATAAGGTCGATGAAGGTCTTCGCACCCGCAAGGTAATCGTCCAGCGGAGGCACGTCCGCCGAAAGGCTGGCGAAAATGAATCCCTTGTAGGATTCCAGGCGTCCGACTTCGTGGAGGCCCAGATCGCTCCGGTCGAAATGTTCCGGATACGCCCCATTTTCCTCGTCCGTGACATTTAGCAGCGCGCCATCGTTGCTGAATGTCCAGCCGTGAAACGGGCATGTGAATGTCGTTCGCCTGCCCCGTTTTTCCCGGCACAGCCGCGCGCCGCGATGCGTGCACGCATTTACGAAGCATTTCAATTCACGCGACCGGTTCCGGGTCAGAAGCACGGGTTGACGACCGATTGTCAGGGTCAGAAAGGCGCTTTCGTTGGCGAGCTGGCTTTCATGGGCGAGAAACACCCAGTTGCGTTCGAAGATGTGCTTCATCTCGAGATCGAACAATTCAGGATCGGTGAATATGGCGCGGTCGAGCATGAAGCGCCCGCTCGACGTGTCCTCGACAAGCCACGAATCGAGACCGTGGCGAATGCGATCGAATGAGTTGCTCACACCGGATGTACTCATAGCGCTTCCTTCCTCGCCGTTTGGCCGGCCACAAGACCGGCACGCGATTGTTTTCTCCGCTCCAGCGACAAACTTGCTTCGACCTTCAACGAACCCGGAGTCCGTCGCATCGCAATGCGTCACATGGTCGTGTAGCCTCCGTCGACGACAACCTCGGAGCCGGTCATGTAGGACGACTCGTCGGAGGCCAAAAACAGGACCGCATAGGAAACCTCGACGGGTTCGGCCGGCCGACCAATAAGCGTAGCGCTCAAGACCTGTTTGGCGACATCCGCATCGCCGAGAAGATCCTTTGTCATATTCGTGCGGATGATTCCGGGGTGTACGGAATTCACGCGAATCTTGAAAGGCGCATAATCCACAGCCGTCGATTTCGTCAGCAGGCGAACGGCGCCCTTCGATGCCTGATACGCCGCCGTGGCGGGCGCGCCGATCAGTCCGTAGATCGAGGAAATATTGACGATCGAACCGCCGCCGGCCGCCTTCATCGCGGGCAATATATATTTTGTGCCATAGAATACGCTTTTTACATTGACGTCGAGAACGCGCGCGAAGTCTTCATTCGAGGTGTCTTGCACAGCGGAAAAAACGAGAATACCGGCATTATTCACGAGGATGTCGACGCGTCCGAAAGTGGACATCGCCTCCTGTGAAATCCGTTCCCAATCCGAGACGCTCGACACGTCATGTTTGAAAAATCGCGCCTGCCCACCTTGATCGTTAATCTCCTCGACCACGGCGTTGCCGCCCTTCTCGTCCATGTCGGTCACGATCAGCGTTGCGCCTTCGCGCGCAAGCAGCAAGGCGTGGGAACGCCCCATGCCGTTGGCGCCGCCCGTCACAAAGGCGATTTTCCCGTCTACCCGTCCCATGCAGTCCTCCCGTTGCGGGTGCCGCGCCGACTCCGGCGCTGTCACTCAAATCGTCGTCTAGGCAATCCCAAGCTCGCGTTTCGCGAAATCGGTAACGCCCTTGTAGTCGGCCTTGCCGTTCGGCGCGCGAAGAGGCACGGCGCCAACCAGAATGCGCTTGGGCGTTTTGTAGCCGGCGAGGTGCGAGCGGACGTGCTTGCGCAAATCCTCTTCGTCAAACTTCGCGCCGGTCGCCAGCATGACGATGCCGGTGACCGCCTGACCCCATTTCTGATCGGGTACGCCGACGACAAGCGCATCCTCGACGGCGGGATGCGTCTTCAGAACTTCCTCGATCTCCTCCGGGTAGACCTTCTCGCCCGCCGTGTTGATGCAGACGCTGCCGCGTCCCAGCAATGTCAGGCTGCCGTCCTTTTCCACAACGCACCAATCGCCGGGAACGGAATAGCGGGCCCCGGCGATGGTCTTGAAGGTCTTGGCGGTCTTTTCCGTATCCTTGTAGTAGCCAACGGGAATCGGCCCCCCCAGGGCGATGATGCCCGGCTTGCCGCTGCCGGGTTCGACCGGCTGATCGTTTTCATCGAACACGCGGCACCGGCCGCCGATCTGGAACCTGGCGGTCTTGACCTCGCCGGCGCTCGTCATGATCGAACTGCCGAAACCGAGCCCCTCCGAAGCGCCGAAGGAATCCATCAGGATGACATTGGGTAAATGCCTGAGCAGGCCGCGCTTCACTTCCGTGCTCCACATAACGCCGGAAGAAACGATCGAGACGACGCTGGTCAGGTTGTATTTGTCGGGCGCCTCGTCGAGCGCCGCCAGCATCGGTCGGGCAAAAGCGTCGCCGACGATTGCCAGCGAATTGACACCACGGCGCGAAACCGCCGACCAGAGTTCATGCGCGTCGAGGGTCGGGCTCTCCAGCGTGACGATGCAGCCGCCGCTCATCATATTGCCTATAGCCGTAATGAAGCCGGTGCCGTGCATCAGCGGGCAGGCAGGCATCGTCTTGGGTCCCGGACCGGAAGTCTTGATAAATTCGACCAACGCGGGAAGTGTCTCCGGGATCGGACCCAGCGCTCGAAGCGTCGTAAGCTGAGCTTCGCGCATGTCGTCGTGGCGCCACATGACGCCTTTGGGCATGCCCGTCGTGCCACCTGTATAGATGAACAGTAAATCGTCCGGAGACCGCTCGATGCCGAGAGGCGCGCCATCTCCGCCGGTGACGATCTTTTCGTAATTTTCCGCGAAGGGCGCGGCGGATCCGTCTTCGTTCACCTCAATGAACGTGGCGACTTTCGTCAGCCGATCTTTCAGTTCGACGATGATGTCCCGGAACTCGGAACCGTAAACGACCGTTTGCGCGTCGGAATCATTAAAGATGTAGAAAACTTCGTCCGCCTTGTAGCGGTAGTTGATGTTGACGTGGACAAGACGGCTCTTGAAGCAGGCCGCCATGGTCTCGACATATTCGGGCCGGTTTCGCATATAGAACGCGACCTTGTCGCCGGGCCTGGCGCCGCGCGCGATCAGCGCGCGCCCGAGATTGTTGGACCTCCGTGTCGTTTCTTCCCATGTGATCACCCGATCGCCATGAATAAGGGCGGGCGCATCCTGCGGCAAAACCGCCGAGATACTGTCGAGGATGTCACCGAAATTCCACGCCATGTAATCCTCCCTGAAAAATCCGGTCCTTGGGGGTCGGCTTTCTTGCGATCAAGCCGTTCCGTCCTTAACCGTCGTTGTCTCAACCGAGCCGTCGCCGGACGTTCCGGCAGGAAGTCAACCCCCCGGAATGCCGGTCAACGAAGATTCCGCATCATGCGCACGTGAACACCGGCAACGCGTATCCATCGCCGGCCTCGGAGAATTTGACCCTGACTTTCTGTCCGATGCGAATCTTGTCGATTTCGCAATCGACGATATTCGTGAGCATCGAAACCCCTTCATCAAGCTTAACATAGGCGATGACATAAGGCGGCTTGGCTTGCCTCGTGACCGAATAGCTGTAGATCACGCCATTGCCTGATGCCTCGACGAACGCCGTGTCATCCGAGAAGCAATGCGGGCAAATAGTCCGCGGATAATGGTGCACCTTGCCGCAGGCGTCGCAAGCCCGGATCAGGAGTTGCCCCTTGGCAGCACCTTCCCAGTAGGGTTTGCTCTCGGAATTGACTACAAGGTTGATCTTGCTTTTCTGGTCGGTGCTCATGCGTCTTCACTCCCGAGGATAACGGTTGCGCTGCCCATACGCGATCCCAGAAGCCCGCCGGTTCCATGCGCCAGTGCAATATCGCAATTGCGAACCTGAACCTTCGGATGAGCCTCACCGCGAAGCTGGCGGACTGCTTCAAGAACTTTGGTCATGCCACCGCGATTGCCCGGGTGATTGTTGCACAATCCCCCGCCATCCGTGTTGAAGGGCAACTTGCCGACGCCGGAAATCAGATTGCCGTCCGAGACGAACTTCCCGCCCTCACCTTTTTTGCAAAAACCCAGATCTTCGAGCGTTTCCAGCACTGTAATGGTGAAGGAATCGTAGATAGAGGCGTATTTAATGTCGGTGGGCGTGACGCCGGCTTCAGCGAAAGCTTTGGGCCCGCTCCAACGCGCGCCGGAATAGGTTAGATCGACCTGGCCCGCCGCGAGATGCTTGGGCGCCTCACCGGCGCCGAGAACCTTGACGCGAGTACGCTTCAGCGACTTCGCCACTTCCGGGCTCACCATCACAACGCCGCCGCCGCCATCGGTGATGACGCAACAGTCGAGCCTGTGCAACGGATCGGCAATCATCGGTGAATTGACAACATCCTCCACGGTCACAACGTCGCGGAGCCTGGCATGTTCATTGTGCTGGGCGTGGTGGGATGCGGCGACCTTGATCCATGCGAGCTGCTCGCTGGTGGTGCCGTATTCGTACATATGCCGCATCGCACACATGGCGTACATATTTGTGACGTTGGGGCCATAAGGCATTTCGAACGGAAAGTCCGGCGCTTGCTGGTTGTAGTAACGGACGGGCTTGCCTTCTTTCGCATCGGCAACCGGCCGGCCTGCCAGCGTGATCAGCGCCACATTGCAATGCCCCGCGGCGATGGCCTGCGCGGCGTGACTGACATGGACGATGTAGGAAGACCCGCCGGTCTCCGTGCTGTCCATATGACGCACATTATTGAGGCCCATATATTCGATCATGTTGATCGGGCCCAACCCGGGCGCGTCGCCGGCGCAGAAATATGCGTCAACATCGTCCTTTGAAAGACCTGCGTCCGCCAGCGCGCCCTTCGCGATCTCGGCGTGAAGTTGCGGCAGCGTCTTGTCCAGCGCCGCGCGGCACGGATGCTCGTAAATGCCGACTATGTAGGATTTTCCGTTGATACCCATCCCTATTCCCTTATCATGATTTCCTTATTGCTTAGCGCATTCATGGGGGAAACGTCCAGCCCGTCCACGAAAGGCGGAAGCGGCGGTTACGACCGATCGGAAGAACAGATCGAGCGAGGGAGAAACGGATTGGGGACGGTGAAGATTGAAAACGCGGGCGGCGTCAGGACCGTCACGCTTGCACGCGCTGAAAAGCGCAATGCCCTTGACGGAGGAATGCTCGATGGCCTGACCGCCGCTTTTCGGCAGACACCGCCCGAGGAAGAACGCGTCACCGTTATTCGCGCCGAAGGCTCTGTGTTCTGTTCTGGCCTCGATTTGCGCGTGCGAGACGCAGGAACGCTCGGGGCGGTGTCCATCGAAACGATGCTGCACGCGATCGAGACCTATCCCTTGCCGGTGGTCGCGGTCGTTCAGGGCGATGCGATCGCCGGCGGCAATGAACTTGCGCTGCACTGCGATTTTGTCATCGCCAGCACGGACGCGCGATTTGGCATGTCGCTCGCCAAAATCGGCCTCGCTCCCACATGGTTCCTAGCGAAGAAAATTCTCGAAGTCGCCGGGCCGGTCGGTGCACGGGAAATGCTGTTGCTGGGCGACCTCCTGACCGCGCACCGGATGCACGAACTCGGGCTGATAGCCCGAATCGCGCCTGCCGCCGGACTGGAGGCGGAGGCCTCGAGGATCGTCTCCCGACTGGCCGCCAACGCGCCGCTGTCCTTACGGGCCATGAAGGCGGTGCTGGTGCGCGCCATGACTTTCCGCGACGGCATACCGCACGAGGATATAGACCGGCTTGTGCGCGCCGCGGGAGACAGTGCCGACGCGCGGGAGGGCATTGCCGCCCTCATCGAGCGCCGGACGGCGGTTTTCAAAGGCCAGTAAAAGGTGACAAAACCAATGTCTGTTCGAATGAAAAAAGCCTGGCAGGAGCTCACGGCCGCCAACGTCGCGGCGCTCGGCGGCGAGCTTGGCATCTACCAGATCGCCGACGAAAAAGAACATGTCCTCCGCATCGGTTTCGCTGGCGGGCGTTCCCTTTTCGGGTTGCGGGGTGAACTCCTCAAGGCGCTGGAAGAATATCGCGGCGGCCGCACCCTCTTCCGCGTCGAAATAAATTGCCAATACATGAGCCGTTACGAAGAACTTCTGATGGTTCATATGGCCGATCACGGATCGCTCCCGGCGGGAAACGCCTTCGAAGGCAACCGCAAAATCGGCCGGCTGAGCATCGGCTGAGATATCCGAAACGACGCGAGAAAGTACAAGGCCGCGAAGGCCGTACGACAGCAAGGGAAGGAAGATCATGGATTTTGCCATGACGGACGAGCAGCGGCTCATCGTCGAACAGGTACGGCGCTTCGTGCGCGAGGAAGTCGCTCCCCTTGAAGACAAGCTCGATCCCGACGAGAGCCGGCTCGGCCCCGACGATTACGCGCGCCTCGTCTCGAAGGTGAAGGACATGGGCCTGCACGGCCTCGGCGTTCCGCCCGAATATGGCGGCCCAGACATCGATACCGTCACCATGACGCTGATCGCGATCGAGATTTCGCAGCATCGCGCAGGCCTATATTCGCCCTGCTACGGAAGTTTCGGCGGCGCCGGGCTCGCCCACCTTTACGAGGCGAGCGAGGATCTGAAAAAGCGTTATCTCTATCCGACGCTGAATGGCGAGAAACACGGCTTTTTCGGACTGACCGAACCGTCCGGCGGCTCCGATCCGGCGCGCGCCATACAAACCCGGGCTGTCAAGGACGGCGATGACTGGGTCATCAACGGCGCGAAGATTTTCATCTCCGGCGCGGACAAGGCGGAATACGGCATCGTTTTCGCGCGGACCGATGCGGGCAAGGGCCGCAACGGCATTACCTGCTTCATCGTCGATACGGACACGCCCGGGTTTCACGTCCGCCGCGTCGTCCACACGCTTCGATCCGCCTATTATGCGACGGAGCTTCAGTTCGAGAACATGCGCGTGCCATCAGCGAATGTGCTGGGCGAGGTGAACAAGGGATTCGCAATCGCCAACGACCGGCTGAGCCGACAGCGCATTCCTTATGCGGCCAGTTGCATAGGCATCGCCATCAAGGCGCAAGCAATGTGCGTCGAGTACGCCAAACTGCGCGAGACTTTCGGGGCGCCTCTCGCCACACGGCAGGCCGTGCAATGGATGGTGGTGGATAACGAAATCGATATCCGCACCGCCAGGTGGGCAACGCTGGACGCCGCCTGCAAGGCGGATCGCGGCGAGCCCTTCCGCACCGAAGCCGCGATGGCAAAACTTCTCTCCACGGAAGGCGCCAGCCGCGTCGTCGATCGCGCCATCCAGATTCACGGCGGCTACGGCGTCACCAAGGATCTGCCGCTGGAGCGCTGGTACCGCGAGATGCGGATCCGGCGCATCGGCGAGGGGCCGAGCGAGGTGCAGCGCCTGGTCATGGCTCGCGATCTTTTCGGCGCATCGCTATGACGACGGCGGGTCTGGCCATGGACGACGATGAAGCGAGACCGCAGCCGCTGCAAGGAGTGAAGGTGATCGATCTGGGTCAGGTATATCAGGGTCCCTACGCCGCCTTCCTGATGGCGAAAGCCGGAGCCGATGTCATAAAGGTCGAGCCGCTCTGCGGCGAGCCGGTGCGAATACGCGAGGCGCTGGGCGGCGGAGCGTCGCTGCCGATGGCCATGCTCAATTCCAACAAGCGCGCCATCACGCTTAATCTGAAGAACCCGCGGGGATGTGAACTTCTCAAGGTTCTCGTCAGCCGCAGCGACGTCCTGATCGAAAATTACGCTCCGGGTGTCATGGACCGCCTGGGCGTGGGCGCGAAAACGCTGTTCGAGGTCAATCCGCGCCTCGTATACGCCTCGGCGACGGGCTACGGCCTGTCAGGGCCGGAGCAGGACAGCCTCGCCATGGACCTTACCATTCAGGCCGCATCAGGCATCATGAGCGTGACGGGCTTTCCGGACGGACCGCCTCTGAAAGCCGGCCCTGCGGTCGCCGATTTCATTTCCGGCACCCATCTTTACGGTGCGATCGTGACGGCGCTGTTCGAGCGCGAACGGACGGGACTCGGCCGTATGGTAGAGGTGGCGATGATCGAAACCATCTATCCGACGCTTGCCTCCAACCTCGGCATGATCCAGTCCGATCCAGGGCCGCCGCCGCCGCGCACCGGCAACCGGCATGGCGGCCTCGCGATCTCGCCCTACAACGTCTATCCCTGCAGGGACGGACACGTCGCGATCATTTGCCTGGTCGAAGCCCACTGGACGAACCTGCTCAAGGCCATGGGGCGCGGGGAACTGAAGGACGATCCGCGCTTCATCGACAACGCCGCTCGCGTCACGCACATGGATCAGACGGACGCCGTCGTCGAGGAATGGACGAAAAATCTAACGCGCGCCGAGATTTTCGAGGCGTCGCGGGCGTATCGCCTGCCCACCGCGCCGGTGCGCAATCTCGTCGAAGTGGCGAACAGCCCGCATATGCACGAGCGCGGCATGCTGCAATGGATCGACCACTACAGTCTGGGACGCATCGTGGTGCCGAACAGCCCCTTGCGGTATCACGGCACGCCGCAGATGATGGGCGCGTCCAACGCGAGGCTCGGCGAGCACAATCGCGAAATTTACGGCGGCGTGCTGGGGCTCAGCGACAGCGAAATCGACGCCCTGATGGCCGACGGCGTCATCTGACGTCGAGGCTGGGCCGATCTTCCCTGCTACTTGTCGAATATGGTTCGGACAAGGATCTTACAAGCTGGTCTGCTAGCCCAACCGCGCGGGTTGAGTCCGGCGTTGGTCGGCGACCTGATTCGTGCGACGGCACCAGACATAAGTTCGTTTCGCTTTCCCTCACGTGACACTGGAAACGTCCGCGGCTGGGACGGTCACCTTGTCAGCGAAGCTGGTGGGCTTAACGTCCCGGACGGTGAGTCCTATTGGGAAATCAAAACGAGTAAAGATGCCTGGGGAGAGGGGCTTTCGGACTTTCGTAAACGCTCGTCAAAGCCAAGCGAAGAAGAGCGGGCGGCGGCGACTTTTATCTTCGTATCGTCCAGGACGTGGGACACTTTCAACACCGATCGGAAAATCGAAGATTGGGTTAAGCTGTGCCGAGGTGAATATGCTTGGAAGAATGTGCTGTGCTTAGATGCCATCGCTCTCGATGGTTGGCTCGATAAGTGTCCCGCTGTTGCCGCGAATTTCGCCAGCTACACCCTTGGTCTCCAACCACAACGAGGCGCCCGGAGCACGGATGAATTTTGGGACGAGTTCAGGCACATGTTCAAACCACTTCTCATTGAAGAGGTCTTGCTCTGCGATCGGGAAAGGGAAGTCGCTCAACTTATCGAGGCGTTGCTGCGCCCGGACGGGTCCACCGCATTTATTTCGGACTCAGCGGAAGAGGTAATAGCGTTCGGTGTTGCCGCAATCCGAACCGCGAAGCCTGAAATACGAGCCTTCCTGGATGCCCGTACCATTATCGTCGACGACATGGATGCCGCACGGGCGCTAGGTGACGTGGACAAATTTGAGCCAGTAGCGCGCAGAAGCCAAGAACAACATGCCGAGGAAGGTCTCGGTATGAGTTCATCGTTCGCCTTGGCAATCAGATCCGTGTCGGTCCATCAAGCGACCAGGCGCTGTTCGTCGCTAACTTCCGGATTTGCGTTGCCCGCCGCTTTGCGGAGAAAGCGTGCGAGCGCCGCTTTCCGGGAAGCGCGGTCGAGCGCGTAGGCTGTCTGCTTGAATTCCTTCCCGTCCAGCAGGCCCTCGATGTAACCGGCGATCGTGTCCGCCGCCATGATGAGGGCGGTGTCGAGCGCGTGGATGTATTTGCTGGTGACGGACCCCTTGGCATGGCCGACCAAGGCCGCGATCGTCACCTCTGTGAAGCCGAGATCGTTGCCGACGCTCGCGAAGCTGTGCCGCAAAACGTGAGAGGTGACGTCTGAGAGCGGCGAGTCCTTGAAGATTTGCTCCCAGTGGTTGGGGAAACTGCCGAACGCGTTGTCGTCGCCGTAGCCAGGGAAGACATATGTGCCGGAGGCAGTTTTCCGACGCGCTTCGAGGAATTCGACGACGGGCAGTCCGATAGGCCGGACCGAGGTGCCCTCCTTGCTGTCGATCAGCCGCAGGCAGCTCCCATCGGTATCTGCTTCAGTCCACATGAGACCGATCATCTCGCTCCGGCGGCAGCCAGTCAGCGCGATCTGGCGAATGATCTCCACCGTCGTCGCGTACTTCTCGTCTTTCTCCGCTGCGCGCAGCATCTCGCCCAGCGTCCGGTACTCCGCTTCCGTGAGCCGGCGGGTGCGGACATTGTCCTTCGGCTTCCGCAGGCCGTGGGCCGGATTGGTGGTGATGATGCCAGCTTCGACCGCATAGGTGAGGATGCCGCCGAGGAGCCCGACGGTTCGCGTGGCCGTTCCGGCGCCGCCGCGGACGATCGCCTTGCCGCGCAACTTCTTCGTCTTGACGGCGACTCGCGTCTTGCCGGCCATGATGTCCTTCAGGACCTTGTTGATGTCGGCCTTGGTTAGGCCCTTCACGCGGCGCGTCCCGAGGAGCGGGATGATGTGCCGCTCGATGCGGCCGGTGTCCGTCCCCACGGTCGTCGGTTTCTTAGGCCGCCCGCCCTTTCCCAAGATGAGGCCTGCGTTCAGGTCATTGACGTAGAGCGTGCAGAGCTCCTTGACCGTGATGGCCTTGTGATCGAGCTGGCGCTCCTCGGCGGGGTTGTCGCCCTGGGCAACGCGGCCCAACTGGACCTTCGCCTCCTGTCGAGCGCTTTCGGCCGTCCAGACGCCATGCAAGCCGATGGTGTAGCGGCGTGAGCGGCCCAAGGCGCGGTATTGAAGGACGTAGCTGCGCTTGCCAGAAGCGAAGACGCGCAGGCCGAAACCTGGTAGCTCGTCATCCCAGATGACGTAGTCTTTCTCGCGGGACTCGGCAGCGTCGACGAGGCGCTTTGTGAGCTTAGCCATGGGAATTCTCCCGTCCAAACCCCCCATTCTCGCGTAAGCATCACGTAAGCAGCCGGACGCAAGTCGGAGCGTGTTCGAGGGTACGCCAGGCGAGCTAGAATTTCAAATTCTTTAGCAATTACAGTGGTATAGCGCATCGGAGCGAAACCCATCGAAAAGCGTCGAAGGGCAGGTTAAATTGCTCCGAAGGCAGAGGTCACAAGTTCGAATCTTGTCGGGTGCACCAATTTCCCTAAATCCCGTCCCGTCTTGCTGGCCCTCGATCCAGCCCGTGCAAGCTCGCCCATGCCGAGCTTCGCCAACATCCCGCTCCGGCCGCCCCGCGCCTTCGTTCTGCGCACGCCCGAGGCTCCAATCCTTCCAGAAATAGACTCGAAAACGGTGTCCATTTCCCGTTGTCCGCTTAAGGTCGACAGATAGATTCAACGGTAGCGGCCTCATCCGGCCGCAACATTTTTACGAAAATTCGTTTCAGCCTCGCTCGTTTGACGTCGACCCGACAAAAATCAAAAGCGGCCATTTTAATGAAACTGATTTTACACATCGGAACCGCCAAGACCGGGACCACCACAGCGCAGGAATGGCTCTCGACAAACAGAGCGTCACTGAATAGCGCCGGCATCTGGTATCCCAGAACCGGCGGTATGAATCATCAGTGGCTCGCGATATTGGCGATGGACCCTGACAAGCCTGATGACGGCTTTTACCGGCTCGGACTTACCGATCCCGAAAAGCACAGCACCTTCGTCGGGAAAGTTTCCGAGGTGTTTGCCCTCGAATACGCGACCGCAGTAAGTGCCAATCTTGACACCGCTATCATCTCCAGCGAGCACCTCCACCTGCGCCTTCCAACCGACGAAAATGTCGCGCGCGTCGAACGGTTTCTCACCCCTTATTTCACGTCCGTTGAAGTCATCGCCCATCTGCGTCCGCAGGTCGACTACACAGTTTCCGCCGCATCGACCGCGTCATTGCTGGGATCGAAGATTGACACCGCGTGGTTCGACGATGGGGCGAGCATGAGGACGGACCTCGATTACAATGGGCTCGTTCATCGGTGGGAACAAGCATTCGGCAAATCAAACGTCAGGCTTGTTTCCTACAAGCGCGAACCATCCCTCGTGGAGATGTTGATCGAACGACTTGCCGTCGACCGGACGAGTATGAAGAAGGTTCCAGACCTCAACACGGCCTTGAGCATGGAGAAGATCGCTCTCAACAACGCCCTGCAAATTCCGCAATTCAACGAGGACAATGTCGTCAACCAGAACAGAAGCATTCCCTTTCCCATGCTACCCAAGGGAAACAAACTATCTATCGGCCTGCCGCTGGCGCAAAGGATTCAGGATCGCTTCAACGAGTCGAACCGGCAGCTCTGCGAACGGCGCGACGACATTCATTGGGAAGACCTCAATCCGGACTGGTCCAAATACGACCGGCCGAGCAATTTGCATCTCCTTGACAAGGAGTGCGTCTTTGGCCGCGAGCTTGCGAGCCTGGTTCAAACCGTCAACGGACGTTTGCATCTGGAACGCGCGATGAACGCCGTTTCCATAATTCAGCTTGCGGCGGCGAGTGGAAAAAACGAACTGGCGCGCGAACAGCTCAACACGGCGCTGCAGGAAGTAGCCGCCGCCGCACAGATCGAAAGCCTGCGATCGGATGCCGAAAGGATCAAGTCCGCTGCCATTCAAACTGCGCAAGCGCTTCGGCTGTAGCGCTTGCGCATACGCTCGGGAGAACCTTGGATTGCCGGCGCATGTATAATCGGCGCCGGCACGCGAGCGCATCTGACGTTAGCCTGTCCTTCAATTCGGACCGCTGAATTTTCGACAGAGATAAGCGCGATGATCACAGACAAAATCTACGAATGGGCGAGCATTCAACCGGAAAAGATCGCCGTCATTCACAACGACCTACCGCTCAGCTATGCTGCGTTCGCGCGTTCCATCGAGGCTACACGGATATTTCTGAGGCAATACGATCTGCCGTTGGGGCGAACAGCGGTCGTCCTTATGCAAAGCTCGCTCGACGCCTGGGTCAATGTTCTCGCGCTCCGCGCTCTGGGCCTCAACACGATCTGCGTTTCGTCGCTCGCTGTGGCGTCGTCGCTCAAGGTAAGAGACGTTGCCTGCGTAGTGGTCACTCAGGCTGAGCTATCACGGCACAAGCTCGACAGCGACGGACTGGCCGGCACCAGGGTCGTCGTGGTGCCCGGTCGCCTGTATACAGACATCAGCGACGGAGCCATTCCGCAGCCTCACGCGATCGGCACGCCTACAGGAGACCACATTCTGTACACGTCGGGAACGACAGGCATGTACAAGAAACTGGCGCGCCGCGGCGGAGACGAAGACAAAAGAAATGCGCTGCGGGCCGAGATATATTCGTGCGCGCGAGATTCAGTTTTCTTCGGCGCCAATTTTCCGCTCTGGACCTCGGCGGGATTCGATGTCCCCTCTTCCACTTGGCATATGGGAGGCCGAGTCGTGCTCGTTCAGGGGCTCGACCCCAATTTGTCGTGGTTCAAGCACGGCATCACCTGGACAATTCTGGTTCCCCAGATGCTCAAGGACCTCCTTCAGTCGATGGAGCGCCCTGAATTTCCTGCCGGAGATTTTGATCTGGGTATTGCCGGCGGCTTTCTCTCGCTTGATCTGGCCGAGAAGGCAACGAGGCTGATTTCCAGCAACATCTCCATCAGATACGGCGCCACTGAATATGGTTGGCTTTTGCAGTCCCACTTTCGCGATGAAAGCGATCTGCACTGGTTGACGCCTGCGCGCCCGGGGATATTTCAGATCGTCGACGCGAATGGACACGAAAACCCCGTGGGCCAGGAGGGGGAGCTTCGCGTTCAACTGGCCGATGTCGATGGCTCTTCCTATCTGGATGATGACGAAGCGACCGCACAGGCTTTTCGCGGAGGCTACTTCTATCCCGGCGACATCGCCGTTCAACGTGAGGACGGACGTATACGGATTCTCGGGCGCACGGCCGACGTTTTAAACGTACTGGGCATAAAGGTCGCGGTCGCTCCGCTTGAAGCAAAGGTGCAGAAAACCCTCGGGGTCAGTTCTGCCTGCCTGTTTTCCGGGCTGGACGATGACGGGAAGGAAGAGCTTGTCGTCGCCATTGAATCTGAACGTGCTCCGGAAAAGGCGGAGCTGGACAAGGTGTCCCAGAGCTTTCCGCAATTCGAACGCATCCGCTTTGAGGTGTTTGAAAAATTTCCCCGCACCGAGGCGGGAATGCACAAGATCAGGCGGGCGGAGCTGAGGAAACTGTTGTTCAGGACATCCGACAGTTCCGACTGACATGTCCTTCGATACACGGACTTCCAGTCCCGCCGGCCGGATTGAAGCCATGGTGATACGGCGATCTTTCCAAAATCGAAAGATTTAATGTTGTCATCGCCCATAAGTGAGCGGAGCTTACTTAGGATCGTGCGATCGATCCCGGGAATATGCTGGCGCAGCGCCGGTCGCCGGGGCGCACGCAGGAGCGCGTTCATGTTGAACAGCGATGGGCGTCTGTCGCGCAGACAGCGAGCTAGTAAAAGAGTCGTAAACCCGACATTGCTGTCCGATGGGCTGATGATCCTCGACGGGGTCTGGATTGTCCTGTCGGCGATGACGACGAAGACGATCCTCTATATTTGCCTCGACAACAGCGAGGCGCCAAGCACCCGCCATCTCGCGATATCGCTGGTTACAGCCCTTCTGACGTTGATTATCTTTCGCGCGCGACGCCTCTATGAGATCGACGAGATCATGGAGCCGACCGGCCGTATCCGCGAGGTGCTCCAGGGGTTCATTACGGCCATTGCCCTGACGCTTGCTCTGGGCTTTCTCATGAAAGTATCCAGCAGCTTCTCCCGCATCTGGTTCGTTACCTGGTCGATCGCGTGCGGATTTGGCCTGCTCGTTCTCCACTCCCTCGCCGCCGGAATGCTCAACCGGATAGATTCGCGCGGCGCGCTGGCCCGGCAGATCGTTATTTATGGCGTGGGCGAAAGAACCGGCGAACTGGTGAAGCGTCTGTCGCAAGCGCCCAGCAAATATTCCGTCCTTGGCGTCTTTGACGACTTCCCCCCCGAGGACATCCCCTGCGCACTTGCCGGGGGGGCGGACGACCTCATCGCGCTCTGCCAATCGCAGCCCGTCGATGAAATCATATTGTCGCTATCGAGCCGCGAGGAGGAAAGGTTCAACGGATTGCTGGACAGGTTCAGCGCGCTGCCGGTCGCCATTCGCTTTTGCCCACAGCTTTCCTACCTTGCCGAACATGCCAAGGGCTTCGTCAGGCATCAGGGCATTACGCTGGTCGAGGTCTTCGATCCACCCCTGCGCGCATGGGACATAGTCGTCAAGCGGGCGGAAGACATCATTATCGGTTCCTTGGCGCTCATTCTGTTCTCGATCCCCCTGGCGCTGGCCGCCATCGCCATCAAACTCGACAGCAAGGGGCCGGTCTTCTTCCGCCAGGAACG
>Ga0255338_1002719_pt1 | contig 24127 bp, 24 predicted proteins | sample MeOH1_35cm_T4_19_FD_203715 | JGI IMG/M metagenome (GOLD analysis project Ga0255338, IMG submission 203715) | Sandy soil microbial communities from University of British Columbia, Vancouver, Canada - MeOH1_35cm_T4_195 | ecosystem: Engineered > Artificial ecosystem > Sand microcosm > Unclassified ...
AGGCTAGAGTCGAGGTAAAACAGCCAGCGACTGAAAAGGAACTGGAAGATATTAAAAGGTGGGTTCAGGAACGGGAAAAATCCAATATCCCGTGGTAGCAGTATGACCCTAATGCTATAAAGTTCGGAACGACTTGTGCTGGGCCAATCCAGGATTACAGCGTTAGTAGGCATGCAACTAAAGTGGATTAGAAAGGGGTGAGGGGGATGGCTGATGGTATTTGCAAACAATGTGGCTTAAAATGTGACCTGCCATGCCCGCCGCTTAACCTTCTGACTAATATCTATAACGAGCAAAGACTGCAAGAAAAGAAAGAGCTCATAGCCAACCTGAGAAAAGAACTCAACATAAGGGATGCTGAACCGGCCGAAGATTTAAGAGAGCTTGCCGAGAAGGTAATAAAAGCCATGCCGGAACTGCACTACATTCTCGATTACGATATTAAGGTTGGATATATAAGAAGTTACGAGAGTAAAAAGGGAGCCAAGACTGTATTTGCAGACTGTCGGAAGCTAACAACGGTTTATCAAGCCTATTTGCCGTATGACTTCCTGATTACCTTTTATGATAACGAAGCCAGCATACTGACTGAGAACCAGCAGAAGATATTAATGCTGCATGAGCTCAAGCATATCGAAATGGGAGAGCATGGATTAAAGATCAGGCTGCATGATATAGAGGACTTCCACAGCATCTTAGGCAGGTATGGGATTAATTGGAATGAGTTTCAAAACAATGATGTACCGGATATTTTGGAAGGTGATAATCATGGGACAAGCTGGGACTAAATGGATGCCGAGTGCTGACCAAATAAAAATAGTTGAATTACTCATAAACCCTGATGATAGACGGGCGAAAGTAGATAAATTAAAAGAGGCAAATGTCCCGAAATCAACCTTTTATAGGTGGATGCAGGAAAAGGAATTTATAAACTACATTCGAGAGCAGCTTGATACAATCACTGACAGCGAACTGCCTGAAGTCTGGAAGGCTCTTATCCTCAAATGCAAGCGAGGCGATATACAGGCCATTAAATTGTATTTTGAAATGAAAAACATGTACGTTGAGCGAAAAGAAATAGGTGTGACGCTCAAAAAGCTAGAAGATTTCTTTTAACATGCAGAGATACACAGTTATTACTAAGGTATGTTTGCATGAGATAAGCAAAAAAATAGCTCTCAACGCCTTGATATAACTAGGCTGAGAGCTATTTTACATTTTTGACATTTGGCCCCCATTTTTGGGGCATTTTTTACCATCGTATGTCAATAATTTGGGGGTGCATCATGGAAAAACGCACTATATTTGTAGATGAAAAGACTGGGGAGGTTGTGAGTGAAAAAAGACATCATATTTCAGCGGCCTTTGATGACGAGAAAGGCTATCTGCTTTGGGCCAGGAAAAACTTTGCCAAGTCATTTTCGGAAATAGACTTTCCTAAAGATATGACCACGCTGGAGATCGGGCAAATGACCAGGCTGTCAAAAAGGATATGGTCTAACACTAATATGCTTGGTTATAGGGGCAGTGGAGGCGTAAAGCCATACGACATTGACAAAATAGCCGAGGTGTTAAATATAAGCTCTCGGCAGGCTTATAGGTTCATGCAGAAGATGATGAAGCTGGGTATCATTGCTAAGGTTACGGTTGATACAGAAGGCAAAAAGGATACTCACTACTACATTAATCCGATGTACTTCTTTAGCAGTAAACGAATACCGCTGAACCTGTACCTTATATTCCGCAAGCAACTTGATGCAGTATTGCCTCAATGGGTTATACAACGGTTTAGCGATCAGAATGTTATAGGAATAGAAAAGTGCTAAATATCCACTGGGGGTGGACATATGAAAACAGCACAGGAGATTATAGCCAAGCGTAAAGAGCTCTGGTACCAACACCAGGATATTGAGCAGGACCGAGAATATACTCAATCCGTAGCAGAATATATGCTCAGCGACAAGGGGAAAACCATCCGTGATGAAATCGGGAACAATCCTGAACTGCTTATCGAGATGGTTTTCGTCATTGTAGACAAGAATAAACAGACCGTGCCCTTTTTCATTAACACGGTCCAGGGTTTATTTCTTGACGATCTCAACCAAGCCATACAGGATTATAAAGCCGGGAAAAGGTTGCACCTGAAATTTCTAGTCCTCAAAGGTAGGCAGCAGGGCTTTACCTCAATCATAACGGCATACCAATTAGCCTGCAGCATCACCAAAAGAAACTTCGCAGGGTTCACCCTGGCTGATGATGCCGACAACACAGAAACGATATTTGAGGACAAAGCTAAGTACCCATATAACCAGCTTCCGGAGGTCTTAAAACCAACAGAGAAGTACAACAACCGGCGGGAGTTCCACTTTGAGAAGCTCAACAGCCGGTGGAGAGTAGCCACAGCCGGTAGCAAGGGTGTAGGCCGTTCCAAGACACTGAACTTCTTCCACGGCTCAGAGGCGGCATTCTGGGGTGAGATCCAAACCTTGCTGGCAGGACTTGGCCAGGCGTTAACATTGGACAGCATTCAGATACTTGAGACTACCGCCAACGGATATAACGAGTATAAAGACTTCTGGGATGATGACAATAACTGGGAGAACAAGTTCTACGAGTGGTGGCTAACTCCCGAGTATCGGCAGACCTTTGAGAGTAAGCGAGTCGAGGAAGAGTTTAAGCGGAATGTGGCCACTAAGAGTGATTGGATTTATGCCAAATGCAAATGGCTGATAGAGTTTATTAGGCTGAACTGGGAACAGGTTTACTGGTACTACAACAAATGGTTAGATCTCAAAGAGTTGATTAAGCAAGAGTACCCGTGTTCGGCAGATGAGGCTTTCCTTGCCTCCGGACGCTGTGTATTTGACAAGGATAAGATCATTCGGCACAAAGAGTACCTTAAGGCACTATATAAAGAAAAGCCTCCAAAGCGTGGCGAATTCCAGTTTGAGTGGGACGATCCTGAGACCAAGAACAAAATAAAAGATGAAACAATCAAGTTTGTCGAGAGTGAAAACGGCTGCATAACCCTCTATGAGGAAGTTAAGCATGGTTGCCCTTATGTACTAGGCGGGGACACTAAAGGGGAGGGCTCAGACTTCTTTGCTGGCACCATGGTAAATAATTTAACTGGCAAAAGAGCAGCCATTCTTCATGCCAACCTCGATCCAGATACATATACTCATCAGATGTACTGCCTGGGCAAATATTATAACTATGCATTGATTGGTATTGAGATAAACTTCGACATATACCCAATTAAGGAACTGCAAAGGCTAGGATACTTATTCCAGTATAAACGCCAGGTTATAGATAAAATCAGCAACGAAAAACAAGAAAAATTCGGGTGGAAAACGGATGGCAATACGAGACCGCTGGTAATTTCAAATGAAATTATACTGATCAGGGATAATATAGAATTATTTACGCACATTCCGATGCTCGATGAGTGTTTATCTTTCGTTTATGATGAAAATGGTCGGCCCGATGCCGAAAGTAGCAAGCATGATGACATTCTATTTTCTGATATGATAGCTGTACAAATTAGAACACAGCAGAGTATGTCATTAACAAGTCCCACCGCCTTCCTCCCCGGACAAGGAACTAAAACCAAGCCCCGCCCCTTCGATGAGGACGAACTAGACCCGTGGGACAAGCCCAACCTTGGCGGCAACTTCTACGATATGTGAGGTGTTTACAATGCTATGTAGTCCAGGAGGTAAATGCGAAAGTTGTCAAGAGCCTTGCCACACTTATGACTTATACCTTAAAGATAAGTTCTTTGGCAATGTAGCCCAAAATGGATTCTATCAGCCAATGCCGATGGATGATGCTATAAAACAGTGGATAACCACCAGGAAAGCAGGCATTCAATCTTATATAGTTGCAGTGAGGTGATATTATGACGTTCGCTATTTTTACCGCTGTTGTTGCAGTGGTATTTTTGTGTATAGGCTACGGCTTTGGATACAGCACCAAGGTAGGGCAAAATGCCTTGCAGAAGATTGTTGAGGTAGCTAAAGAGGTTATACCTAAGCCGCAAGAGGAAGAGAAACAAAGGGGATTTTATGATAGGTAGAACGCCAAGGAGGTGAGAGCGTCAATGGAAGTAAAATACAATTCGCACCAGGAGTTAATTGAGTCAGCACGAAAAACATATGAAGCACATGCTGCAAGCTTTTTGAAAAATGCATTTCCGACTATATTTAGCGATCAAAAGTCATACCCACCAACATTAAGTCGACGGATAAAATTAAGATGGTATGGTTTCAGGTTTTGGTTAGCGGATCTGTTAGAGTGTGCAGCAGAAAACATTAAGCCATATTGAACGCCAAAAGGAGAGTGTCGAGAATGGTTAAGCAAACTTTCGTCTATATCTGCCACTACTGCAGGAAAGAGCATAAGCAAGAAGCTACCATCAGTTTTGATGGGCCCGTCCTAATGCCTTGTCTGCCCCTAGGATGGCGGAGAATAGAATACTCCCTTGTTTGCGATGAACATACCATCGAAATAAACATCAAAGAGAAGGCGAGCGAATGAAAGAGTTTCGCATAGATGAAGAACTGCTGAAGCAGAACGAAAAAGAACTGCTAGGTCCTAAAAAATATTGGTTTCAGGTGGGTTTAAAAGAATTCCGCTGTCCCAAATGCGGAAAGCTGCTCGGGAAAATCTACGGTAAGGCTGAAATAAAATGCCCACGATGTCAGGAGACTAACACGGTAGATACGGTTGTTAATAAAAACATCAACAGAAGCCACGAAATTATAGCAATAAAGATGCTATTGGATGCTAGAATCATAACGAAAGAAGATATATTATCCGTTATTAATACTATCTGAGAGCCTTTGAGCCCCTTACCTTAACCGGTAGGGGGCTTTTTCTATTTATAAGGGTGGTGATAAGCATTGGGAATATTAGCAAAAGCAATGGAAGTGGGCAAAAACTTGGTCGATAGCGTGCCTGAGGGGTTGCGCCCAAGGTCGCAGATGAACACAAAAGAGGAATGGGCAGCCTTGCAAAAAGTTAAAGCCTGGCTGGAAGATGACAAACAGGCCAAGCAGGACTTTACCGACGAAATGAAGGAGATGCACAAAGCCTATATGGGCGACCATTGGTCACTCAAAGGGCCTACTGGTGTCCAGATAAGAAGTGCAGAAACCCAGGCTAATAAGCCTAACTCGGTTGACAATCTTATTTTCAGCCAAATTGAGGGCTTCGTTGCCGAGTTTAGTATTGACCCCGAGATAGTCTGCGAGCCTACCGAGCAGGATGATGACGACAACTCCAACGCACTAAATGAGTTAAACCAATTCCTGCTAAACAAAAACAAGTTTGACGATGAGCAGGCACGTTTGCTCCGGTACGGCTTCAAGTACGGCCCATTTATAGTTCAGGACTTTTGGGACCCGTCATGGCAAGGCGGCAGGGGACCTAATCGCTGGATCGGTGATGTACGCATAAAAGCTCTGCACCCTGATGTCCTGTATATTGATGCCCGGTGCAAACAGGATATACAGGCCGCTAGACGGGTGCATAAGGTTGTCCGCTACCCCTTGGAGTATTTCAAGGAGAGCTATCCCGAAAAGGGCCAGTTTGTCAACGAGGATACCGGTAACCACTTCCAAACTGTCGGTGACGATGACGAGGACACCAAGAGCCGTAACCGGACAGCTTGGCAGATAGAAACCTGGTACAAAGGATTCCCGATGCTCGGCGAAAACAAAGGTTATGGCCTACATGTGGTATGGTGGTCAGGTGATGGGGATGTAATGCTTAAGCATCAGTCTTATATTTACCCCGAGCCGAGATACCCCTTCATTTTCCGTAACATCTACGAACGAGAAGGCACTATTTGGGGGTTCGGCGAGATTAAGCAGATTTTATCCCCGCAGATTATCCTCAACAAAGAGGATGAAATGATTCTCGAGGGTAACATGCACCAAGCCTTTGGGCAGACATTCTATAACCAAAACGGCACCATAAACGACAAGCAACTTAATGGACTTATTGCCAAAGGCACATTGCCCGGCATGTGGTTCCCTGTGCAGGACGTTAATGGTATTAAGAGATTGTACGGTACTGGTATGCCAGCCTCAGTAATGCAACACCGTGAAGCAAAAATGCAAGCCTTGGAAGCTATTACAGGACGTTTTGACACCACGCAAGGAAAGACTCCCGCTGGGGTTACAGCGGCTAGTGCCATTATGGAGCTTAATAACCGAGCTACTAACCGTCTGAAGGCCAAAGAGAAGGTCCTGAGGGCGGTTTACAAGGAGATCGGCGAGAAGAATAATGAATTTATCTCCTGGTACTACACCGAAAAAAGAGGTTACCGTATCCTTGGCACCGACGGGAAATATCAGCACAAAGACTTTTCTAACAGTCAGATCAAAAAAGTTCACATCTTTGCAAACAGCATAAAAGATAGCAAGGTAGTTCCCTTCCATGAATTTAGCCCGAAAGGTGCTGGGGTTGATCCGACCACCGGCGAACCAAAAGACCTTGTGGAGAACGAAGATTATGAAGTCTATGCACCCGAGTATGATGTTTCCTGCAAAATCGGCAATGAATTACCTATTGGTAGAGCCTACTACATGGAGCTAGCCAAGGAATTATATGCACAGGGAGTCATAGACAAACGCGCAGTTCTCTATGTGCTTGAGAATGGCAAGCTAGAGCCAATGGATGAGATTCTAGAACGGATGGAGCAGCAAGCGCAGCCGCCACAAGGGCCGCAGTTCCCACAAGGCAAACTTCTGCCTCTTGGAGCCAAATTAAGCATGTCAATTAGCGACGAAGCATTCATTCACGACATGCTAATGAACACCCAACAGGCTGGGCAGGAGCAAATGCAACAGCTAATAAGCGAACTGCCGCCTGAATTGCAACAGATAGTGTCGCAATTGCCGCCAGATAAGCAACAAATATTTCTGACGCAACTTTTACAACCACAACAACCTATAGAGGGAGGTGATTTAAATGCCCAAAATGAGTCCACAAATGGCTATGGCAGTGCAGAGTAGACTACAAGGCGGTGGTGGCGGAGGTTCGAGCCCGGGTCTAATGAACCAAGAACCTCCTGGGGAAGGCAATGAAGCAGGGTCCATGATGGAAATGATGTCTCAAATGAGTTCTAAAATGGATCAGATGATGGAAATGATGCAAGGAATGACCGGGAAAAGCAATGTAATGGGCCAATAAGGTCCTTTTCTTATGCCCACTAGGGGCTGACTAACGGGAAAGACCGGAATTTATAGCTGACGAGCTAATAATACGGGAGGTAAATCATGTTCAAACCTACTTTTATTCCCATGAATCTGCAACATTTTGCAGAGGGCGACACCGGAGCAACCGGAACCGAAACAGGAACCACAGACAGCGGAGCTGCGGGAACTGGGGATGTAGACTTTTCCGCACTACTAGGCGACACCGGCCAGGGCGAAGGGCAGACACAAACCCAACAGACCCAAACAGGTGGAGAAAAGACGTTTACCCAGGCTGACGTTGACCGCATTATAGGCGAAAGACTAGGCAGGGAACGGGAAAAGTACCAAGGATTCGATCAAACACAAACCCAACTGCAAGCTCTGCAACAGTATGGTTACAGCCTGAATGATGTTGTGGCTTATCTTGAACAGTCGGCACAAGAGCAATACCATCAACAGATTCAGCAGCAAGCGCAGGAGTTTGGGGTTGCGCCTCAGATTTTGCAAAAACTCAGCGAGTATGAGCAAAGGTTTGTTGCTCAAGATTATGCCGAAGCCCAAAGGACCCTGGACACCGAAGTAGACCGGATGGGTAAAGACCCGCAATTTGGCGAGTTCTTCAAGCAAAACGAGACGGAAATCCTGCAAACAGCCCTGAAACTAGGGACTTCCGACTTGGAATCAGCGATGGGCAAAGTCTTCCTGAAGAAATACCCGGAGATTCGCCAACAGACTACTCAAGCCGGTGAACAGCAAGCAATCCGCCAGATTCAGCAGAGGGGAACTACCCAAGTGGATGGTTCGGCCCAAAGCGGCGATACTGGCACAGGGGTTCAGTTGTCCAATGAGCAAATGGCAATGGCTAAAGCATTGGGCGTAAATCCTCAGGACTATGCCAAAAGAATGAAAAAGTAAGGGAGTGAATTAAGATGGCTTTTGATTTTCTAAAAGACCTCGCTGGTGCGCCATTAGTGGTTACCAACGAGTTTTTCATGACCAACTCCGAGGCTTGCACCAAAGGGCAGGCATTGTATTTTGTGAGTGGTAGGTTAACCACCGCCGTAGCAGCCGGAGCAATCGCAGTTATTGCTCAGGAGACCAAGGCCGCCGGAACTGATGTTAAACCCCAAGTGGCAATTGTAAGTCCGACTCAGGTCTGGCGGGTTGGCTATACCGGTACCCCCGACGCAGCTTTCGTCGTAGGCCAAAATGCCGCCGACCTTGCCTCCGGTGGGTTACTGGCAAACGCAGCTGACGTAACCGGCGGGCCGCTGGCGATTATCGCCAAGGATACCACAACCACAAAAGTCGATGTAATCATCAAGAACCGGCAACTATCATAGGTTGACCGGTTTAATTTTTGAAAAGAAAGGGTGATATCAATGATAGTACAAGGTAACTGGGGGGAATTATTACTCCCTGGGCTAAGAACAATCTATGATCTGCATTTCAAGTCGCTGCCTGACTTTATGGGGCAGCTTTTTAATGTCCAAGGCACCACTAAAAAGACTGAGGAATCTCTTGGCGTGGGTGCTCTAGGATTAATGGAAGCATGGACCGGCACCGTGGCCTATGAAGATCCTAATAAGGGCTATAAGTCCAGCTACACCCAGGCAAAATACTCCAAAGGCCTGCAAATCGAGGAAGAAATGGTCAGATTTGACCAGTATAACGAAATCAAGAAGCGTACCAAACGGTTAGCTACTGCGGCGCACTACACCCGTCAAAATCATGGTGCTAGCGTGCTTAACAATGCGTTCGCAACCGTACTTGGCCCTGACGGGAAAGTGCTGTGTGCTACTGACCATCCTTATTCACCGTCTGATGCCACCACTCAAAGCAATAAAGGTACTACTGCATTGTCTCTCGATGCCGTAGATACTACTTATGTTGCTATGACTGCTTGGACGGACGATAAGGGCAACAAGGTAGCTATTAATCCCGACACCTTAATTGTACCTCCTGGTCTGCGGAAAACCGCCCTGGAGATTGTCAAAAGCCCCAAGAACCCGACCAACGCGGATAACGCTGTCAACGTCTATGAGGGTGAATTCAAGGTTATTGTCCTGCCATTCCTGACCGACACTAATAACTGGTTTATGGCAGACTCTACCCTGATGAAGGACTTCCTTAACTGGTATGACAGCCGGAAGCCTGACTTCTCCGACACTGTAGACTTCGACACTGAAGTTGCAAAGTACAAGGTTGTTGGAAGCTGGGCATATGGGTGGGATCACTGGCAGTTTATTTATGGTCACTTGGTGGCCTAGTCTTAACTAAAGGTTTTGGGGCAGGTTAATTCCTGCCCTGCCTAATTTTGGAGGTGAAACCAATGGGATACACCCATTTTGACCAAGTAGCTGGAGTTAACGGTTTAGCTGTAGGCGCAAAAGGTGCAGAGGTTGCCGTTGCTAGCGCGACCGGACAACTCTCCCACCTAGGAACAGCACTAACACCAACAGCCGCAGAGATTAACAAACTAGCAGGCCTTGGTACTGGCAGTTTCGTTGTCGGTCAAAAGTTTGAAGTTACTTTCCCGCAGATAGCTGCTGCAGACGTGGCTAAAACCTTCTTTATTGCTCCTGCGGCCTGTAAAATTGTATCTGGTTACGAACGACACGTTACCGTAGCAGGGCAAGCAGGAGTATTGACAATTGAAAAACTGACAGCAGCACAGGCCCCTGGTTCTGGCGGCGATTGTTTCACAACTGGTTGGGATTTGACAAGCACAGCGAATACATCAGTAAGTAAAACAGCAGTAACCACAGCGGTGGGGACACTTGCGGCAGGTGATGCGTTGTGCTTAAAGATGCAATCAGGTGCGGCCACATCTTACGCCCTGGGAACAATTACGGTTACGATGCAGTGGGTATAATCGAGTAGGAGGGGGCTAAAGCTCCCTCTTTTCGCCTATGGAGGTAGTTATGAAAACCACCGAGGAATTATTATCACAACCACAAAATACCAGCACAAACGACCTTTTGCAAGCTATCTTGCGGGAGGTTTATTTGCATAGGAAGGAGTGCGAAAAATGCAGACAAGAGGGGAATTCTTTGAAAAAATTATCATCGATGCAGCAGCAATCCGGGACACCAACGCAGTCACCTCGCAAAAAGCAAACCTCCAAGGCCTCAGCAAAAAAGGTTTAGTAGTGATTAATGGCTTAAACCAAAATATTAACGTGCAACTTCAGGGAGGCTCAGATAATACTACATTTATAAATGTCGGTACTGCTCAAACCGTGAATAACGGCACTAATGCCATTATCGGCGAAAATGAAGTCGCACAACTAAAGAACTACTTTCCATACCTCAGGGCAATAATCACGGCGGCTTTAGCCCCAGCAAGCGGAACTTGCTCTGTTATTGCAGTAGCCAGCTTATAAAACATCCCCCGACCGCAAAGGCCGGGGGTTCCTCTTCGGAAAGGGGTGAAAGTATTGAATTTCGCAGCATTAAAAACTCAGGTTGAAAGTGTGACCGGCACGAGCACAGAAACCGGACGGTTCCTGAATGAAGGACAATTGGAATTAGCGCAGGAATCGAAAAGGCGCAAGAAAGTTTCCATAGCCATAACCGCAGGGGTAGCCACAATCCCAACAGACTGCCTGGTTATCCATACCATTAGGTATGGCAGTGCATCTTTGGGTTATGCCGACCTCGACCAAGATAAGCCAACAATGGACATTTCTACGTCCACTACAGATACACCGATCAAATATGCTGTCCTAGATGGGCAGATTTTACTTAATACTCTGGTTACCGTGACCGCCTTATCAAACACGGCAGTTCTTTTCTATACTCCCAAGCCAGCCACAATGACTCTCGATGCCGACAACCCCGAGTTAACCAATGCCGATACTGCATTGATCTACTATGGCAGATGGAAGAATTATGTTGAGGGTGAGGATATCCAGGAAGCTGCTTATTGGGAAAACGAATGGTATAAAAAGGCTGAGGAATGGATTCAGATGGATGCAGAACTAAACTCCGAACCGCCGCAACAACAAAAGACTGTGTGGTGATATAAATGATAAGACCTGCACAATATCAATATAAGCCTCAGCAATTCAATTATAAAGAATGGCCCATAATCGACCTCTCCGGCGGCAAGAATGACTTTCTGGACGATAATCTCATTAAAGGCAACCAAGCCACCGATCTGCAGAATGTTATTTGTGTCACCATAGGCCGCCTACAAAAGCGTAAAGGGCAGGCTAAACTAAATACTGCCGCTTTAGCAGGAGCCATTCAGGGGCTTTATGCCTACTATTACGGCGCAACTCTGCAAAACCGCCGAATTATCACAGTTTCCAATGGTGTCGCCTACTATTGGGATGGTGCGGCCTTCCAATCATTCCGGACCGGTCTATCCACTACCAACCAAGTCCAATTTATTACCGGCGTTAACTACATGATGGGCTTTGATGGCACTGCGCCATTCAAATATGACGGGACAACCGCCTCAACCTTGGCGAATGCGCCAACAACCGGAAAATGTCCGGTTCTGCATAAAGAAAGCGTGTTCGTTATCACTGATCTGGACACTATCAGGTGGTCTGACCCATTCAAGCCCGAATCATGGCCCGGGGTCAATGTTTGGCAATTCGACAAGGGCGATGGTGACGAACTTGCTATGGCAGTCCCTTTTGGTGGGCAATATTTAGCCTGCAAAAAGCGGAAAATCCACCTATTGAGGGGAAGTAGTCTTGATGATTTCCGTTCTGATATAGTCGACAACAACCATGGAGTAGTCGGACAGAGGGCGGGAATCGTGCTCGAACCGTATTTCTACTATGTCAGCTATGATGGAATCATGCTATTTGATGGTATCAAGTCAACCAACCTGACTGCTGAAACTATTCCCCTGACCTGGGCAGGGGTAAATAAAGCCCAGTTAAGCAAAGCAGTGGCCGGATACAACCCGGCATATAACCACCTATGGTTTCATCTTCCGGAAGGAGCTAGCACTACTAATAACTTGGTGCTGGTTTTTGACTTGAACTTCAAAACCCTATGGATATTCCGGGGCATCGAAGCTGCCGCAATGATGCAGTTTAACGACGGCACCAACCTGAAAACTTACACCGGACATGCTACATTAGGCCATGTTGTTGAGCAGAATATAGGCTTCAACGACTTGGGAGTAGCCATTACATCCTACTGGCAGGGCGGAGCATTCGACGACGGGGATCCTGTTCGAGTGAAGAAAATCAAAAAGCACTTCGCAGCAGATGCCAACGGCCTGAACGATGCTACCTTCAAATACCGGCTGAACTATGGCGCATGGCAGACACCTACGGCCCAAACTGACAAGGATAACGTTCGGAAATATCGGATACCTAATGGCAAATGCCGCCAGTTTCAGCCTCGCTATGAACACGCCGTATTAGACCAGGACTTCACGCTGTCCGGTGCTAAAACACTCTTTGACCCGGGGAGGGATAAGTAGTGAAATATCCGGTTTTGCAATTACCATACAGAATAACCGGCATGGACGATACCCTCCCTGTCCGTGTCCAGCGTAATCTTGATGCTATTGCCGATGCCATAGCTCAAATGCAGAAGTACGAGAATGCCTATGGCTTGGGCGCAAATGACCTGCTGACGAATACTGTAGCTGACGAGCGGTTAGGTGCTTCCATAGCCGGATTTAAGCGTCCTTCTGTAGCTTATAAGCAAGATGGCACCCAAGTCCTTGCTAACCTCCCACGCTACGAATATGCACGCCAAGCGGCTCCTGTATGGTCTGATTTATTTAATGTTGATGATTTAGCACAATATACCTCTGGCGGTGATGTAGCGGCTACATGGAGTATTAGTGGTGGTGTGTTAAGTGGTACAGGTGGTACTCAGGCAACTTTAATTAAGAATAGCTTAACTCTGGCTGATTGCGAGATTGAGGTTAATTGTGACCAGGCACATGTTGCTGGAATTGTAGCGAGATATCAGGATAATAATAATTATTATCTTTTGGAAACATTAGATGATAGTAGTCCTACACCTACACAAAATTTAAAGATTTGGAAGCGTGTTAGTGGTACTTTTACAAACATAATTAATACTGATGTAACTTGGGTAAGAGGCACGTCTAAGCTAATTAAGTTTAGTTTAAATGGTAATTTATTAGAAGTTTGGTTTGATGGGGTAAAAGTAATCAGTGTTACTGATACCACTTTCACAAGTGGTGGAGTAGGTTTGAGAAATAATAATGCTACAGCCGTTCGTTTTCTTGACTTCAAAGTCTATCAAGCAAGCCAAGCGTTGATGATGGAGGAAGGGACGACAAATATTGTTGCAACATGGCCCACTGGCTTTGCCGGGTCTGGTGATGCCGGTGGCTCTGCTACTGATATAGGTGTGCAAACCGGAGCGGCAGGTAGCACAGTGAGATTAGCAAACACGGGTGCCACAGGATACAGTTATACAAACTATAACGCTTGTTATACCTTAAGTCCTTCAACAACATATACTTTAAGGTTTAAGGTACGTGGTACGGTAGCCACTGGAAAATTTATTTATTTTGTATTAAGTAAAACAGGAACACTTATACAAACACAAGCCTCTCCCACTTTAACTGCAAATTTCCAAACGATAACAAAAACATTTACAACCACAGCCGATATCACAGGAACAAATCAATATATTCGTTTTGACCACAATGGAAATGATACTGGATACATTGAAATTGCGGAAGTAACACTGATTCAAAAAGGATATGCGCTGGGTTTTCCTGGTTATAGTACTTCCCGTTCAGCCGAAACCTGCGCAATGCCCGTATCAGGTATATTTGCAAAGAACAATTGGGCAGTGGAGATGACTTATACGCCTAAAGCAAACTTTTATAGTGTGACAAGCGGTCATTTATGGTTTTGCGTTATTGATGGCAGTAATTATTACTCTATTCGTATTGAACAAACCACTGGTTATATTGCATTGCACGTTGTTTCTGGTGGCGTGACAAAATCAATCATTGGTACAACTCCAATAGCAGTAGACACTCAATATTTCATCACAGCTTCAGGGGATGGCGCAAACATGAGGTTGTGCGTAAACGGTAATCAGATAGGTTCTGATTTAGCCTATACCGAACCTGTAGGGGCTTTGCCTACTCTTATGTATATCGGCACCAATGAAACGGGTGCAGTTCCGTGTAACGGCCTCATAGACGACCTTCGTTTTTCATCTAGGGCAAGGACCTACAGAGAGCATTACGATGCCTGGAAGAAGGGCACACCGTTAGAAGTAGATGATGTAACTACTCTTAAGCAGGATTTTAGCGGTACTTTGCGTCCAACTGTGCGTAGTCGCACAAGAGAAGAAGAGATTCCAATTACTGCGGATAAAATGGTCACAATTATAGACGACCGTGATTCTGCAATTGTTTATACTCCTTCGCCAACTCCACCTGGAGCAGACATGAATCCTACGGGTCCATGGTATCAATGGTATGGGAGTATGTTTTATTATGACAAAACTATAATAATAGGAGATGGCGCGCGTGCGGAAACCCAAAGCCTTGAATATTCTTTCACAGGAAGCTCTATTAGTATAATCGCCAATACAGGCTCAGATTGCGGGAAAATCGACGTTTATATAGACAACGTTCTTGATGCAACAGTCGATTTATACAATGCTTCATGGTCACTAGGAAGGGATGAAGTATATAAAATATCTAATCTCTCTTACGCCACACACACAATAAAAATCGTTGTGCGTACAGACAAAAACCCTGCTTCGACAGCATATTTCTTTTTTTTCGATGGGCTTAGAATAGGTCGCGGTTTAAATATTAAACAACTAGACATTAGTGTTGCTCGTCAAGTTGTTAATATAGTAACAAACGCTAACGGCTATGGTTCTCTTAATGTAGGTGGATATGAACCGGGCGGGCAAACAGGCCCATGGCTCATGCTCTGCATTACTGGAGTTAGGTTATATAATAATCCTAATCCCGACAGCCTTACCGCCAATAAACCCAAAGTTGGCTTCAGAACTCAATTGTTATATGTATGGGATGGCCCAGTGAGTTCTACTGTGCAATTAGAGTATTCAATTCTATTAATAACCAAATAAGGGGGTTGTTTATATGTATACTGCTAGGTATGACCTTGAAACAGGGGATATTCAAGGTATTTTTGAACAGATATTACAAGACACCCCTGATAGCGTTATTATTTCTCAAGAAGTTAAGGATAACCCCCACTTTTTTAAGATTATCAATGGGAACGTAGTCAAAAAAAGTAAGACTGAAAGGGATGCTATACTTGCAAGTAGGGCAGAATGGCAGACTAAAAAAGAGCGGGAAAAGAACACTTTTGCCGAAATAGATAACATTATTAACAGACTGACATTAATTGAACAACGGTTAACAAAAGCAGGGTTGTAAAAGTATGTTAATAAATGTATAATAAGGGTAACAGGAGGTGTTTTTCGTGCTTAAAAAAACTCTCGTTGCCCTTATTATTATATTCTCGTTACCCTTAAACGCATGGGCGGCCATGCAAGTAATAGAAATGGACAATTTACCGGAAGACCAAATAATAGAAGAATATACTGTTTCCCCGGTAAGCAATCCCGATGACGAATTAATGCCAACTTGGGCTGTCCAAAAGGAAGTGTCCCATTTACAAAAAGCTATTCCTTTATTAAATAGGGTTAATTGGAATGTCTATGTAATAAACCAGCAGATTAGCATGCCAAGTTTTAAATTAAGCGTTCCATTAGCTGGATATGCAAGACGTTTTCCCAAACCTTATAAAGTATTCCTTTTTGCTTCCCCAAAAACAAACAAATATACTGCTTATGATCTGGTTGAACACGAAATAGGGCATTTGGTGAGATATGAGGTTATTTCAAAACAAGATTTGCAAGAATATGTTGATTTGCGCAATGATGGTTTAGAGCGCGATGGCTACTATGATAAACCTGACGAATTGTTTGCAGAAGATTTCCGTTGGCTATTTGGTTCGGATGGTAGTCGGGATTATAGGTACATGCCGACTTATCCCAAGCCTAGCGAAAAGGAAAAAGAGTGGATATTGAATCATGTTTTACTTACTTGGCAAGATAAATTAGAATACTACAAAATTGACCATGATATAGGTTTTAAGGAAATACTCAGGGCTAAAGAATTATATGATCAAAGAAAAGCAAGAAAAGATTACAAAGGGGCAGAATTGGCCCATTTATGGGCTAATCAAGTAAGGAAAGCAATAGGTATATTCTAGCCAAAGAATAAAACAACTTATAATCAAAACCCAAAGGAATCGGAAAAATCCGGTTCCTTTTTCTTATGCGTAATTAATGAAGGGAGGTCTGTAAAATGGCAACTATACAAGAACAAATGAAAGCGAATAGCGAAAAGTGGTGGACAGCATCACCAACTGAAAAAAAGCAGTTAGAAGCTGCAAATCAATCTTTAGGCAAACAGACAGGTTTAAGTTACAATTCGTCTTCAGGAACTTGGAATAATCCCAGCGGTACACAAGCTTATACTGTTAATTCTGGTTCTAGTGGGGGTTCTGGTTCAGGCGGAGGCTATGGTTCTGGGAGTTCCGGAGGTGGTTCATCTCCTAACCCTAGTGCTTACCCATCTTATCTCACTGGCGTAACCGGCAACAAAGATGGTACATGGCAGGAACGATTACGGCACTACTATGACAACCCCGGAGAAGTAGCCGCAGAAATAACTAGAGCGGGAGGGATTAATACTCCCGATGCTAATGACTGGGTAAATAAGCTGAGTCCTATTATTCCTGGTTATTCTCAGGTTTTAGGGAATCAAACTCCAGTTTCTGGACAGGGCAATCTACCGCCTGGCAATCCCCCGACCACAACCCCACCAGTTACAGTGCAATCACAAGGGAATAACAGTGATGCCCTTGCTCGGCTACAGAAAATATTTGATCAATACGCACAGAACAGCACTACACGTCAACAAACTTTGCAGGATTTGCTGACCGCATCTCCGACATATAAGGCTCCTACCGCTGATGAAATGCTTGCCCAATCTAGGCAATATGCAGGGCTTCAGGTTGACCCTGTATTGTCGGCTATTCAGTCACGGTTGTCTGGTGCGAGAACTTCTGCTACCAATGCTAGAACAGCTACAGAGGCGGCTTACGCAGGAGTTCCGGCACAGACTCAGGCGAGACTTGAAGAGGCTCGGAGATATGCACTAGAAAACGCCATATCTCGGGGAATGGGCAGATCCGGGGTGGTCGAGTGGAACAATGCTAAGCTGTCTGCTCCAATTATCCAAGCAGAAACCGAATCCGAGAGAGAAAAAGCCGCCAAGCTATCGGCCATCGCTAACGAGTTAGCAAATACTGAATCGGAAACCGGCAGACTAACGCAGGAAACCGAGGCCAGGAGAGGCGCCTTGGAAAGCGCCCGACTAACTGAACTGCAGCAACTAGCCCAGCAGTTAGCCGCCCAAGATCAGCAAACAAGGTTTAACCAGGGACAGGCATGGGCTAATTATGGGTCACAGTCTGATTTGGCACAAGCGAGTATAAGAATGCTGATGGAAGACCTCTTAAGGAACGGATAAGGGAGGGATAAATAAAATGGCAACAATAGATGAAGTTTTAAGTCGATTGTCAAAAACCCCCGTTAGCCCTGTTGGAAATGCTTTCACCGAGGCTCAAGATTTAACTAGAGGAATTGTGCAATTTCAAAAAAATCAGCGAGCACAACCTTTAATCACTAATTTGCAGGACTTGAGCAGCCAGTTTGCCCAAGCTCCTACCGTCCAACAATCGAAACTCAACGCCCGAGCCAATGCGCTCAGGGCGGCCTATATTAATTCTGGCGGCAGCCCAACGGACTTGCCAAAGGAACTGTGGGGTTCCGACCCTAGTCAAGGATTCCAGACGGGTACGGGACAGTTTAATTTGGGATCTGCCGATGACAATTTGAGTTTTGGCCAGAAGTTAAAACGGGCTCCAATTACCGGAATGTTTGAAAACAAGCCGATTTGGGAGAGGCAATATCAACAGGGATTATTGGATATATCGAGATTAAATGCTCAAAACACACAAGATAAAAATTATTTGGATAAAATGATGGATATCCAAAAGAATCTTACTGAACAGGGGAATAAGCAAACCGAAAATATTAATAAAGCAATCCAAGATGCTCACATCGCCATTGATAAAGCTATGGTCAGGATACCCAACCCCGATTCAAAAACTAGATCGACTAATCCGTATATTATGACTAATATGCGTCCTGAAATGAAGTCGCAAATGAAGGATGTATTTAACCGCACTTTCGATAGACTGCGCACTAACGGGATAACAATGCTAACTCCTGATATGCAAAAGGCTGTTCTTCAAGAACTTCCTGAAGGTGGTGGTTGGGACGTAATTAATGCCTTAAATAGTGCTCTAAAGACCTCCCCAAAGCAGTAGGCTCCGGTTCCGTTGATTCTTGGGTTGATGAAGCTATTACAAAAACCGGAGTCGGAGCGGATTGGAAACCATATCTCAATTGGATAATCCAGAAGGAAAGCAGTGGTAACCCACAGGCACAAAATAAAAAATCTTCAGCCTATGGTCTGATGCAGTTCCTTGACCAAACTTTCAAAAATCATGGTGTGGGTTCAAGGGATAATCCAGTAGATCAAATTGTTTCCGGCATTGGTTACATTAAGGACCGTTACAAAACACCGGAAAAAGCAGTAGCCTTTCACCAGAAAAAAGGTTGGTATTAAGGGGGTGGACTCATGTCTTTGGAAGATAGCCTCGACGCAGCTATACAAAAAGCAAAAAAGAATACATTGACTCCTACTGTCACGGATGCTCCTGCCAATACTTCCGATTTGGAAAGCAACCTCGACGCAGCTATACAAAAGTACAAGAACCCTGATGCTTTCGTTAATAAACCAAAACCTACTCCTGTAGATTATAACAGCCTTGAATTTAAACCTGTCTCTGTTCGTAAATCTACAGCAGAACTAGAAAAAATAGCTGAAACTCCACAAGGTAGAGCATCTATAAGCGAAGCAGATTGGCAGAGACTTTACTTTAATAAGTCTAAAGCCGCTGATTTGCTTAATTTAACTCCTGAAGGAAGAAATTTAACCGAACAATTTGGAGAAAAGCAATATAAGGCAGACCTTCCTAATCGCCCCATACTGCAAAAGCTTGAACCACTTCGCCAATGGAACGAACGGGCAGGGGATGCATCTAATAGGGTATCCTATTTTGACGATACACCTACCACTGCGACTACTGGTAATAAGTGGGGGGATATGTCGGCTGATGTTTTAGGTAGCTTGGCTGGCTTTATAAATCCTATGGCCGGCGGTGGTGCATTAAAAGCCGGCAGAGTAGCAGAATTGTTCCCGCAACTTGGCAAAGTTGGGCAAGGGGCTTTGCATGGGTTAGCTGGCGGTGCTGCCTACGGTACTGCCGGGGGTATTGTGCAGGGCCAATCTGCCACCGATACCGCTATACGTGCGCTGAAAGAGGGTGCTTTGTTCGGTTCTATGGGTGCTGGTGGCGCATTAGGTAAAATCCCCGGAGCATTAGCAGGTGCAGGCGTATTCGGTGGCCAGACAGCGTTAGAGGGTGGAACTCCCCAGGATATTGTGACCCAAGCCGCTCTAGGTCTTTTGCTTGGCGGTGCTGGTGGTGCAGGCAGAGAAGTCAATAAGCCATGGGTGGCAGACAAACCTGCATTCACCGAAACATTCCAAGCTGAACCTGTTGACAGAATTCCTTTGCGATTAGGCACTGGTCAACAAACCGGAGGTAAGGTACATCCAAAATGGCAGCTGCCTTCTGGTGAACCAACAATTGCAGGGTTGTTGCCGGTTCGGGGCCCTGTCGATTTCTATTCTGGCGAAGCAGGTATGTCAAAGGATATAAGTTCGGCTGGAAGAAGAATGATCCCCTCCGGCAAAGAAGAACCCTTTGGACTATTACCAGAAGGAACAAGACCAGATTTCTATGCCGGTGATGCTGGAATTTCAGCAGATATTAACGCTGCTGGAAGAAAATTATTACCAGCTTCCGAGCAAGTTCCGCTATTGCCGGATAGGTTCGTGAAAGGTCAGCCAGATTTCTATGCCGGACCGGAAGGAGTTTCGACCAATAAGGATATGATCGCTTTATACGGTCAAATTAAGCCCGTAGTTGACCGCTTGTTTGTTCCAGGTGTAAAGCCTAGCAGAGATGCTTTAGGACGAATCCTAGACCAAAGCGGAGTGCGGGTAGCCCCTGGGCAAAGGACAGAACTAATTAACTTGCTGCAAGGGCTTGAAAAATCCAAACCACAACTTTCCCCGACAATCCTACAATCTATCAAAGGCACCAATTACAGGCAAGACTTAGCGGATTATTCCGAAACGGCTAAATCACAAAGAGAACTTGGCCGTGAAATGGATACCATTATAAACCAAGAAACTGCTTCCAGGTACGACATCGAAAAGCAAGCCGCTCAGGCTAATCCACTTTGGCAAGCCATAAAAGAAAATGGCGGTATTAAGCCTTATAAGAATGGTTATTTGGCCGAAGAATACAGGTTGATGCCCAACAATATTAAGAACAAAAATGGCATAACACTTGATGAAATGGCTTCCACTCTAGGTTACGAAAGCGAGAGTTCTTTAGTGGCAGATCTAGGCAACCAGTCAGCAAGGCAGGTTCCTAAATACTCAGACATTAAATCTGATGTTTTGGGTGACGCTGAATTAGGAAGAATGCCCGAATATCAAGCATTGAAGAAAACTGCTGAGGCCATTGATAAAGACATAAAGGAACTCGAAAGAACAATAGCTCCTGGCGATAAGCAGAAAATAATCAAGCAGCTTGATGCAATGGAGCGATTGGCTAAAAACCGTATCGAGGGCAGAAAAGACCGCCTATTGTCCGGGGTGCCAGTGGACACGTTAGCAGACTATGCCATAATTGGTGCTGCCAAAATAGCGAAGGGCACCATTAGGTTTGCGGATTGGTCCGCTGTCATGGTTAAAGAGCTTGGGGAAAATGTTCGTCCCCATCTTGAACATCTCTGGAAATCTGCAAAATCCGTCTACCAGGAACAAGCGAAAACAAATAGGTTCATAGATCGGGATGAAGTTATAAAGCGGTTTTTAGACAAAGAAAAGGCAGCAGAGGTAGCCGGAGGCCCGAATACTTTCGGTGTCGACCCGACCCAACTAAAAGACATTGATGGACCTCAAGTCTACGGTACCGATGCTTATCGCATTTTCGAGAAAGTTTATGGCGATAAGTTTCCGGAAGCAAAGAAAGCCATTCTCGACCCGTTCGATGCATCGAAAAAGGAATATATCGACTTTCAGAAAAATTGGTTAGGTAAGCTCAAAACGGAGATAGTTGAGAGGTTAGGAATTAGCAGGGGAAGTAAATTATCAGCCTTGGTCCAGAGATACGGCGAAGGCGGCAGAAGATACTTCGACAAGAAAAAAGGCGAAACTATCCTTGAAGCGTACACCTTGGAGGATTTGAAGCGTGATGCTCCTAATGATTGGCAGATGATAGTCGAAGCGGATAAGTGGTTCAGGAAGGCTTATGACCAGCTCATCGATGAGGTAAATGTGGTTCGTAAACAAATATACCCCAGAAGTCCAGACAAAATAATCCAGAAGCGGCAGGATTATTATCGGCACTTCAGGGAGCTGGAAGGGTTAGAAGGAATCAAGAATATTTTCGAAACCCCGGCTAACATAGACCCCAATTTGGTAGCTATATCCGAATTTACTCAACCAAAGTCAAGGTTCCTTGGATTTGCCCAAAAGAGAGGTCTGGGGCCATACAAAGAGGATGCAGTTGGAGGTTTCTTAAACTATATTCCTGCTGCTTCATATGCTGTTAATATTGACAAGCATATCCGTGTTTTCGCCAAGTTGGCCGGCGATTTATCGAAGGCGACAAAGAAAACCAAGAATCTTAATAATTTTATCAACTTCCTTCGCAAGTACGCCCAGGATTTAGCTGGCAAAACTAACCCAGCAGATCGGTTTATTCAGGAGGCCATTCCTGGTGGCAGGATGGCGTTTAACGGTATCCGGTGGCTTAATAACAGGGTAAAGGCTAATGCTGTTCTCGGTAATGTCTCGTCTGCTCTGGCGCAGCTCGCCAATATACCGCAGGGCATAGCGTTTGCAAAACAGCATTCGGCAGAGGGGTTGGCTAGGTCCCTGCGTGCTATTGTGCCATCGGAAAATAACCCCATGAACCAATCCGGGTTCTTGGCAGAGCGTTACGGTGGCCCTGGTGGGGCAATGTACCGGCAGTTTGATACTAGAATAATCGATCAACCTAAAAAAGTGGCTGCTTGGGTTATGGAAACGGCTGACAAGTTAGGCACTAACTTTGTATGGAACTCTGCTTACTCTAAAGCGGTTCGGGAGAAAGCTTCTAATCCCGTCAAGTATGCAGACGATGTAACTAGAAAACTGGTTGCCGGTAGGGGTATTGGCGAAATGCCACTAATACAAAAATCGCAGATTACTCAAGTATTCTTTCCGTTCACCCTGGAAGTGGCCAACCTCTGGAAGGTGCAGAAAGACTTTCTCAAAGACAAGGATTTTACCGGGCTTGCTGTTCTCTATGTGGCTAACTTCCTGTTTAATAAGGTTATGGAGCAGACTAGGGGCTCAGGAGTGACCCTCGACCCCATTCAAGCTACCCTGGACGCATTCCCGGAACTAAAGCCTTATGTTGGGCAGGAAATGACTGCCGATGATCAGGACATTACCCCACTTCAGAGAGGCGGAAGGTTGGCCGGCGAAGTATTATCTAATTTACCTGCCGGTCAATATGCTGCTTCATTATATCCCGAATACGGTACGGATATACTTGGCTATCAACTACCGACCAGGAAAGAGCTTTTTGGCAGGAATGACCCGACTAGATTCGGGACTGGCGTTGCTATTGTTAAGGGATTGCAAAACCCGTTTTATAGGCTTGCACTGCCTTTCGGTGGAGGACAATTACAAAAGACCCTGAAAGGGAAAGAAGCTATTGAGTTGGGTGGTAGTTACAACAAGGATAAAACCAAACTTAACTATCCGGTTGATACTGACCCTGCGAATGCGCTCAGCGGTTTATTGTTTGGCCCTGGCGGCTTCAGAGAAACCAAGGATTACTATAATAACAATAGGCGGCCGCTTGGAGAGAATCAGACTCGGCAATTTCAAGAAGATGTTAGAAGTGGCAGAGACCCCAAAGAGCTATACCAGCAACTTTTGAGGGATCGAGTGATCGAGGGTATCCAAGAGGAAATTGGTAAGGTTGGGCAAGATGCGAAGATGAGCGAAGCGGAAAAGCGGAAGAAAATAGCGGAGCTAGAAGCGAGAGTGAAAAGTATAGTGCGGCAAAAGTAAAAGGGAGAGGTAGAAACCTCTTCCTTAATTAATAGTCGTCCCTGTAAGAAGGATGCGCCCATACAACGAGAATAAGAAATATTATAACGACGACAAATAGACCAATTTCCTTAATACTATTTCTTGCATCCACAGGGTCCCTTTTGTACCATCTAACCCCTATGGGGATGATAAATATAAAATTTAAGACAAAAATACCACAGTATATGTAATCTACTATACCCACTTTAGCACCTCCAAAGGTGTTTTATTTATTATAGCACAAAATTTGCTAGAGAGTACCGGCCCGCCTCCAAGCAAGACCGATACTCCCACCTGCTCAGGCCATAGGGAACGCCTGAGAGGTAAGCCTAAGTTTACCACAAAATTAAATCATAGGGAAGGAGTTGTTCACATGGAATTAACAAGTTACATCAAGATTTTTGGTACTGCAGTCGGGACCCTAGTTTCATTTATCGTCGGAGGTATCGGCATGGCTTTCGCTGTCCTCCTGGGGATGATGGTCCTAGACTACATCACAGGGTTAATGGTAGGTTACGCCAACAAAGAACTGTCTAGTTCCA
>Ga0255338_1002720_pt1 | contig 24127 bp, 25 predicted proteins | sample MeOH1_35cm_T4_19_FD_203715 | JGI IMG/M metagenome (GOLD analysis project Ga0255338, IMG submission 203715) | Sandy soil microbial communities from University of British Columbia, Vancouver, Canada - MeOH1_35cm_T4_195 | ecosystem: Engineered > Artificial ecosystem > Sand microcosm > Unclassified ...
CATCGCCGAGGAGGCGCGGGAGCGGTTCCCCGCCGCCCGCCTCCTCGTGCTCTCCTCCGACCTCGGCGGCGGCACCGAGCGGCTGAAGCGCGAGCTGGCGCTGATCGCGGATGGCGCCGTCGACCTTGTCGTCGGCACCCAGCTCGTCGCCAAGGGCCACACCTTTCCCGGCCTCAAGCTCGTCGGTGTCGTCGACGCCGATATCGGGCTCGCCAGCGGCGATCCCCGCGCCGCCGAGCGCACCTTCCAGCTCCTCGCCCAGGTGACCGGCCGCGCCGGGCGCACCGGCGGCCGCGGCGTCGGCTTCCTGCAGACCCACGCCCCGGACCACCCGGTGATCCGCGCCCTCGTCGCCGGCGACCCGGAGGGCTTCTACGCCGCCGAGACCGAGGAGCGCCGGCGCGCCGGCCTACCGCCGTTCGGCCGGCTCGCCGCCGTCATCGTCTCCGGGCCGGACCGCGCTTCGGCCGAGGGCCACGCCCGGGCGCTGGCCGCCGCCGCGCCCGCGGCGCACGAGGTGCGGGTGCTCGGCCCGGCCGAGGCGGCGCTCGCGGTGGTGCGCGGCCGCCACCGCTTCCGTCTGCTGGTGCTGGCGTCGCGGCGCGTCGACCTGCAGGCCTACCTGCGCGACTGGCTCGCCCGCGCCGCGCCGGCGCGCGGCGGCGTGCAGCGCCAGGTCGACGTCGACCCGCAGAGCTTTCTCTAGGCCGCTCCGCGCCGACCCTTCCGCCGGGGGTGATCCGCGCCGGCGCGACGAATTGCGGCGTCGCGCCGCAATGTCGCCGCACCCCTGCGAGGGCGTTGCAAAGTTGCGTGCTCCGGAGCCGTGTGCTATCGGCACCCGAGACTTTCCGGAGGCTGTCCCGCCCGGCTGGCGGTCTACGGAAAATGTATTTTCCCATCAAGGTCTTCGGCCTGGTTGCGTGGACACCGCCGCGGACCGCTATGCGCGAGAGACGATTTCCGTGACCGATCAGGACTCGCCCGTCTCCGCCGTCGCCCGACGCTATGCGTCGGCGCTGTTCGAGCTCGCCCGGCAGGAGGGCGTCGTCGAGGCGGTCGAGCGCGACCTCGACGCCTTCCAGGCCCTCGTCGACGAGAGCCTCGACCTGAAGCGCCTGGTGGTGAGCCCGGTCTTCGGCGCCGAGGAGCAGGTGGCCGGGCTCGCCGCGGTGCTGACCCGCGCCGGGATCCACGGCCTCGCCTTCAACTTCCTGCGGCTCGTGGCGCAGAACCACCGGCTGTTCGCCGCCCCGGAGATGGTGCGCGCCTTCCGGGTGCTCGCCTCCGAGCACCGCGGCGAGACCCTCGCCGAGGTGACCTCCGCCGAGCCGCTCTCCGACACCCATGCGGGCGCCCTCAGCGCGGCGCTCGGCGAGGCGACGGGTCGCACCGTGCGCCTGAAGACGAGCGTCGATCCCTCGCTGATCGGCGGACTGATCGTCAAGCTCGGCTCGCGAATGATCGATACGTCGCTGAAGACCAAGCTCAATTCTCTCCGGATCGCGATGAAAGAGGTCGGCTGATGGACATCCGGGCCGCGGAAATTTCCGCAATCCTCAAGGAGCAGATCAAGAACTTCGGCCAGGAGGCCGAGGTTTCCGAGGTCGGCCAGGTTCTGTCCGTCGGCGACGGCATCGCCCGCGTCTACGGCCTCGACAAGGTCCAGGCCGGCGAGATGGTCGAGTTCCCGAACGGCATCCGCGGGATGGCGCTCAACCTCGAGACCGACAACGTCGGCATCGTGATCTTCGGCTCCGACCGCGAGATCAAGGAAGGCGACACCGTCAAGCGCACCGGCGCGATCGTGGACGTGCCGGTCGGCAAGGGCCTGCTCGGCCGCGTCGTCGACGCCCTCGGCAACCCGATCGACGGCAAGGGCCCGATCGTGGCGACCGAGCGCAAGCGCGTCGACGTGAAGGCCCCCGGCATCATCCCGCGGCAGTCGGTGAACCAGCCGATGTCGACCGGCCTCAAGGCCATCGACGCGCTGATCCCGGTCGGCCGCGGCCAGCGCGAGCTGATCATCGGCGACCGCCAGACCGGCAAGACCGCGATCATCCTCGACACCTTCCTGAACCAGAAGTCGCTGAACCAGGGCGACGACGAGGGCAGCAAGCTCTACTGCGTCTACGTCGCCGTCGGTCAGAAGCGCTCCACCGTCGCCCAGCTCGTCAAGGTGCTGGAGGACAACGGCGCACTCGAGTATTCGATCATCGTCGCCGCCACCGCCTCCGACCCGGCGCCGATGCAGTACCTGGCGCCGTTCGCCGGCTGCACGATGGGCGAGTACTTCCGCGACAACGGCATGCACGCCGTGATCGCCTACGACGACCTCTCGAAGCAGGCCGTCGCCTATCGCCAGATGTCGCTGCTGCTGCGCCGCCCGCCGGGCCGCGAGGCCTATCCGGGCGACGTGTTCTACCTGCACTCCCGCCTCCTGGAGCGCGCCGCGAAGCTCAACGCCGCGAACGGCTCGGGCTCGCTGACCGCGCTGCCGGTGATCGAGACGCAGGCGAACGACGTGTCGGCCTACATTCCGACCAACGTGATCTCGATCACCGACGGCCAGATCTTCCTCGAGACGAACCTGTTCTACCAGGGCATCCGCCCGGCGGTGAACGTCGGCCTGTCGGTGTCGCGCGTCGGCTCCGCCGCCCAGATCAAGGCGATGAAGCAGGTCGCCGGCTCGATCAAGGGCGAGCTCGCGCAATACCGCGAGATGGCGGCCTTCGCGCAGTTCGGCTCCGACCTCGACGCCACCACGCAGCGCCTGCTCGCCCGCGGCGCCCGCCTGACCGAGCTCCTGAAGCAGCCGCAGTTCTCGCCGCTGCGCACGGAAGAGCAGGTCGCGGTGATCTACGCCGGCGTCAACGGCTACCTCGACCGGCTGCCGGTGAACAAGGTCCGCCCGTTCGAGGAGGGCCTGCTCCTCTTCCTTCGCGGCGAGCACAAGGGCCTTCTCGACGCGATCTGGTCGAAGAAGGAGCTGACCGACGAGCTGAAGGGCCAGCTCAAGGCGGCTGTCGACGCCTTCTCGAAGTCCTTCGCGGCCTGAGGGCCGCGACAGACGCCGCGTTGCCAAGCGCCGCCGACGGGGAGCGCCGATGCCGAGCCTGAAAGACCTACGCAACCGCATCGCCTCGGTGAAGGCGACGCAGAAGATCACCAAGGCGATGCAGATGGTCGCCGCGGCGAAGCTGCGTCGTGCCCAGGAGGCGGCGGTCGCCGCGCGCCCGTACTCCGAGCGCATGCAGGCGATGCTGGCGGGCCTCACGGCGAGCGTCGGCAATCAGGCCGACGCGCCGAAGCTGATGGTCGGCACCGGCCGCGACGACGTGCACCTGCTCGTCGTCTGCACCGCCGAGCGCGGCCTCTGCGGCGGCTTCAACTCATCGATTGTGCGGCTCGCCCGCGAGCACGCCAACCGCCTGATCGCCCAGGGCAAGACCGTCAAGATCCTGTGCGTCGGCCGCAAGGGCGCCGAGGCGCTGAAGCGCGACCTCGGCTCGAAGATCATCCAGGTGTTCGAGTTCCGCGCCGTCAAGCAGATCGGCTTCTCCGAGGCCGACGCGGTGGCGAAGCGGCTGCTGGAGCTGTTCGACGAAGGCGCCTTCGACGTCGCGACCCTGTTCTATTCGCGCTTCCGCTCGGTGATCCAGCAGATCCCGACCGCGCAGCGGATCATTCCGGCCGAGGTGCCCGAGGCCTCGGGCGGGGCCCACGCCGCCGGCGCGATCTACGAGTACGAGCCGGAGGAGGGCGAGATCCTCGCCGAGCTGCTGCCGCGCAACATCGCCGTGCAGGTGTTCCACGCCATGCTCGAGAACGCCGCCTCCGAGTGGGGCGCGCGGATGAGCGCGATGGACAACGCCACGCGCAACGCCGGCGAAATGATCAACAAGCTGACGATCACCTACAACCGCTCGCGCCAGGCGATGATCACGAAAGAGCTCATCGAGATCATCTCCGGCGCCGAGGCGCTCTGACTCGAAGACGAGGACGAAGCCCATGACGAAGAATGTCGGTCGCATCGCACAGGTCATCGGCGCCGTCGTCGACGTGCACTTCGATGGCGACCTGCCGGCCATCCTGAACGCCATCGAGACGGACAACATGGGCAACCGCCTCGTCATGGAGGTCGCCCAGCACCTCGGCGAGAACACGGTCCGCGCCATCGCGATGGACGCGACCGAGGGCCTGGTGCGCGGCCAGGAAGTCCGGGACACCGGCCTGCCGATCGCGGTGCCGGTCGGCCTGGGCACGCTCGGCCGCATCCTCAACGTCATCGGTGAGCCGGTCGACGAGGCCGGCCCGGTCGAGTACACGACGACCCGCGCCATCCACCAGGAGGCGCCGCCGTTCACCGAGCAGTCGACGGAAGCGCAGATCCTCGTCACCGGCATCAAGGTCGTCGACCTGCTCGCGCCTTATGCCCGCGGCGGCAAGATCGGCCTGTTCGGCGGCGCCGGCGTCGGCAAGACCGTGCTGATCCAGGAGCTGATCAACAACATCGCCAAGGCGCACGGCGGCTTCTCGGTGTTCGCCGGCGTCGGCGAGCGCACCCGCGAGGGCAACGATCTCTATCACGAGATGATCGAGTCGGGCGTGAACAAGAAGGGCGGCGGCGAGGGCTCCAAGTGCGCCCTGGTGTTCGGCCAGATGAACGAGCCGCCGGGCGCCCGCGCCCGCGTCGCGCTCACCGGCCTGACGATCGCCGAGGACTTCCGCGACCAGGGCCAGGACGTGCTGTTCTTCGTCGACAACATCTTCCGCTTCACCCAGGCGGGCTCGGAGATGTCGGCGCTGCTCGGCCGCATTCCCTCGGCGGTGGGCTACCAGCCGACGCTCGCCACCGACATGGGCCAGCTGCAGGAGCGGATCACCACCACCACCAAGGGCTCGATCACCTCGGTGCAGGCGATCTACGTGCCGGCCGACGACTTGACCGACCCGGCCCCGGCCACCTCCTTCGCCCACCTCGACGCGACGACGGTGCTCAACCGCTCGATCGCCGAGAAGGGCATCTACCCGGCCGTCGACCCGCTCGACTCGACCTCGCGCATGCTCGACCCGCACATCGTCGGCGAGGAGCACTATCAGGTCGCCCGCCGCGTGCAGGAGACGCTGCAGCGCTACAAGTCGCTGCAGGACATCATCGCGATCCTCGGCATGGACGAGCTCTCGGAAGAGGACAAGATCACGGTCGCCCGCGCCCGCAAGATCGAGCGCTTCCTCTCGCAGCCGTTCCACGTCGCCGAGGTGTTCACCGGCTCGCCGGGCGTGTTCGTCGACCTCGCCGACACCATCAAGGGCTTCACCGGCCTGTGCGACGGCAAGTACGACCATCTGCCCGAGGCCGCCTTCTACATGGTCGGCACCATCGAGCAGGCCGTCGAGAAGGCCCAGAAGCTCGCCGCGGCCGCCTGATCGCGGCCGGCGTAGATCCCGAGGAGCTGAGCCATGGCGACGACCGCCGCCGAGACCTTCCTGTTCGAGCTCGTCTCGCCGGAGCGGCTTCTCGTGTCCGAAGCCGTCCGCTCGGTCGTCGTGCCCGGCACCGAGGGCGAATTCGAGATGCTGAAGGGCCACGCGCCCTTCCTGACGACGATCAGCCCGGGCGTCGTCCGCGTCACCAACGAGGCCGGCCAGGCGAAGCGGATCTTCGTGCGTGGCGGCTTCGCCGACGTGAACGAGAAGGGCCTGACCATCCTCGCCACCGAGGCGGTGCCGGTCGAGCAGCTGCGGCCGGACCACATCGCCCAGGCGATCAAGGACGCCGAGGCGGACATCGCCGACGCCAAGGATTCGCCCGGCAAGGCCGAGGCGGAGCGCCAGCTCCACAACCTCCGTCAGGTTCAGAGCGCGCTCGCCGCCTGAGCCTCTCGGCACCGCGAAGAGACCGGACGGCCGGCCCTGCGCCGGCCGTTCGCGTTTCCGGCCCGCCGAACACCACCCGGCGAAAGATCAACGAAGCCGATACTCGCGGCGTGCCATGATGATGGCATGTTCGATTGCCGGCCGTGCCCGCGGCCGGCCCTGCGGGGAACGAACTGATGACGTGGACTGCCTGGGCTTGGACCGCCAAACGGCGCCTGTCCGACCTCTCCGAGCCGGAACTCCTGGCGGTCGCGGTCGCCTCCGAGGCCGAGGACCGGCAGATTTACCTCGCCTACGCGGAGGCGCTCGCCGCCGACTTTCCGGCGACCGCCTCGGTGTTCACCGAGATGGCCGCCGAGGAGGGCCGCCACCACGACCGCCTGGCGGCGCAGTTCCGCGCCCGCTTCGGCGAGACGCTGCCGTTCATCCGCCGCCAGGACGTCGCCGGGATGCCGCAGCGCCATCCGCTGTGGCTCGTCCGCCCGCTCGGCATCGAGGCGGTGCGCCGGCAGGTCGAGGCGATGGAGGCCGAATCGGAGGCCTTCTACAAGTCCGCCGCCGCCCGGCTGCCGGACGGCCCGACCAAGACGCTGATGAACGAGCTCGCCGCCGCCGAGACCGGCCACCGCTCACTCGCCGACCACCTGCTCGAGGAGAAGGTCGGCGCCGAGGTGCGCAAGACCGAGGCTGCGGCGGAGCGGCGCACCTTCGTGCTGCAGATCGTCCAGCCTGGCCTCGCCGGGCTGATGGACGGCTCGGTGTCGACGCTGGCGCCCTTGTTCGCGGCCGCCTTCGCCACCCGCGACCCGCACGACGCCTTCGTGGTCGGCCTCGCCGCGGCGATCGGCGCCGGCATCTCGATGGGCTTCGCCGAGGCGCTGTCGGACGACGGGGCGCTGTCTGGCCGCGGCAGCCCGCTGCTGCGCGGCATCGCGAGCGGCGTGATGACCGCCATCGGCGGCCTCGGCCACACCCTGCCCTTCCTGCTGCCGAGCTTCACGACCGCGACGATCCTCGCGGTGCTCGTCGTCGCCGTCGAGCTCGTCGTCATCGCCTGGATCCGCGCCCGCTACATGGACACGCCGTTCCTCAAGGCGGCGTTCCAGGTGATCGTCGGGGGCACCCTCGTCTTCCTCGCCGGCATCGCCATCGGCGCGGGCTGAGGCCTCAGCCGAGCCGGCCGGCGGCGGCGAGCATCGCCATGACGGCATCGACGGGCAGCGCCTCGACCCGGCGGCCGTCGATGCCGGTCATCGCCGTGTTGGCGAAAAGGGCGTTCAGCACGGCTTCCTCGACCGCCTCGGCGACCGCCTGGAACAGCGGGTCGAGGCTCTCCTCGGGCAGCATGGCGAGGGCGATCGGCACCTCCGACGGCTCCGCCGCGGCGCCGTTCGCCGTGGTGAGGGCCAGGAAGATGTCGCCCGAGGAGTGCTGGCCATAGGTGCCGGTGCGGGCGAGGCCGACGGGGACGCGGCAGGCCAGCCGCTTCAGCTGGTGCGGCAAGAGCGGCGCGTCGGTCGCCACCACCGCGATGACCGAGCCGGCGCCGCCGGTGTCGACCGCGGTCGCCGGCGCCGGTCGCCCGGCGAGCGCGGCGACGACGGGCACGCCGGCGACGACGAGGTCCTCCGTCCGCCCGAAGTTCGCCTGGACGAGCACACCGACGACGCGCTCGCCGCCCGCGGCGACGACGCGGCGCGACGCCGTGCCGGTGCCGCCCTTGAAGCCGTAGCAGATCATGCCGGTGCCGCCGCCGACCGAGCCCTCCTCGACCGGCCCGCCACGGGCGCCGTCGAGGGCCGCGAGCACGTGCTCGGGCCGCACGTGGAAGCCGTTGATGTCGTTGAGCCAGCCGTCGTAGGTCTCGGCGGCCACCGGCAGGCCCCAGTCCTGGCCCGCGCCGAACAGGCCGCTTTCCACCGCCCAGCGGACGGTGGCGTCACGGGCCGTGCCGACGGCGTGGGTGTTGGTGATGGTGACGGCGACCTCGCAGCGGCCGACCTCCTCCAGCCACCACGACCCGGTCATCTCGCCGTTGCCGTTCAGCATCGCCGCGCCGGCGAGGACCGGCCGGGCGGCGCCGGCGCGGCCGCGCGGCAGGATCGCCGTGACGCCGGTCCTGACCGGACCGCGGCCGACGACGAGCGGCCCTTCGCCGTCGATCAGCGTGGTGAAGCCGACCTCGAGGCCGGCGATGTCGGTGATCGCGTTCAGCGGCCCCGGCGTGCCCGGCAGCCGCAACCCGCATCCCCGCGCCCGCAGGCGCCCCGCCGGCGTCGCCCGCCAGGCCGCGCGCATCGTGTCCACCTCGCCCACCACTCGCCTCCCCCGCCCGCTACAGCATCCGCTCGAACGACGCCGCCTCGGGGTCCTCGAGATCGTGCAGGCGGCGCGCGGCGTGGGCGGCGATGCGCAGCATCATCACCTTGCGCGTCGCCCCGGCGAGGCGGTGCTCCGGCGCCATGCGCACGATCTCGGCGGCGTGGCCGTCGGACAGGATGAAGCCGGCCTCCTCCGGGAACGGCGCGTGCGCCACCTCCGGCAGGGTGGCGAAGAACAGCCGGTCGCAGTGGAGGCGGTAGTCCGGCCACTTGCGGTCGGCGCGCAGGTCCTCCGGCGAGGACTTCACCTCGACGATCCACACCTCGCCGCGCGGGCCGAGCGCCACGAGGTCGGCCCGCCGCCCGGAGGCGAGCGGCAGTTCGGCCACCGCCGCGAAGGCGTGCGCGCGCAAAAGCCGGCACACGCCGCGCCGGACCTTCAGCGCGTTCTCGGACTGGCGGCCGTCGACGAGCGGGTCGCGCTCGAATGGCTGGGGAACGGACAGCGGCACGGGAACGGGCTCCGGCACGATCGGGCGGAGCGATTGTTCCCCATCCGTTCCGGATGTGCAAGCAGAGCCGCGTCAGGCGGCCCGGTGCGGCGCGATGCCGCCGCGCTCGCGCGGCGCCACGGCGGAAGGGGCGCGCTCGTCCTCGCGGTCGAGGCGGGCGACGAGCTGGGCGAGATCGGCCTCGGCCTCCGCCACGTCGGCGGCGGCGCGCTCGCGCTGCGCCTCGAGGTCGCGGACCGAGGCCGCGAGGTTCTCGCGCCGCTGGCGGGCGGCGTGCGCGAAGGTCGAATAGGCGAAGTGGGTCGGATCGGTGATCCCGGTCCGCCGCTCCTCGCTGGCGATCTGGGCGTCGAGGTCGGCCTCGAGGCGATTGAGGTCGGCGACCATCACCTCGATCTGCGCCGCGCGGCGGCGTGCCTCGGCGAGCATGAACCGCTTCGAGCGGGTGAGACTGTCGCGGGACTTCATTGTCGGCCACTCCCCTTGCCGAAGTGAGGCTAGCGGCGAGTCATTGCCAAAAGGTTGGCGCCGATCGGGGGAGATTTCGCGGAGAGTAACGGTTCGTTTACCGCGACCGGCAACCATGTCGTCGGCTGCCTGGGCGTCGCGTCGAGGTCGGATCGCCGGACAAGGAACCGGAGATGCCGACCACCCTGCGCGAAGCGTTCCAGACTCAGCGGTTCCGGCTTGGTTCTCGCCGGTCGACGCCGTCCCTTCGAGAAAGCTCTCGAGCGGCGTTGCCAGCGCGAATCGCGATCTGTTATCGATCGAATCGGATCCGTCGAATCGGGGTGTTGTGCAGCAGTCCTTCGCAGAGGCCCAGCCGGGGCCGATGCGCCGAGCCGGGCCGTGTCCAATGAGGGATTTGGCATGCGCGTACTGCTGATTGAGGACGACAGCGCGATCGCGCAGAGCATCGAGTTGATGCTCAAGTCCGAACGTTTCAACATCTACACGACGGATCTCGGCGAGGAAGGCATCGACCTCGGCAAGATCTACGACTACGACATCATCCTGCTGGACCTCAATCTGCCGGACATGTCCGGCTACGAGGTGCTCAGGACCCTGCGCGTGTCGAAGGTGAAGACGCCGATCCTGATTCTCTCGGGGCTCGGCAACATCGAGGACAAGGTGCGCGGGCTCGGCTTCGGCGCCGACGACTACATGACGAAGCCGTTCCACAAGGACGAGCTGGTCGCCCGCATCCACGCCATCATCCGCCGCTCGAAGGGCCATGCGCAGTCGGTCATCCAGACCGGCGAGCTGACGGTCAACCTCGACGCGAAGACCGTCGACGTCGCCGGCAACCGCGTGCACCTGACCGGCAAGGAGTACCAGATGCTGGAACTCCTCTCGCTCCGGAAGGGCACCACGCTGACCAAGGAGATGTTCCTCAACCATCTCTACGGCGGCATGGACGAGCCGGAACTGAAGATCATCGACGTGTTCATCTGCAAGCTTCGCAAGAAGCTGTCGTCCGCCTCCGGCGGGCAGAACTTCATCGAGACGGTCTGGGGCCGCGGCTACGTGCTGCGCGAGGTCGGCGAGGAAGCGGTCCGCGAATCGGCGTGACGAGCCGCCGGGCGCGAGCGCCGTACGACCGGATGTCCGCATCCGGTCGATCGGAAGTCGCCCGGAGACGCGGGCTCTAGGGCGCGGCGGCGAGCACCACCACGTCGCCGTCGCGCGTGATGGTCGCGGCGAGGCCGCACTGCCGGGCGATGAGGCCGGCATAGAAGGCAACGATCGTGTGGGCGTCGAGCGGCGCCTCCGGGGTGCCGGCGAGGAGCCCGTCGAGGCCCGCCTGCGGCCTCAGCATCGGGCCGGTGGCGGTCGCCGTCAGGCGGTCCCCGGCCACCGCCGCGGTGACCGACCCGCCGCGCGGGATCACCTGGGCGGCGAGCGCCACGAGGACGAGGAGGAGCTTGACCCGGTCCTTCGCCATGAACCCCGGCTGCAGCGTCCAGGCGAGCGCCGTGCGCTCGCTCTCGACATAGGCGCGGGCGACCTTCTCGGCCTCGCCGAGATCGATCTCCGCGCCCGCCGAGCCGCCGTAGCCAAAGGCCATGCGGGCGAACTGCAGCCGCGTCGAGGCGGTGCGGGCGCTGGCGCGGATGAGATCGAGGGCGACGTCGCGCATCTCGCCCGATTCGTCCTCGTCGAGCACCTCGAGGCCGTTGCCGATCGCGCCGACCGGGCTGATCAGGTCGTGGCAGACGCGGCTCGTCAGCAGCGCCGCGAGGTCGAGGGGAAGCGGGTCGGCGGGCACGGCCATGGAATCGATCCGATTGGCGGTCTGAGTGGGGGCTGACGCTTACACGCCGAATGCCGGGCCGACAACCGCACGCCGCCGGGGCAATGGGGGCGCGGAACACGTGGGCGACGGACACGCGAGTGGCCGACACGTGGGCGACGGAGGAAAGAGATGACGGTGACGTTGCAACGGCTGCTGCTGGCGGCCCTGATCGGAACCGCCCCGGCCTTCGCCGGCGGCGGCCTCGCCGCGCAGGAAGAGTATCCGGACGGCATCCCCCAGGAGAGCGCCCCGCAGCAGCTCGACACGCCGCCGCCCGGAACGCCCGCGCCGGGAACGCTCGGCACGCTGCCGGCCGCTCCGCCGCCGGCCGCCGCGGCAACGCCGCCGCCCGTCGTCGAGCAGCCCGCGACCGTCGGCGCGCCTCGCCCGGCGCAGCAGACCTACAGCTCGACCGAGATCGTCGACACCGGCCACAAGTTCTTCGGCACGATCTCGAGCGGCCTCGCGACGGTCGTCGAGAAGGCCTTCGCCGACCACGGCGAGCCGAACGGCTACATCCTCGGCGAGGAGGGCTCGGGCGCCTTCTTCGGCGGCCTCCGCTACGGCGAGGGCATGCTCTACACCCGCAACGCCGGCGACCACCGCGTCTACTGGCAGGGGCCGTCGGTCGGCTTCGACTTCGGCGGTGACGGCGACCGGGTGATGATGCTCGTTTACAACCTGCCGTCGATCGGCGACATCTACCAGCGCTATGTCGGGCTGAACGGCTCCGCCTACCTCGTCGGCGGCTTCGGCATGACGGTGCTCGCGGCCAATCAGACCTACGTCGTGCCCGTGCGGGCCGGCATCGGGGCGCGGCTCGGCGTCAATCTCGGTTACCTGAAATTTACCCAGACGGCGACCTGGAACCCCTTCTAGGGCGATCGCGCGTGGCGTCGGGCGGCGTTCCGCGCTAGGGTCGGCACGGCCCGCGACCCGGCGAAATCGCGCCCGGCGGCCACGTGCGTCTCATGAGGGCCGTGTGACCGAAGACGATCTGATCTTTGCCGCGACCATCGTCGGGATCGTCCTGATCGGGCTCGTGGTCCTCGCGCTCCTGATGGGCCGTCGCGCCCGCGCCGACCGGTCCGGCAAGCGCGCGAGCCCGACGGCGGGCGCCTACCGGCCCGACCGCGACGTGCTGCGCGCCGAGTTCGCCATCGCCATGCGCGAGGCCGAGGCGCGTGCCGAGGCCGCCGCCGAGCGCGCCCGGCGGCTCGCCATCGAGAATGCCCGCCTGATCCAGTCCGCCGCCCAGCCGCCGGCCGAAGGCGCCCACGGCGAGGAGGAGACGCGCCGCATCGCCGCCCTCGAGGCCGCCCTCGCCGAGACGAAGGCCGCGCTCGAGGCCGCCCGCTCCGAGACGGCGCCCACCGCGCCGGCGGCCGATGCCGGCGCGGCGACGCGCCTCGCCGAAATCGAGGCGGCCCAGGCGGAGGCGGCGGCCGCCGCGGCCACCGCCCTGTCCACGGCCGAGGCCGCGCGCTCCTCCGCCGAGGCGGCCCGCGCCGCCGCGGAGGCGACGCTGGAGCGCGCCCGCGGCGACCTCGCCGAGCGCGACGACGCCCTCGCCGAGCGCGACAAGAGCCTCGGCGCGCTGCGCTCGGAGCTCGCCGCCGCGCAGCGGGCGCTGGCCGACCGGCAGGTCGAGATCGCCGGCCGGGAGGCGGAGCTCGCCGCCCGCGCCGCCGAGCTCGCCGCCCGCGAGTTCACGCTCGACGCCCGTGCCGCCGAGATCGCCGATCGCCCGTCCGAGGCCGAGGCGGCCACCGCCCGCGTCGCCGCCCTCGAGGCGGAGCTCGCCGAGGCCGAGGCCGCCCTCGCCGAGACGAAGGCGGCGCTCGCCGAGGCCGGCGCGCGTGCGCCGGCGGTGATGATCGCCCCGGCACCCGCCGCCGACCAGGCGACGCTCGACCGCCTCGCCACCACCGAGGCGAGGCTCACCGCCGCGCGTGCCGAGATCGCCGCCCGCGACGGCGTCATCGCCGACAACAATCGCCGGCTCGCCGCGGCCGAGGCCGCGGCCGCGGAGGCGCGCCGCGCCCTCGCCGCCAAGGAGGCGGACCTCGCCGGTCGCTCGAGCGAGATCGCCGCCCGGGCCGCCGAGGTCGCTGCGCGCGAGCTCGCCATCGATGCCCGCGCCGAGGAGCTCGCAGCCGACGCCGAGGACGACTCTCTGCCGGGGCTGCGCGCCGCGCTCGTCGAACACGAGGCGGCGCTCGCCGCCGTCCGCGAGGAGGCCGACACCCGCCGGCTCGAAGCCGCTGCGGCGACGGTGCGCGCCGAGGCCCTCGCCGCCGAGCTCGCCGAGCTGAAGCGCGCCGCTCCGGCCGCGGACGCGACCCCCAACCTCGCCCAGCTCAAGGAGAGCCTCGCCGAGGTCGCCGCCAACGTCGTCGCCGTCGCCGCCCGCATGGAGGGCGACGGCGGGCCGATCGACCGGCTGATCGACGACGCGGTGGCGCGCGAGAGCGGCGGGGCCGCCGACGGGCCGACGCTCGCCGGCCGCATCCACAAGGTCCGGCGCCGCAGCGCCTGATCGAGGCGGCGCCAGAACGCCTCCCCGTCGGCGGGCGCCCTACCCCGGCGGCAGGCGGCGGACGCCGCGCAGCACCGTGTCCGCGGCGGCGAGACGAGCGATCATTCCCGCGGCCGGCTCGACCACCACCGCCATGTGCGACCCGCTGGCGTGCAGAAGCCGCCCGGCGTCGATGCGGATGGCGACGTGCCCGGGCCAGAACAGAAGGTCGCCGCGCGCCGGCGCGGCGAGCGCCTCGTCGAGCGGCACGGCGGTGCCGAGCCCCTTCTCCTGCAGGTCGGTGTCGCGCGGGGCGGCTATACCGGCCATCCGGCAGGCGAGCTGGACGAGGCCCGAGCAGTCGAGCCCGATCGCCGTGGTGCCGCCCCAGAGATAGGGGGTGCGCTCGAAGCGCTCGGCGACCGCGACCCAGTCCGCCGCATCGGCATCGAGCGGCGCGAGGTGTCCCGCGACCATCGCCGTGCCGTCGGCGAGACGGGCATAGGCGAGGCCGCGCCGCTCGCTCGCGCCCACGACGACGACGCCGGCGCCCATCGACAGGTCGGCCGTGGGCGGCAGCTTCATGTCGTCGCCCGGATAGACGAAGGTGCGCACCGCCGTCACCCGATGTGTCGGCGCCGGCTCGGCCGGGCCGAGCGCCTCGACCGGCAGGTAGCCGACATAGTCGTCGGCGGCGAGCTGGCCCCACGCCCAGCCCTCGATCGTCTCCTCGTAGACGGTGACGAGATCGCCGCGCAGCGCCTCGGTGTCGGTGCCGGAATCGTGCCGCGCCGCCCGCTTCAGCGCCGCCGACGGGGCCGCGACGCGGCGCTGGACGCCCGGCACGAAGCGCTCGGCCGGCACGATGCCGCGCAGGTGCTCGGCGGCGAGATCCGGCCGCGCCGGGGTGAGCCTGGGCTCGAAGATGGTCATCGCGGCCCCCCGCCGTAGCGCTCGCCGAGGAGCGCGAAGACGGCCCGGATCGCCTGCGGCTCGCCGCCCTCCGGCCGACCCGGCCGGGCGCTCGGCGTCCAGCCGAAGATATCGAGGTGCGCCCACGCCTTCGCCCGCTCGACGAAGCGGCCCAGGAACAGCGCAGCGGTGATCGAGCCCGCGAACGGGGTGCTGGAGATGTGGTTGACGTCGGCGATCTTGGACTCGAGCCAGCGCGCGTAGGGCCGCCACAGCGGCATCCGCCACACCGGGTCGCCGAGCGCGGCGCCATGACGGGCGACGTCGGCCGCGAGGCCGTCGTCGTCGGTGTAGAGCGGCGGCAGGTCGGGGCCGAGGGCGACGCGGGCGGCGCCGGTCAGCGTCGCGAAGTCGATGATGAGGTCGGGCGCCTCCTCGTCGGCGAGCGCCAGCGCGTCGGCGAGGACGAGGCGGCCTTCGGCATCGGTGTTGCCGATCTCGACCGAGAGGCCCTTGCGGCTCTTGTAGACGTCGCCGGGGCGGAAGGCGGCACCGGAGATGGCGTTCTCGACCGCCGGCACGATGACCCTCAGCCGAACCGGCAGCCCGGCCGCCATCACCATCTCGGCGAGGCCGAGCGCGGCGGCGGCGCCGCCCATATCCTTCTTCATCAAGAGCATGCCGGCGTCCGGCTTGATGTTGAGGCCGCCGGTGTCGAAGCAGACGCCCTTGCCGACCAGCGTCACCTTCGGATGGCTCTCATCACCCCAGACGAGGTCGACGAGGCGCGGCGCCCGGTCGCTCGCCCGCCCGACGGCGTGGACGAGCGGGAAGCCGCGGTCGAGGAGCGCCTCGCCGGCGATCACCTCGATACGAGCGCCGTGGCGCCGCGCGAGGTCGACCGCGGCGGCGGCGAGCTCCTCCGGGCCGAGGTCGTTCGCCGGCGTGTTGATGAGGTCGCGGGCGAGGTAGACGCCGGTCAGGATGCGCTCGACCGCCGGCCGGTCGAGGGCGTCCGGCACGACCAGCCGGACGCCGCGCGGCGCCGGCGTGCGGTAGCGGCCGTAGCGGTAGGCGCCGAGGGCGAAGGCGGTGACGGCGCCGGCCGAATCGGGGAAGCCGGACGAGAGCGTGTAGTCGCCGGCCGGCAGCGCCGGGGCGAGCGCGCCGCAGACGAGCGGGTCGGCCTCGCCCGCCCGGCCGAGGCCGAGCAGCACCGCCGCCGCCGCGCCCGCCTCGTCCGGCAGGGTGAGCACGGCGCCGGCCGCGCCGTCGAAGCCGGAGAGCCGCGCCCAGGCGGCAGTGCCGGACGGCAGGCGCGCGAGCGCCGCATCGATGTCGTCGCGCCCGACGCCGTGGACGGGGACGGCGCGGGGCGCATCGGCTGACGAGACGAAACACTCGAACATGGCGGCCCTTCGCGTTCGGGGAGGCGCCGCGAGGGTAGGGAGACGCCGCCTTCCCCGCAAGCGGCAGGGGGCGGCGAGCGAACCGCGGGGAAATCAGGCCGCCGCGGCGGGCGCCTTCGCCTGCGGGAGGGCGACGTAGCGCGTCAGCGCCACGATCGCGACGATCGTCACGACGTAGGCGACGAGCTGGAGCCACGACGGCTCGGCGGTGTAGCCGACCAGCGTGCCGAAGACGCGGCCGACGATGCTGCCGTCGGACAAGAGCCACGAGGTGTCCCACGCCGTGTCGCTGAGCACCGTGACGAAGCCGCCCTGCTGGAGGAAGGCCATCGCCTGCGAGGCGAGGCCGGCGGCGAGCAGGGTGATCAGCACCGTGATCGCCTTGAACAGGTGCTTCAGCGGGATCGCGACGAGCCCGAAATAGAGCGCGGCGGCGACGGCGGCGCCGCCGAGGATGCCGAGGAGCCCGCCGACCACCACCTCGCCGGCGGACGTCGCGCCGGAGGCGAGCACGCCGTAGAGGAACAGCACCACCTCGAAGCCTTCGCGCAGCACCGCGACGCCGACGACGATGGCGAGCGCCGTCAGCGGCTTGCGGCCGGCGACCACGTCCTTGCCGACGGACTTCAGCTCGGCCGTCATCTCGCGGCCGTGCTTCGACATCCACACCGTCGTCCAGGCGAGCATCGTCACCGCCAGCAGCAGCACCGCCGCGTTGAGCGCCTCCTGTCCAGAGCCCTGGAACAGGTTCGCGATCTCGGCCGCGAACCCGGCCACCAGCGCCGCGCCGAGAACGCCGCCGGCGATGCCGAGGGCGATCCACCAGCCGCGGCCGGCGAGGCCCTTGGTGGCGGCGAGGACGACGCCGACGACGAGCCCGGCCTCGAGCACCTCGCGGAGGACGATGACGAGCGCGGCGAGCATGACGGCCTCCGGTATCGAACGGGTGTGGGTGCGAGCCCCGGCCGCCGCGGCGAACCGGTCAGACGGCGATGTGGCCGGGCGCGACCCGGCCGCGCTTCCGCACGGTGGTCCCCGGCGGCGCTACTTGGCGGTGACGACGCCCTGGGCGGTCGCGGGATTGAACTCGCCCATGAACGGGTAGTCGCCGGGATCGAGCGGCCGCACGCGGATGATGCCCTGGGTGCCGCCGCCGACGACCTTCTCGACCTTGAGCGACGCGGAATCGAACTCGTCCGCCGTGGCGTCCTCGTTCTTCAGGAGGATCTGGAAGGGCTTGCCCGCCGGCACGACGATCTCGGCCGGCGTGAAGACGTGCCCCTTCAGCACCACCTCGACCTGCCCGTCGGCGTTCACCGGCGTGAAGCCGCCAGCAGCGGCGGGCGCGGCGTCCTCGGCGAACGCGACGGCGGTCGCCCCGGTCAGGAGCAGCGTGGCGATCAGCGGGATGGCGAGACGGCTGCGGAAGACGGCGGCCGGCGGCCAGAGAGCATGGGTCATGTCGTGTTCCGTCGTGGGCCTGTCGGAAGAGGTCCGGCGACTGGCCGCGGCGGGGTCGACGTCCGTCGGGCGCCGACCCCGCCGCGGGCGGTCAGTCAGCCGTGTTCGCCGGATGGGTGTCGTTGGCGGCCGGGTACGTGAACGTCCACGACGCCGTGATCGGCGGCCACCAGGGCGGAACGCCGGTCGCCTTGTCGATGTGGCGGATGAAGCCGTTGGTCGAGGGCGGCTCGATCACGTAGGTGACCTTGTAGGTGCCCGGCCCCTTCATGGCGAAGTTGTTGGCGTAGTGCGGACCGTCGATCGCCTGCATGGCGTGCAGGTCCTTCGTCTCGGTGTAGGTGCCGTCCTCGTTCTCGACGGTGACGGTGACGCCGAGATAGGGGATCCACTCGTCCGGGCCGAAGCCGTGCGTCTCCTTGTCGGTGGCGTGGATGTCGATCTCGATGTGGATCGCGTCCTTGTCCATCGACATGTCGGCCGGCATCGGCTCCATCTCGATGCCGCGCAGGTAGGCCGGCGAGAGTTGGAGGTTCTCCTTCACCACCGGCTCGCCGATGTAGTAGTCGGCCGCCGCGGGACCGGCGAAGAGCACCGAGCCGGCCAGCGCCGCCGCGGCGAGAACGCCCACGGACCGCGCCTTCGCGACAAACACCTCGTTCATGACGCCATTCCTCTTGTTCAGGACGCGGGTCCTTCGTCGGGCGCGACACGGTCCGCACGCTCTCGGAGACGGCGCGGCCGAGACCACCCGCCGTCCGATCGAGGCGTCGGCGGCCGACGCCGCCGCCGGGCCGGCGCGCCGCCCATGAGTTGCAACTCATTCGCAACTATGTCTTTCGATACATCCTTTTCGGCCCACTGTCACCCTCATCGGCAAAGATCAGAAATAGAATGATATTCAACACCCAAGACATCATTTCGAACTATTCCAACTAACTTGATGCACCGCAGAATCAAAAGACAGGAATTGCTCTAATTATCGCGCACGGCCGGCCGCCCTGCTGAGAGCCTCCGCCGCGCGCCAAGTCTTCGCCACGCCCGGCGAGGATCTGCGCGCCATTCAGCTAATCCGACCGAGTTGCATTTCGCGCGGCCAGCCACCATTCTCCGCCGTCGCGCCGCGCCATCCGGGCGGCAGCGACAGCGGGGCGGCGGCGTGGACGGCGAGAATCGGAGGATCGGACGGGCCGCCGCGGCGCCGGCGGGCGGGCGGCCGATCGCGGGGTTCCTGTCCCACCATCGCGGCGCCGTGCTCGTCGGGTCCGCGCTCGTGCTCACGACGGTCCTCTGGATCCTCGGCAAGGTCGAGGACGGCTGGCCGGACGACCTCTGGCCGTGGCGCGCGCCCTGCCAGCTGACGATCCTCTGGTCGCTGGTGCTGATGGCGATCTCGCTCGTCGCCGGCGCACGGGCGCAGGCGCTCGAGGCGTGGTTCGGCGGCCTCGACCGGGCGGTGGCGCTGCATCGGGCGATCGGGCCGCTGGCGATGGCGCTGCTCTTCGCCCACATCGCCCTCCTGGTGCCGATCTGGCGCGCGCAGGGCATTCCGACGATGCGCATCGTCGTTCCGTTCACCTGGGGCGACGTCTCGATCTTCGACGTCTTCACCGTCGCCTCGTGGGGCTTCCTGGTCCTCACCGGCCTCGCCTATTCCCGGCGCCTCCGCTACGAGCGATGGCGGCTGGTGCACGGCTTCTACGGCCTCCTGTTCGTCGCCTCGGCCTATCCCTCGCTGTTCATTCCCGGATCGATCTCGGCGTTCGAGCCGCTGCGGCTGTGGATGGCGATGCTGGTGTTCGCCGGCACCGCCGCCCTCGTCTACCGCCTCTTCCTGTTCCGCCGCCTCGGGCCCAACTACCGCTACGTGCTCGACCGGGTGGTCGAGCACGGCGCCCTCGCCTACGACCTCGTCTTCACTCCGGCCGAGCGGCGGATGTCCTACGCGCCGGGCATGTTCGTGTTCCTGTCGGTGCCGGCGAGCGAGATCGTGCCGCCCGAGTTCCACCCGTTCTCGCTGTCCTCGACGCCGGTGACGCGGGAGATGCGGCTCTCGATCCGCGCGGTCGGCGACTACTCGCGGGCGCTGCGCAGGCTGCCGCCGGGCCACGCCGTCGACGTCTACGGGCCGTTCGGCGGCCTCACGACCCACGCCACCGCCGCCCGGCGCGAGCTCGTCTGCATCGGCGCCGGCATGGGGATCACGCCGTTCCTCGGCATGCTGTCGTTCGACGCCACCAACGACGACGAGCGCCGCATCCGGCTCTACTACGTCGTCGCGACAGCGGCCGACGCGCCCTACGACGACGACATCCGCGCGCTGTGCGCCACGAGCCGGTCGGACGTCGCCTACGCCCTCTGGGCGAGCGACACGCGCGGCCGGATCACCGCTGCGGCGGTGGCCGAGGCGGCGGCCGGGGCAATCGCCTCCGGCGACTGCGCGGTGATGCTGTGCGGCTCCGCCGCCTTCGTCGCCGACCTCACGCGGCAGTTCCGCGCCGTCGGCGTCGCGCGCGAGCGGATCGTCGCCGAGGGCTTCTCGTTCCGCTGACCGGGCCGGCTCCGTCCGGGCCGCGCCGGCGCAGGCGGGTTGCCGGCGCTCCCAAGATATAATAAGGAAGGCATATTATCTGCCTCCCTACCGAAACTCCACCCGATGCCCTCGCCCGACCTGCCCTTCGGCTTCCTGCTCGCCGACGTCCAGCGCCTCTACCGCCGCCGCTTCGAGCGCGAGGCGGAGACGGCGGGCCTCGGGCTGACCTCCGGCGAGGCGCGCACCCTCGCCCACGTCTCGGTCTATGACGGGCTGCGGCAGACCGCGCTCGCCGAGAAGATGTCGATCGACCCGATGACCCTCGTCGCCTTCCTCGACGCCCTCGAGGCGAAGGGGCTGGTCGCCCGCGAGCCCGACCCCTCGGACCGGCGAGCGAAGCGCGTGCGGCTGACGCCGGCGGCGGCGCCGACCGTGGCGGCGATCCGTGCGATCGGCCAGTCGGTGCGCGACGTCGCGACCCGCGGCATGAGCGCCGACGAGGTGGCCGCGCTGCGGCGCGCCGTCGCCCTCGTGATCACGAACCTCTGCGAGGCGGAGGCAACCGCCTCCTGAGGCGCCGCCCGACCACCACCATGCAGCAGCAGGCCCCCGTGACCACCTCCATGAGCGCCCCCACGAGCGCCCCCCATCCTCCGCCGCCGATCGTCTCGGAACGCCGCCTCGCCATCGTCGGCGCGGCGATGGTGGCGCTCGGGCCGATCAGCCTCGCCCTCTACACCCCGGCGATGCCGGAGATCGCCCGGGCGTTCGGCACCACGCCGGCCGCCGTGCACCTGACGCTGATCGCCTTCTTCGGCGGCTTCGCCGTCGCCCAGCTCGTCTGCGGCCCGCTCTCCGACGCCTTCGGCCGCAAGCCCGTCGGCCTCGCCTTCATCTGCATCTACCTCGTCGCGAGCGTCGGCGCGGCGCTCGCGCCGAGCATCGACACCCTGGTCGCCGCCCGCCTGCTGCAGGGGATCGGCGCCGCGGCGGGCATCGCCGTCGCCCGCGCGATGGTGCGCGACGTCTTCACCGGCCAGGCCTCGGCGCGGATCATGAACATGATCGGCATCATGCTGGCGGTCGGCCCGGCGGTGTCGCCGGCGCTCGGCGGCCTCGCGCTGCATTTCGCCGGCTGGCACTCGATCTTCCTCATCATGGTCGCCTACGGCCTCATCCTGCTCGTCGTGCTGCGCACCGCCGTGCCGGAGACGCTGGCGGCGCGCGATCCCGCCAAGCTCGCGCCGCGGACGCTCCTGCGCACCTATGGCGGGCTCCTGGTCGACCCGACCTTCATGCGCCCGAGCCTCCTCATCGGCTTCACCGTCGGCGGCCTCTATGCGCTGGCGGTGATGATGCCGTTCGTGATGATCGACGGCCTCGGCCTGTCGCCCTTCCTGTACGGCCTCGCCATGCTGTGCCAGACCGCCTCCTACGCCTTCGGCGGTATCGTGGCGCAGCGCCTGATGCGGCGCGTGCCGGCCGACCGGCTGGTCCCGGTCGGCATCGCCATCGTCGTCGCGGCCGGCGCCGCCGTCGCCTTCGACCTGCACATCCTGCCGCTCTCGGTGCCGGCGGTGATCCTGCCCGTCATGCTCTGGGCGTTCGGCATCGCCCTCATCATCCCCGCCTCGCAGACCGCGGCGCTCGCCAACGTGCCAACCGTCGCCGGCGCCGCCTCGGCGCTGATGGGCTTCATCCAGATGGCATCGGGATTCCTGGCGGCGACCGCCGCCTCGCAGTTCGCCGACCAGGTGACCGCGCTCGGAACCGTTTTGCCGGCGATGGCGGTGATCGCGCTCCTCGTCTATTTCGGTCCGGGCCGTCGCGCGGCCGCCGCCGGACGTTGACATCGGCTCTCCCGCCCGTATAAACCGCCATGCGAAATGGCGGGAAATCCCGCCGAACGCGCAGCCCGAGGCCAGATGCCCCGTCGATGCGCCGCTCGGTTCCACCGGGTGGCCGGCAAGGGCATCGCCAAGTCCGCGGTCCGTTCGTTCCCGCCCGGTGGGCCGGAGCCTGGATGGCGGCGCCGAAGGGCGCGCAACGTGTGCCGCGTGGGGACGATCATCGTCCAGACGACGGCCGAAAAGTGAGAGACGACGATGTTCGCGGTGATCAAGACCGGCGGCAAGCAGTACACGGTGGCCGCCGGCGACGAATTGACGATCGAGAAGCTCGAGGTCGAGGCCGGTTCGGCGATCAGCTTCGACGAAGTGCTGATGATCGGCGGCGAGGCCGGCACGGTGATCGGCACGCCGATGGTGGCCGGCGCCTCCGTCGCGGCCGAGGTGGTCGAGCAGACGCGCGGCGCGAAGATCATCGTCTTCAAGAAGCGCCGCCGGCAGAATTCGCGCCGCCGGAATGGTCACCGGCAGCGGCTGACCGTGGTGAAGATCACCGGCATCACGCCGGGTGCTTCGGCCGCGAACGGCTGACGTCGGAAATCGGGTAGGTTTAGGAGAGCGTCATGGCTCACAAAAAGGCAGGCGGCTCGTCGCGCAACGGTCGTGATTCGGCCGGTCGTCGTCTGGGCGTCAAGAAGTTCGGCGGAGAGCACGTGATCTCCGGAAACATCATCATTCGCCAGCGCGGTACGACGTGGCATCCGGGCACGGGCGTCGACATGGGCAAGGATCATACGATCTTCGCCGTCGTCGAGGGGAAGGTTCACTTCCGCGCCCGCGGCAACGGCCGCACCTACGTCTCGGTACACCCGACGACGAACGCGGCCGAGGCCGCCGAATAAGGCCGGCATGGGCAACTCTCCCGCGCCGGTGTCCCGTCAGACCCGGCACGCGAGAAGGTTCGAACGCCGGGGGATGACGGGAAACCGCCTCCCTTCGGCTCGCTGCGAGGGGAGACGGTCCGCCGTCTCCCCTCGTGCGTTTCGGACCGGAGGTTCCCATGTTCGCGACCGACGACGACAGTCTCGAAGAGGACGATAGTCTCTTCACCGCCCGTCTCTGCCTGACGCCGCCGCGGGCGGCCGACGCCGACGCGCTCGCCGCGCTCGCCAACAACCGCAACGTTGCCGCCAACCTAGCCTCGATGCCGCACCCCTACGCGCGCGCCGACGCGCTGGAGTGGATCGGCCGCGTGGCGACGACGACCGGCCCCGCCCGCGCCTTCCTCGTCCGCCTCGGGGACCCGCACGGCACGGTGATCGGCGGCGCCGCCGTCGGCCCGGAGCCGACGGCCGGCGACACCGAGATCGGCTACTGGATCGGCGAGCCGCACTGGGGCGCCGGCTACGCCACCGAGGCGGCGCAGGCGATCCTCGACCTCGCCTTCTCGCGCCATCGGGTCGACGAGGTGTGGGCGGCCTGCCGGATGACCAACGAGGCCTCGCGGCGGGTGCTGGTGAAGTGCGGCTTCCAGTGGTCGGGCACCGGGCTCCGGCGGTCGCGCGCGCTCGGCGGCATGGTGTCGATCGAGCGCTACCGCCTCGACCGCAAGGCCTGGGCGTCGCTCCGGGCCTGGGGACACGGACGCGGACGATGAGCGTGACGGCGATCAGGACGGCCGGCGATCCGGCCGCCATCGAGATCCGGACCGGCCGCCTGCGGCTGCGGCCGCCGGCGGCCGCCGACCGCGACGCCGTCGTCGCGGCGATCGGCCACTGGGACGTCGCGCGCTGGCTCGCCCGCGTGCCGCACCCCTACGCGGCGGCGGACGCGGAGGCGTTCATCGCCGCGAGCGCGGCGCGGCGGGCGGCCGGGCGCGAGCTCGCGCTCCTCGTCCTCGACGGCGACGGCCTCGCCGGCTGCATCGGCCTCGACCAGCTCGGGCCGGAGCCTGAGCTCGGCTATTGGATCACGCCCGACCGCTGGGGCCGCGGCTACGCCACCGAGGCGGCGGCGGCGGCGATCACGCTCGCCTTCGACCGCCTCGGCGCCGACCGCATCCGCTCCGGCGTCTTTGCCGGCAACGACGCCTCCCTCGCCGTCCAGCGCAAGCTCGGCTTCGAGATCACCGGGCGAAGCCGCGTGTTCTGCCTTGCACGCGGCGAGGAGCTCGATCATATCGACACGGTGCTCGCGCGAGCGCGACACGCACAAGAAGACTCCACGCGATGAAATTTCTCGACCAGGCCAAGGTCTACGTGCGCTCCGGCAACGGCGGCGCCGGATCGGTGTCGTTCCGCCGCGAGAAGTTCATCGAGTTCGGCGGGCCGGACGGCGGCGACGGCGGCCGCGGCGGCGACGTCTGGATCGAGTGCGTCGACGGCCTCAACACGCTGATCGACTACCGCTACCAGCAGCACTTCAAGGCGCAGACCGGC